>OQWM01003815.1_pt1 | contig 9973 bp, 6 predicted proteins | sample 1691531 | NCBI WGS metagenome assembly OQWM01 (sample SAMN03418257, study PRJEB22391) | human gut metagenome | biome: human-gut; feature: organic feature; material: feces | host: Homo sapiens | place: Tanzania | collected 2013-01 | reverse complement strand
ATCACTTCTGTTCTCCTGTGTTTGAACTGTAAACCAAACAAGGGATAGATCAATCCACCACAGGCCATACGCCACACTTGTTTTGCCTACATCTGCGCGTCTATCGCCCCGCTGGGGCAATACGACGCTCTGCGCGGCTATTGTCTGCGACAATACACCGCGCTCTATGCTACGGCTATTTCGCTGCGCTCTATACGCCTACGCCATGCGCTATTGCCCATGCGGGCAATACGCGCATTTGTGCACGGCTATTTCGCTGCGCTCAATACGCCGTGCCAGCTCCGCTATGCGCTCAATCGATTGTTTGCACTCAATCCAACCCCCTACGAGCCCTATTTACCGTCCCACCGCCCCCACATTTTCCCCACTTATAGCGCGTGCGCCGAAAACCTGCCCGCACCACGACAAATTTTGAAAATTGTTGAGAAAAAGAGGTTGACATATTGTTTTTTATCATGAATCGATTTGCATGAAATCCTGTAAAAAATACACCGTGTAAATCGCATCCCCCGTTTCCTTTTTTTTACCACACAATGCGCGTCATACGCGCTGTTAGAGGAGAATTTATACCAAACGATTCATTTGAATTTTCTACCAATGGACGTCTTTATCTCGATGCACCAGACGATTGGAGCGATTACGAAGAAGGCACATTTGCATTATCGGAATCGACGCTTAACCTTCCCAGTGATTTGAGCTTAGAACTCGATAATATTAAAAAAGCCTCAGTCGATCAAACACCCGACGACAAACCTATGATCACCATCACGACGAAATCGGGTAATCATTTCTACGTCGCTCTCCTAGGCAAATCGCTTCCCGATCACCGCTCCTATACCGACAAAATCATGCTCGCCATCAAAAGCCGTGACCACGAGGCGACCTCCGATCAACCCGATCTCGATATTCGACACAACCGAGTTTTCAATAAACATTTCTATGTGTGGGTATTGACATTTATGTTCGGCTGGCTCGGCATCGATAGATTTGTAAGAGGTAGCTTGCCATTGGGAATAGTAAAACTCAGTCCATTTATCCTCACGTGTTTGTTTGGTATTGCAGTAGGAATATTTGGTATCTTTACTACTATACAAGAAATATACTATTTCATATTCCTCAAATGTACCATTTCAGATATACCCATCAGTTTGTTTGTGTGTTTATTGTATATAAACGCCATAGCTGTATTATGTATAATGGATTTCGTATTAGCCTTCTCAACTGCATATTTCCACAGTTCCAAAAGCACCGTCACCTTTACGCATCGTAAATATACCACTATTATCAACCGTTCTACCTCCGAAAGACAATTCAATCGCCACGATTTCGTATGGATTTGTAACTACTGCTTAGGTATCTTTGGTGTCGATAGATTCATGCGCGGTCAATACGGTATTGGAGCCATAAAACTACTCACCCTTGGCGGACTTGGAATTTGGGCTCTCGTAGACTTGGTCGTCGCTATCATACACCTATACGGCAATCCCCAAAAGCCAGAATATGCTTGTTTTCGCAATGGTGAATATGCCGATTGACAATCAGTACATTCGGCAGGCATATCCAATCCCCGCCTAACGCCCCCCTTGACACCACACGCGCCGTGCACAAACTGTGTCGTTACCACGCGAGTCGCATTGCATTTTGATGCACTTCTGGTGGAATGAATCGAACCGCATTTCGGTTTCTTACGGTAGAGAGTCATTCGTGACCGAATGCCGCGCGATGTGGCAGTCTTTTTGTTGGAGTCGTTATGGCAAACGAAATTGCACCCGCTCGAAAATTCCTCGAACTCGCTCGATTGTTCTACGATCGTGGGCTCGTCTTCTTTTCATTCCTCACGTTGCTTGCCGCCTTCTTCTGCGCGAGCTCCGAAGACGCGCCTTACCGCGACTCATCTTCACAATCGCTCGATCCCATGCCTCTCGCCTGGGCGGGCGATGCCCGAGAAATCGAAGAATCCGAACACGACAAACGCGCCAATTGGCTCAATGCCCGCGCCGAAGACGTCGCACGACTCCTACAAAACCGCAGCATCGCCTCGGCCGTCGTCTATCACCGCGTCAAATCCCCCGATAGCGCCAAAGAAAAAGCCCTCCGACGCGGTTCCGCCATCACCGATCTCAACGACCTCTACGGCATGCGCGTCGTCGTCCAAAACGAACTCGACGTCTATCGCTGCCTCGACGCCATCTGCACATCCTACAACGTCGTCAACGGCACACTCAAAAACTACATCGCCAACCCCAAACCATCGGGCTACCAAAGCATCCACGTCGTCGCCACACTCGACGGCCGACGCGTCGAGTTCCAACTCCGCACACAAGCCATGCACGAAGCATCCGAACTCGAACACGAAGCCTACAAAGCCCGCGTCAGAGCCGCTTAACAGCTCACGAAGATAGATTCCTCGAATAATACTGCGCCAGCTTCTCATCGCACGTGCGCACGATCAACGCCTTATCGTCGACGGTCAGTTTGCGCCATACGACGTCGTCGAATTGGACGACGCCAAGCGTGCGTGCGTGGTGCATCACTTGCATATCTTCGAAGCGGCGGAATGGATTGGCGAGTATGTTGCGCTCGACATCTTTATCGGTGTAGCCACCGCGAGTGTAGATCGAGTTCGGCTTTTCGACGACGAGACCTTTGCGGCGACGATCTTCGTAGAAATGGCGAAAATATGAAACGATATCGGAGAGATTGACGCGCCCTTTGGCATCGGCGTGTTGCAACATGGCTTTGAGCAAAACGGGCTTATATGAATACGTCATGTCCATTTGCGCTACCATTTGCAAAAAGAGCGTTTTGCGGTTGTCGTCGTCGATAATCGTCCAACCAAATTGTGCGGCATATCGCTCGAGCGTTTCGCTCTTAAAGTAGCGCAAAACGCGCATTTGCGAAAGTGGCACGACCAAGTCGGCAACGATTTTCCCCTCTTTGATATATCGCTCGACCGATTCGCTTTGCACATTGATTCGTCTCACAAATTCCATCTGCGAAATCATATCTTGCGCCTCGCGTTGCCAATCGAACAAATCGACGGCTTCGAGATCGGTCACGTGAATGGGATAATCGACGATGGCATCGGGCTTGATGCCTTGCGCATAGAGTGCCGCCTCGGCGGTGCGATGCGCCACCGGTGCCAAGGCAAGCGCACCTGGCTGGTATGTCGATAGTCTAAACAATCGGTGCAACGATTGCGGCATATTCCATTGCGAAGCAATATCGACGAAATCGAACACCATCAACGATTCTTTCCCCTCGGCCCGGCGCATACCGCGCCCCAATTGCTGTGTATAAAGTATTTTCGACATCGTCGGGCGCGTCATGAAGAGGACTTCCGTTTCGGGGCAATCCCAGCCTTCGTTGAGCAAATCGCAAGCGCATAAAACTGTCAATTGTCCTCGTGCAAAGCTGTCGGTAAAGGCGCGTCTCTGCGACGATTTCATGCTCCCCGATACGGCCTGCGCCGCCACGCCGCGATCGCGCAATGCACTGGCGATATCTTCGGCATGGGCAACCGATGCACAAAAGATAATCGTGCGCTTGTCGCGAACGTATTCGATCCACGTCTCGACGATGAGTTGATTGCGCTCGGGAAGGTAGAGTTTCGACTCCAAATCTCTAATATTATATTGAAAACTATTGAATCGTACTTTCGATATATCGATATTTGTATGAATGCGTATACAACGCACCGGCACGAGCACGCCGATATCGACAGCCGTTTCGAGATCGAGTTTGTGCGCCGTATTCTTAAAGATATCGAGAATGACCTTGTTGTCATCGGTGCGCTCGGGCGTCGCCGTGAGCCCAAGCGTAAACTTCGGCTTAAAATAAGCCAACACTGATTGATAAGAATCGGCCGCCGCATGATGCGCCTCGTCGACGATCAAATACGCAAATTCATCGGATCGGAACGCATCTAAATGACACGATATACTCTGAATACTCGCACATATATTAAATGCCGTCGTCTCTTTCAAACCATCGCAATACTTGCCCGTATATACCTCGGGCCACAACTCGCGAAACGTCTTGCACGCCTGATCGATGATTTCTTTTGTATGTGCCAAAAAGAGCGTTCGCCCATGCATGCGACGCGCATCAGTAATCGCCGTCACCGTCTTGCCCGTGCCCGTCGCATGGTACAAAAGTCCTATCGTCTCGTGATTCTGCCGCATGAGCTCAAGCGATCTCAACGCTTCGTCTTGGTGATCATACAAGTCGATATGCGTCGCATCGATGCTACGCCCCAACTGCGTCGGAAGATAATCGTCGATTTCATTGAATTGTGGGTGTTGACCCAAAAAGACGCGCATCTCGTCTTTGACCGTTTCGGGCTGTAACTGCATTTGGCGCACCGCCCAACGATAGACTTGCCAACCCAAATATACCATGCAATTTTGGCGCAACAAATCGTCATAAAACTTGTCGGCACTAATATGCCGAGGGCTATGCGTCGCCTCATCGTCGACTTCAAAGGCAATCTTTTTGTTCCCAATTTCGAGCACAAAATCGGCATATCGATTGTTCTGATAAATGTCGTAGAAATGATATTGTTTATACAAAAATCGTGCGTTTTCTTCGCCGAATGCTTCGCAAAAGATTTCGACAAAAAGATCTTCGGCACAACTCCCCGTGGCATATTGGCGCTTCGACATAGCCCTATCCTTTAATCACAACTCGACGCCAAATCGGCACCTACGGGCGCATCGCCTATCGCGCCATTATCGACGACATCGACGAGCAAAAGTCGTTCGTCGAATGCCCCTCGCGCACGCGCCTTTTCTACGCGGATGCGTTCCAAATCGTCGATCGTATACCCAAGCGTGCGCGCTGCCGCTCGCACGACTTCGCATAAATCGGCGAGCTCTTCGATCGCATGAGATTCGAGATACTCGGCCAATTCCTCTTGAAGTTTCTCGTCGACTTTTCGCAAATACGATTCGTCGTCGAGCCGGCACACCGTGCACGACTTCCCACTCGATTCGATGATTTGCGGTATCTTGTCGCGCACGAGTTTATCGTAGTGTTTAATCGACATCATATCATTCCTTTAATTGACCTCAGACCAACACACAGATTTATTCTTGAAGCATCCAAATCGATTATTGCCAAAACAAGCTTTCCAAATATCGTATTGGTAATAGTATTTTTTAGTCCCTTCCACACACTCAGCCGAACTCGGAATGTTCTCTGCGCCATCGCCGTAATAACAAATGCTATTATTGCAATACTCACCTTCACACTTTTTGCTACAAGCACCACAATGTTCTTTATTAGATAGAACATCTACTTCACAACCATCAGTTCGATCATCATTGCAATCGCCATAACCACTCAAGCAAAGAGCATAATCGCATTTGCCTTCATTACACGTTTGTCCAAAAGCGCCTTTCGTCGTTTCAAAACAATTATTCTTGCAATCTCCACAATGTTCTACCGATGTATTGAGATTTGTTTCACATCCGTCGGTCGGGTCACCATTGCAATCATCCCATCCATCCTCACAGGTAAGCTCCATATTTCCATTATCATCGACGCCACACTTTTTTAAATGATCACTTGGAATACATGCACTTTTTAAATCAGAGCTACCTTCGACGGGAATTTTACAAAGCGTCGTTCCAGGTTTACAATCGCACCTATACAAGCCAGATTCTCCTGTGCAATACATCGACGGTGGGCACGATGTAGCATCATTTTCGCCTAGATCGTCTCGATACGGAACGACATTGCAACCATTGCAAAATCGCGAAGAATTCTTTTTATTATCTACGCCATTGGTGTCGACCGATTTACACAATCTATAATTAAAGTCAATCGGTTTTCCATTCTCATCGACACGACCTGTATAACAATAATCCGCATGACATCCAGTGCAAGTTACATTGAGATGATATTCTTCTTGGTCGACGCATTCGCCTTTGCAATTGATGAGCCCTTCGGGGCAATTCGATGTACACTTCCCCCCCCCTGCTCCCGTGTCAACTTTACATACTTCGCCCTTGTCGGCGCAATTATACCCTTTAAAGTGGCTCGACTCTTCGCTATCATCGTTGCAGTTGCCTCTGGCTCCACAATGACTCCCACTCACGTTTGGGTTAATACACTCGCCATTACATTCCAGATAACCATTGGGGCAGACACACTCGTATGATATCGTACTACAAACGCGACTTCTTTCTTCGCAATTCACGAGTTCATCACACAACTTCGTATCTCCACAGCTCGTACCAGACGTTTTGCTTATGCACTTTCCATTGCATTTGAGGTATCCTGCTGAACAGCGACACTTACCATCTTCACAGATTTCATTATCACCGCACTTCACCCCTGCATAATTGTCGGACGTCATAGTCGAACTATTGCAAAGACCTCTTGCACCACAATAATTCCTATCAATCTTTGGGTCAATACAACTCTTTGCACCTTGTTCACCACATAATACAAGACCATCCTGACAACGACATACGCCCGATTCACATTTCTGGTCATTACCACATACTTTAATCATCGCATTGAGATCGGCAGGGCACTGACTCATGCCGCAATACTCATCGCTACTTGGATCTAAGCAACGAACGAGATCAGGCTGCGCTTCGTCAATACATTGCAACATCCATTTATCTTTACATTCACATCTATATGAATTATCATCCTGTTTAACGCAACGTTGCTCTGAATTACACGTCGTTCCCTGCGGATTCGTTGTCGTCGCTCCACAATACTTGTCTAGGCTAGGATCAACGCATATTTGAACACTTTTATCACCGTTCGTCTCTGTCGCAATAATCCCCGTCGTACACACACATCGATACGTCTCGGAATCGAAATCGAATTGGCAGTCTTCTATCGCAGAGCAATAAGTTCCTTCCATTTCTTCTTTGGTACCATTTTTGGCACCACACGTCTCTTTCTTGCTTGGATCGATACAATAACCCTTTAGTTCTATTCCAAACGGACAACCACATTCATAGACGCCATTCCCTTTATCTATGCATTTTTTGTCATTGTCGCACTTCGCGCCAGAGTTTTCTTCGCATGTAGCACCGCACGTCTCGTCACTAGACGGATTAACACATACGATTATCCCTTCTTTGTTTGTACACAATTTACCAGGAGCTTCACATTTAATGGCAGAAACACACTCACCTTGATTGCAATACTCTCCGTTTTGGCATTTATTTTCACAACGCCCACAATGCTGCGCATTGTTTTGCAAGTCGACGCATTTCGCATCGCACATGACTTGTTGCACGTCGCATTTGCTACAAAAGCCGATGGGTTCATCGACAAACGCATTGTTATCATTTCGAAGCAGATCGACATATCCACAGCGGTTCGAAGTGGATGGACAACTGCGCCCATCGAACGACGCCTTCATCTTATCGATGCGTTCCTTCGTACAAGTGTGTTCTAACACCTTTGCTCTATTAAATTTGTACGTTTTCTTCCCGTCTTCGCCAACGATCTCGTCCAACAACCCCGATGTCACTTCATCATAAGTTCCGCAAACGTAATCGCCCTCCATGTTTTTCCGAACACTCGGCTCGTTTTGTGGGTCGTAGTCTTCTTTGGCAATAAACCGAACGTATTGCCCACCGCCCAAATCGAGCATCTGAAAGTCTAAGTCGAGCCAATGAATATCTTTGCCTGCATAAGCCGGCAACTTTGCGACTGCCTCGCATTGCGCTTTGCCTTGGATGAGGCAACGACCAGCTTTTTTCGAACCTTCGGGCGCCGAAGGCGCATTTCCGCCTTCGGTTCCTGCGTTTCCATCGTTTCCCCCCTCTGCAGTGTCGCTATTCGAGTTGTCGCCCTTGTCGCCCTTGTCGTCTTTGACTTCTTCGACCCATACATAGTAATCGCCCTTGCAGTCTTCTTTCGCGACGATATCTTCGTGAATACAGCGCCCACGACACGTCACGAGATAGCCTTGATCGCCGATAAACTCTTTGACGATGCTATCGTCCCAATAACACCCTTGCACCGAGGCGCACGCACTAAGAGCCACCACGGCCAACGCCATCGAACGGAAACTGAATACCAATTTAGGCGATTTAGTTTGAAGATAATTCTTGCCTCGCGACATCATCTCGAATCTCCTTTTTTTGAAACGCACCAACGACTAGCGAAAGCTCTATTCAGCCAAACGCCATCGTGACGTAAATACCAAATTGAGCGCCGTTTGGCGATACCGTATTTCGTCACCATTTATTGCAAATTCGTGTCGAAATTGCCCTATAATGTCGATATATTCGCATGGCGATATCATCATCGTTGGTGTGAGCTATGACAAGAATTCGACAGACAAGATGCACAATTGTAAGATTGAGCGAATCGTCAAATGATGGGCAAACGACGAAAGTGATCACTTTTTGCTTGACGTGTGCCCACAAAGCGCATAAGAAGCGAGCGTGACACGGGGTTCTGATGAGCTTCTGTGTTGAGGATGCGAGTTTGGCTCAGTTGGTAGAGCGCTAGCTTCCCAAGCTGGATGTCGCGGGTTCGAGTCCCGTAACTCGCTTTTTTTTGAGCCTCTGCAGTTGTGCAGGGGCTTTTTTTTTAACCTTTTGCAAGTGTAGAGGTCAGCCTATGTCATTTTTGCCCGTCGAAGAACAGCTCAAAGTCCTTCTCCGCGGTGTCGTCGATTACCATGTTCCCGAGGAGTTTAAGAAAAAGCTCGAAAAGAGCCGGGCAGAAAACAAGCCATTGCGCATCAAATTGGGCGCCGATCCAACGGCGCCCGACCTCCATCTCGGGCATCTCGTCGTTTTGCGCAAACTGCGCCAATTCCAAGACATGGGGCACCAAGTCATCTTCCTCATCGGCGATTTTACGAGCCAAATTGGCGACCCTACGGGCAAAAGCGAAACGCGCAAACCCCTCACGAAAGAGCAAGTTGCCATCAACGCCAAGACGTATACCGAACAAGTCTTTAGAATCCTCGAGAAAGACAAAACTGAAATCGTCTTCAATAGCCATTGGCTCGGCAAGATGAGCGCGACCGACCTCATCACGCTTTCAGCCAAATACACCGTTGCTCGCATGCTCGAGCGCGACGATTTCAAAAAGCGCTATACGAGCGGGCGAGCCATTAGCGTACACGAATTTATTTATCCGCTTTTGCAGGGCTATGATTCCGTCGAAGTCCACGCCGACGTCGAGTTGGGCGGATCCGATCAGCTCTTCAACTTGCTCGTCGGGCGCCAACTGCAAAAGGAATATGGTCAGGAATCGCAAATCGTCCTCACCATGCCCCTATTGGAAGGCACCGATGCACGCGTCGAAGATGGCAAACTCATCGGCGCAAAAATGTCGAAATCCCTCGGCAACTACGTCGGTATCAGCGAGCCATGCGACGTGATTTATGGTAAAATCATGTCGATTTGCGACGAATTGATGTGGCGTTATTACGATTTACTCAGCAATCGCTCTCTCGAAGAAATCGCCCAACGCAAAGCGACGATGCATCCGATGGAAGCAAAACACGATTTGGCTGCCGAAATCGCGGGCTGGTTCTACCCAGCCGAAGAAGTGGCAAGCGTATCGGCGGCTTGGAAAGCCCAATTTTCGGGCAAGTCGATTCCCACCGATATCGACGAATTTACGCTTACGGCAGTCGATGGTTCGCTCGATCTCATTCGCGTCCTCGTCGACACAAAACTCGCACCGTCGACGAGCGAAGCTCGCCGTCTCATCACCGGTGGCGGCGTCAAAAAAGATGGCGAAGTCGCCTATCAAGATATTAAAACGCAATTGTCCTCGGGCGATGTCGTTTTGAAAGTCGGCAAACGCCGATGGGCTAAGATTCACATCGTCGGTTAGTCGGCGATTTGCCGCTGTGGGGCTGTTGCATTCTAAAGATTGCCGTTTTTTCGGAATCCCCTAATGGTGTTTGGACGCACGGCGAGGCGTATGCGCGCAACGAAGTGAGCACATAGCCGGAGCGTCGAGAGGGGAAAAA
>OQWM01003812.1_pt1 | contig 9977 bp, 8 predicted proteins | sample 1691531 | NCBI WGS metagenome assembly OQWM01 (sample SAMN03418257, study PRJEB22391) | human gut metagenome | biome: human-gut; feature: organic feature; material: feces | host: Homo sapiens | place: Tanzania | collected 2013-01 | reverse complement strand
GTTTCATGGTTATTGAAAATAATTGTTATTAAATACTATATAATAATCACAGATAAACGAACCAACATATATATAATTACGATTTGTATATATATCATAATATTCACCAGAATATGGTCTTGTAAACATAATAAATTTTTGGTGATTATTTATAGCATTGTCAAGGCTTATATCAGATCTTGTAGCATAATGCCATTTTATAAATCCTACCATTTCTGAAGCCTTAACCGAACCGCCATTATTAGATAACCCATACATCTCACAATCGTGTATAAACTGTCTATAATCACAAACCCCAATTTCTTGAAGAGCATAAGCCACATCATTTACATGAACCAATGAAGCCTTGGCGCTATAATTGTTTTCAGAAGAACTATCATGAGAACTGCCAGACGATCCGCCAGTACCACTATTATCATCAGGATCAATAGTACTTGTATTGTTATTATTAGGAAACAAATCTGTATGTACGTTTTTTATATGCGTATTTTTATTATGTTCGAATTCGTCATCATCATAACCTATGATAACCTTTCCACATATTTCGCATTTCTCCATCTTGAAATACCCCGTTTTATCAGCTTCTGTCCATGGGACATAATGTTCTTGAGCCATATTCTGCCCAAACGCAAGATTGCTACCAAAATCGGAAAAGGAAAACGCCAAAAGCAATGCGATTATATAAAATATCTGTTTCATGTTACTTTCACCCTTTAATTATTATTACATGGAAATTTTGTATTCCTGCTTTTATGTTCATAATATATTTGCCACGTTTGATATTTGGCGACAGCATAATCTCATTTTTCCCTTTTTCCATGTGTCCAAGGTCTTTCTGCCATTCCATTATGCCATAAGTGTTGAATACACGAACCTGTACATCCGCATCTTCTTGTAGTTCAAACTTAGCACAGAACGTTGTCTCAAACGGATTTGGAGCTACAGAAACATTGTCATCTACGTTTTCGGTAGTATTGTTGTTCTCTCCGTTACGGCGTAGCTCAAAATACATTGGACGTTCTGGCTCTTTTTGTTTGAGAGAATAGAGATTAAGTCTGCCACACAACTTATTACTCCATACGTCAAAAATCATATCGTCAATATGATATTTGACTTTATGTTCACCAGAATATCTCTCATAGAGCATCACTTTACCCTTTTTAAACATTATTCTATTATCCGATTTTATCTCCGCCTGAAAAGGAACGGTGTCAACGCCGATTACCATCGAACCGCCAACCAAGTTGCCGTTTTTCGTTGCTTTCATGCTTAGGGGCTTCTCACCAAGTACGAATTTGCCGCTCCAGTCATACATTATGATATAGCCCTGATAGTCTCCTTCTATCAAGTCTGTGTCATTTACTTTTGATGATACGTTAGGCATACAGTTTGGTATGTTAGTGTTGTCTAAATTATCAAAAAGTACTCCGTGCAGATAAGTCTCCTCATTGCTCCGCTCCATTTCCTCACGCGCATCCTTATAGCCCAATGACGCTGAGCGTGAAAGATATTCAAATGCGGTTTCGGCATTCTTCTCAACTCCATATCCGTTGCGGTAACAAAGACCTAACATATACAGCGATGGGGTGTGGTTGCTTGCGGCGGCGGCATTAAAGCATTCCACCGCCTTTTTATAGTCTTGCCCACATCCCAGACCCTTATAAAGCATGAAGCCTTTATCATACATACAAGACACAGAGCCACTGTCTGCCCCGGTACAGAAGTAACTGTAAGACTTCTCGAAATTCTGCCTTACTCCACACTTGGAATACTTGAACATAAGACCAAGATTGTGGTAAGCCTCGGCATAATTATTCTTACCAGCTTTCTCCATCCAGTCAACTGCTTTTGCAGAATCCCTGTCTACTCCGATACCTTCCATATAAACAAGGCCAAGACAGTTCATCGCATAAGCCGAAGATCCGTTAACTGCTGCATTTGTAAGAGTCTGAACAGCCCATTCTTTGCTCTTCTCAGTTTCTATATTCTTCAATACTTTAACAGCAAGAGAAATTTCAGAGTTTGCTGTCTGGGCAAATGTCTGGGATGTTCCAAGACATATGGTTGCAATGGTTAATATAAAGCCATGTGCATGTTTTCTAATCATTTTGTTTACCATACAAATTCCTTTCCTATTGTTTTTGTTTTATGTTTGTTCTTTTCTTGTTCACGAGTGTTTTTGTCTAATGTGGCGAGCAACTGCACCATTGCAGGCTTGCGCTTTTCCAACTCCGCTATGTGTTTTTTCTGTGAAGTTCCATAATAGCGGTAGAGATCCTTTATCTTATAATATTCCTGATAATATCTGAAAGCTAAGGGAAACTCTTTGATGCTGTCCAACTGCTCTGTGAGTCCAGCATCTGCGAGCTTCTTCCATCCATTATCTATTTCTGCAGACACCTTATCAAGATTCTTAATGACGAAGAAATAAGTCAACTGGTCAGGCGTAAGCGTCTTTCGCAACACTTCCATTTCCCAGTTCCATACGTTGAGAGTGCGGTTTTTTCTTATTTGTCGAGCCATGCCCACTGCTTGCTCCATCATATTGTCATACTGTGCATCGTCAAGCCTTAAGGACTTTGAGTTCTGAAGTGCCAAACTTATATTCTCTCCAGATATTCTGCTGTTGGGCAAAGGTATCAGAATTGTATTGATGGAGTCGCGGTAAAGCGAGTCTATTTCCATCTTGCACATTACTCGTCTAAGGAGCGAGTCTTCATAAATCGTATTATAACATAATTTACGCATCTCACGGTTTTTGATAAGTGCTGTTAGTTGATTCATTTTGTCGAATGGCACGTTATATGTCAATCGCATTTCGAGAGAGCTCTCATACCCGATGTCTGCAATGGCTTTTTGAATATCAGAACTCTTGTTCCGCATGAAGCTCTCTTCAAGATTAGGCTTGCGCAGAGACTGCGCCAACGCTCCCGAATATATCAGAGGCATGGCAATAAATAAAAGGATTTTTCTCTTCATTAATTATTTGGTTTAGTTTTTACTTGTTGTTGCTATGTGGCTTTAATGCCAAACTTGTTTTCCATCCCTATACTCAAATATTCTCTCTTCCATACCTCCGCTTCTGTCTTTCAATAGGAGTATGGCGTTTTCAGGTACATTGTCGAACGTGAGCTTGTCTTCGTGTGCATATACCCTGCCTAACATCTTCCATTCCGTATCATAACAATACAGCTCATACAGATGTCCTTTCTCTACAAAGTTCAGGTCGGTGGATGGACTGAGCGTTATTTTTGTAACGCTCTGCGAGTTGCCTTCTCCGAGGTCGAGACCTATCGTGTAGCCTACAGATATTCCTTTGCATATTGTTGCCGGGTTTCCGTCAAACACGTTTCCAATATTGGCAGAATCCACTCCTTCTGCAAAATGCCTGCCTGCGAGCAGTTTTGTGTCTCCGGTATCGCCAGAAGTATAAAACAGCAATTCCGCAAGCGACGAACGATTGAGTCTTGGTGCATGATAACGCAAAAAACGATACCGCTTGGAGGAAGAAACATCGATAGTGGTCATGTATGATGGTACGGCAGTTATCACGGCAAGCGTGTCTGCCACAGAGAAGTCCTCAGTCATTGAGCCTTCGAATACCGCCCCCCGCATACCCTCCCATGTGTCTGTGGTGTATGAGCAAAGAGGATATTTTCGGTCTATGGTTATGGTTCTTGCTCCAGATGGTGAGGGCGAGAACCACCTTTCTATTCCATTGCTTCCAACGAGAAAAGGGCACGAAAGAGCCTTTTTCTTGCCGTCAACAACGGCTATGGGCACACATACCGAACCTTTGCCGACATTTGGAAATATAATATTGCCACCTTCGTGAAAGGCTTTGGCCACAGGCATCCAGTCTCTGCCAGACATGTAGGCACAGAGATACACAGCCGATGCGCTGTCAGCCTTTATTGCGACATTGGATGTAAGCCCGTACTCCGCCGACACATCCTTTATAAAGGAGCTTTTAAGCCACATGACATCATATTCTCCAACCTTGTTACAGCGGTCGTAACACATACGGTAAATCTTCACCGGCGTCTTCGAAGCCTTGATGTCGTAAGTGAATCCGTCATTTTTCCACGTCTTGTATCTTGGCATGAATTGCGAGGCGTCTACAGGGTTCAGCCGCTTTGCCTCCTTGGCCTTCTCAAACACGGTGTATGTGTCGCCATTGCCCATTATCATAGCTGCCCATGCGTGCCCTTTGTTGCTGTAGTCTGCCCACATGGGCGTGCCGTCTATTGCTGCGGGTATGCCGAGGGCGCGCATAACAGCCACAAGCAGTATGCAGCGTTGGCTGCACTCTGCTCTGCCAACAATGTTGCACGTCAAAGGATCGAGATTGTATTTACAATATGAGTTAGACAATGCTATCACCTTGAACACCGTGTCGCGCACAAGGGTAAACGCTTTTCTAATATCTGCGACACCCTCTATAACCGCACCATATTGCTTGCGCAAAGGCTCACGCCAATTACCTCCGAAGTGCTCGTCATTGATGCGATATGGCAGAATGTAACGACAAAACAAACTGAACGGCACGCTGTCTTTCCATTGTGATTGCTGCCATGTGCTAAAAGCGTTGTCGATGTCGTTGATAAGAAAATCGTCTGACACGACTGCACTATCAGGCACAATATCTACATCGCCATCTTTCAACGAGGCTTGCCATGTCGCTTGAAGTTCACGGATACCTTTTGCCTTTTTCATTGTTTGGATATGAGCTATATACTTGTCCATGGCAACGCCTTCTGGCGAACAATGGCCTTCCATGTTGTCAATGATGAACAGGGCAGCCTTATATTTAAGGCTGTCTGTGGCTTGCTGTGAATAATGCCTCAGCACGTTTGCATATTTTTCCCTATACCCTTGGATAGCCGACACAGGAGAACACTGCATCGTCAACGACAGGATTAGCAATATGGTCAGTAATCTATTTCTCATATATTTGTTTGTATTTTCTTGCCTCTTGTATTATGGCTCTTGCCTCTGGAGTATCATATTTTGCGTCGGTAGAAATGATGTCTGCGGCATAGCGCAATGCCTCAACTCCCTTTCCACACGACGCATTGTAGCGCATGAGGATGAGTTTTAGTCTCAATACATGTGGCAGCATATTTGACAATGTGTCCATAAGTTGCATGCCAGCATCTGTCTGTCCCGTCAGCCTAAGACATTCAGCCTCCATGCCTAACAGCTCGGGAGCAGAAGAATATAGACGGGCATTTCGGACATAAGCTATTGCTTTGTCATTGTAGCCCTGCGACATATTGTTCTTTGCTCTAATACGCAAATAAGCCTCTGACGATCCAATGGATTTCTCTATAGCCTCGAAGTGGATGTCAGGCACGTGGCCATTCGTCTTCATTTCGGTATCAAGCAGCTTCAACTCAAGCTGCGCTCCAGTAATGCAGATAACGAAGCATGCAAATGTCGCAAACAGAGCAACGGCAAAGGCATAGAACATTTTTGTTGTTCGCAAAAGGTGTTGTGGTGGCGACACCCCATTATCCCGGTCTGTCATTACAAGAGCAGAGCAACAGATTACGAGTAGCCACGGCTGAATGGAGGCGTAGACAAAATTTGTAAGCGACATAACGCAAAATGCGGAAAGGATTGCTGCTTCATACACTTTGTCGTCTTTCCATGCTTTTCTGATGTTCACCATGTAGAATGCCATTAGGAACAACATTCCAGCAATGCCGCCCTCTATACCCTGCTCCAGATAGTCATTATATGGCATGTACACAAAGTCAGCGTTTAGTTTTTCCGTATTGGAGGTATCTTCCTTGGAGAAATACTCCGCTTGCCTGAGATTGTAATATTTCTCAAACATGCCGTAACCATATCCCTGTAGTCTGTCTGCAAGCATCTTTGCAGATAGTTCCCATATTAATATTCTACCATCAGCAGAGTTCTTCTTCATATTGTACATTCCAATGCACGTTACAGCAAGCATAACTGCCACAACAGACAATATCACACTGTTGCGAAACTGGCGAGTCTTAATCGTATGCACCTTCCCCTTATAGTGCAAGCCTATGCATACAGCTGCCTCAACGAATAACCCTATATATGCGGTGCGGCAACGTAGTACTAATATTCCAATTATGGCAAAGACTGCAAACACAGTGTATGCCCAGTGCCAATTGTGTTGTCTTGCCCTTGATATTATAATCGGCAATATTCCGACAAGATATAATGCCGTGACGTTTGGGTTGTCGTTAGAACCAACTATGGGGAAATATTCGTTTGTGCTTACTGCTACTCCAAGTTTCTGGGCTGCCATGTACATAATATGTATGGCGGCTATAAGCATTAAGCCATTTTCAATATTCTTGTTTGACAATAACCCTTGCCGCAGACAAGCCCCTAACACAAGAATCGAAGATAATGTTACGACAAGATACAGCGTCCTGTAAATCTCATGCGGGCTGATAAATAAAGTATGAAATGATATATAGGCAATCCATGCGAGTATGAATACCGTGTACCTTGACGTAAGCATACGCCTATAGTCAGTCCTGCAATACAGAATGCTGATGCCTGCCAATACTATAATTCCTACTTCCAACAACAAATACCTTGACAGCGACGGATATACAAATAATCCCGTATCTATAGTTGATACGGTACATAGTAACGCAAATGCTATACAAGCAGTATATCTCGCTATTCTACCTATAGGTGTTTTGGGTATGGATATCATATTGTCGAATTTTCTCTTTTATCATTGTGTATACATAGATTTCCTATTTGCGAAGCTATTGGCAAAAGAGTAAGTGCAATGGCAAAAAAGTAGTTTGGATGATTTTGTTCATATTGTATTTGTTTTAGTCTTAAGTGCAAAGGTAGTGCAAGCGAGTGCTATGAAAGTTTACCTTCTAATAGCCAAGTGCAGCCTATCTTTGCCCCGAACTCAGTCCTTGCCTTGGCCTTTCCACGGACAATGGCACGGACGTGTGGCTGAAAGATACTCAGTATGCGGTCTGCACAAGTATGAATCTTTGACCTGTACATCTCCTCCTGCTGATGGTACATCTTGAGAATGGCAGTCAAGGTGCGTTTCTCATATAGGAACAGGCTCTCGTAGTACGTCTTGTTCTTTGCAAGCATGTCCATTAAGATGCGGATGTCCTTGCGCAAGTAGTTGAGCATCACCCCGATAGTATCACGCACCATCTTGCCTTTCTTCTTGGCTTTCTTGACAAGCTGAAGGTATGCCTGACGTGCATGCTTGTAGTTCGTGCGTGGTTTGTGTAACTCAAACATCTCGCACACCTTCATAATATAATCGGTAACCTTGCGGCAGCCGTCATGTATAATATCAACGTCAACAGGATAGCGCATCTCGGCATCGGCGCAGGTTGCATCAATCTTCAGCACTCCCTTGTGTTCGCGATCTTTTGAGTCGGTGAAGGAAGCAGCATTCGGATCCTCTGGTTCTGGAGTCGGCGGTTCCTCATCATTCTTCTTCGCCTCTTCCTCCTCACGTTTGCGTTTCTCTTCAAGAAGACGTCTCTGCTTGTTGAGAAGCTTGACTGTCATCTTGTTGAGTTCTTCCTCAAAGATTCGCTTGCGTATCGTGACGAACAGGCTCGGGTCGAATATAGGCTTGTCGGTGAACTCATGCAATCCACAAAAATACTGCATGTAGGGACTCTCTCTGATAATCTCGATGGTCTCGGCATCACTCAGGTTTAGTTTGTGCTTGATAATCATTGCGCCGAGAATCATGCGTGCCGGCTTGTTCCCTGCACCTTTCTTCTGATTGCCCAACCTTGAGTTGTATTCCTTCTCAAGTTCAGTCCATGGAAGAAGGTCACCGAGAGCCACCCATCGGTTTGTCTTGTCCAACTCATCAAGGGATGAGCGGAGCAAACCGAGGCCAAGTTGCTTGTATTTTGGAGCGTAAAACTTCATCTTGCTACATTACTGTCCACTAAAAATCGCTAAATGTTCTTTGAAATGATTGAAAATTAGTTTGTTGCAGAAGAAATTCGTGCGCAACGATTTGAAATTGTAATTTTGCTGCCAAATTCAATGGGCAGCATATGCACAAAGATAAATTCGTTTTCGCACAGATGGTTGAGTTTCTTAATAACTTCAAGTTCCTCCGTATCGTCAAGAAGTACGATGGCAATCGCTATGTGAAGCATTTCACCTGTTGGAATCAACTCTTGACCTTGATGTTTGGGCAGCTTTGCAATCGCGCAAGTCTGCGTGACTTGATTGTTGCTCTGCAAGCACATCAGGAGAAGTGCTACCATCTTGGAGTTGGCAAACATGTCACACGGAGCAACCTTGCCAAGGCAAACGAAAATCGTGACTATCGAATTTTCGAGGACTTTGCCTTCTACATGATAGAGCAGGCTAGGAAGAAAAGGGTGAACGACATCTTTAAGCTTGATGGCAACGTGTATGCTTTTGACTCTACTACGATTGACCTCTGTTTGCAGATGTTTCCATGGGCTAAGTTCCGCAAGCATAAAGGAGGAATCAAGGTGCATACCTTATATGATGTTGAGACTCAGGTACCAGCCTTCATTCATGTAACCGAAGCGAAGGTGAATGACATCAAGGCGATGGATGCAATTCCCTATGAATCTGGTTCTTACTACGTATTCGATAGGGCATACAACGATCACAAACGATTGTTCAAGATACATATGAATGATTCGTTCTTCGTTGTAAGAGCAAAGAAAAACATCAAATGCAAGAACATCAAATGGAAACGAAGAATGCCCAAGAATGTACTATCAGACTGTGAGATAGAATTCAGTGGTTTCTATTCCCATAAGGCTTATCCGGAACGACTCCGGATGGTGCGTTATTGGGATGAAGATGACCAACGTGAGTTCACATTTCTTACAAATGCCAAGCACATTTCTGCCCTTCAAGTTGCCAATCTGTACAAAAACAGATGGCAGGTTGAACTGTTCTTCAAATGGCTCAAGCAGCACCTTCGAATCAAAAAATTCTGGGGTACATCTGAAAATGCAGTCAAGATTCAGGTCTATACTGCCATCACGGCTTACTGTCTCGTAGCTATCATGCAGCACGATATGCAACTTGACAGATCTACCTACGAAGTACTGCAGATTCTGGGAATATCACTCATGGATAAGACTCCATTGAGGGATCTCTTCAGCAAAACTAAATTCAATAATGTCAAAGATCAAAGCGGTCTCTATGAACCTGATTTATTTGAAAATTTTAAATTTTAACTCGTCACTATTTTTTAGTGGACACTAGTGATCTATTATGCCTACTCATATAGCTTTTCGGCTTTCGCTCCTTTTTGCCAGTATGGTCTGAAATATAATTTCGTCGACTAAAAAATATTCTCTTTACTTACAAATAATTGTGCCAACTATTTCCATGTTCCCCTGTTGTCCTGTACATACCGTATAGACACCTGTGCCATAGTCTGTAAGTTGATATACTCCAGTATCTCCTTTCAACACATTTTGCTTCTGGTCTTTCTCACAAATCATACCATTCTTGAAAATAAGGATATCCATATTCTCAATATCCTTTTTATAAATTAACTCAAGCGAACCTGTAGATTTTATGTACGTACCATTAACCTCAGAATTTGAAACTCTCAGTATGTCTTCTTCATCATCTATCCCATAAGGGGAAATCATTTGTCCATCACATCCCAAAAGAGCGACACTAATTTGGACAATAGTCGGAATTATTACTGTCATAATGTTAAGTTTTTAATTAAGTTTTCGACAACAAAATTATGTAATACCATTTGGTTTACCAAACATTATTGAAGATATTTTTTCGAGGGTTACAAAAATCAGAAGTCTGCTATTTAATTATATATCAACATATTACATATCACAAATGCTATCTTTTGAATATAAAAATGTAACACTACGTTTTTTCATTTCATAAAAAATCACAATAAAAATATAGATTAAAAATGTTTTTTCTTACTTTTGCAGGAAAAACAAAAG
>OQWM01003808.1_pt1 | contig 9984 bp, 4 predicted proteins | sample 1691531 | NCBI WGS metagenome assembly OQWM01 (sample SAMN03418257, study PRJEB22391) | human gut metagenome | biome: human-gut; feature: organic feature; material: feces | host: Homo sapiens | place: Tanzania | collected 2013-01 | reverse complement strand
GAGGGCATCGAGTTCAGATACAATCAGCAGATTGATGTTACCAAGTTGCCGGAAGGCTTCGATGCCTACGTGGTATCTACCGGTACACCGACAGCCCGCGACCTGAAGATTCCTGGAAGAGAGCTGAAGGGTGTTTATTTCGCCCTGGAGCTGCTTTCTCAGCAGTGCCGGGAATTTCGCCCGGAGCTGGCGGTAGTCGCCACGGAAGAGGGGGCCAAGGCCCTGAAAGAAATGCTCTGTGACCTTCCCGTGCGTGTCAGCTTCGGCATGGAGGGCCTTTTGGAGGCCGCCACTCTGGAAAGTGCCGACTGCGTCATTACGGCGGTGGTAGGCATGCTGGGGTTAAAGCCCACGCTTGCAGCCATTCGGGCCCGGAAGCGCATCGGCCTTGCAAACAAGGAGACATTGGTCTGTGCAGGAGAGCTTGTGATGGCGGAGGCAAAGAAGTATGGGGCCCAGATCGTTCCCGTAGATTCGGAGCATTCCGCGATTTTCCAGTGCCTCATGGGCTGTGAAAACCGAAAAGAGGTCAAGCGTTTGATTTTGACCTGCTCCGGCGGTCCCTTTTTCGGCATGGACCGGCAGCAGCTTTCCAAGGTGACCAAGGCGGATGCTCTAAAACATCCCAATTGGAAAATGGGCCCCAAGATCACCACTGACTGCGCGACCCTGATGAACAAGGGCCTGGAGGTTATTGAGGCCATGCGGCTGTACGACCTGCCTCTGGAGCAGGTGGACGTGCTGATCCATCGCCAGAGCATCGTTCACAGCATGGTGGAGTTTACCGACGGAGCCGTAATGGCACAGATGGGCGCGCCGGATATGCGTCTGCCCATTCAGCTGGCCATGACCTACCCGGAGCGATTCCCCAGCCCCGTAGAGCCTCTGGATCTGACGGCCTGCGGTCCGCTGACCTTCGGCAGGCCGGATTTGGAAGCATTTCCCTGCCTGGCATTGGCCCGGCACTGTGCAAAGCTTGGTGGCTCCGCCTGCGCTGCCATGAACGGCGCCAACGAGGAGGCTGTCGCCCTGTTCCTGCAGGACAAAATCGGATTCTATGATCTTTATGACCTGGTCAAACAGGCGGTGGAGGCGGTTCCATTCCTGGCTGCTCCGACGCTGGAGGACATTCTTGAAACGGACCGGCTTGCGAGACGCTCTGTAAAATCCATGGTTTGAGGCAAAGTATGAGCTATCTTTTTGCGTTTTTACTCTTTAGTTTTCTGGTTTTCATTCACGAATTGGGACATTTTCTGACTGCCAAGGCTTTTGGGGTCCGGGTCAATGAATTTTCCCTGTTTATGGGCCCCACCCTTTTTAAGAAGCAGATCGGTGAGACCCTGTATTCCATTCGCTGCATCCCTATCGGCGGTTTCTGCGCCATGGAAGGGGAGGAGGAAAAAAGCAATGATCCCCGGGCTTTCCCTAATGCGGCCTGGTGGAAGCGCTGCATCATTCTGGCTGCCGGTGCGGCGATGAATTTCCTGACCGGCGTTGTATTGCTGGCCTGCTTTTTTGGGCCGGACAAACAGTTTATCCAGCCGGTGATCGCCCAGGTAGACCCCCGGTGCAGCTTTGCAGGGGTGGATGGCATTCAGGAGGGAGACCGTATTGTCCGGGTGGACGGGGAAAAAATCTATGTATACAGCGATTTTTCCCTGATGCTGTCCCTGAATCCCGGGGATGTCCATGATCTGGTGCTGGAGCGGGACGGAAAAACCGTGACGCTGAACGCTCTGAAAATGGAAAAGCAGGAGTTTCAAAATGAAGACGGCACCGTTTCCCGGCGCTATGGCTTCAGCTTCTCGGTAACGGACGCAACATTGCTTGAAAAGGTGAAATACACCTGGGCCAGCGCCATGGATACGGTGCGGATGGTCCGGCTGTCTCTTCAGATGCTCTTTACGGGGCAGGCGGGGGTGGAGGATGTGTCCGGCCCTGTGGGTATCGTTTCCCAGATGGCCCAGGTGGCGGACCAGTCCGGCAGCCGGTATTACGCGTTTTTGAATCTATTGTATTTTGGCGGCTTCATCGCCATCAACCTGGCGGTTATGAATCTGCTGCCCATCCCCGCACTGGATGGGGGCCGCCTGATGGGCGTGCTTTTGACAACGGCCACTGAAGCGGTGACCCACAAGAAGCTCAATCCCAAGATTGAGGGCTATATTCATGGGGTCGGCATGATTTTGTTGCTGGTCCTCATGGGGCTTATTATGTTTAAGGACATTATTTTTGCGATAAAGGGGTAACACAACATGACCAGACAGATAAAAGTTGGAAATGTGGCCATCGGCGGCGGCGCGGACGTGGTGATCCAGTCCATGCTGAATACAAAAACCACCGATGTGGAAGGAAGCCTTTCTCAAATCCGTTCTCTGGCTGCGGCGGGCTGCCAGATCGCCCGTCTGGCGGTTCCCAATATGGAGGCTGCCCGGGGCTTTGCGGAGATTTGCAAAGAGAGCGTGCTGCCTCTGGTTGCGGATATTCACTTCGACTACAAGCTGGCCATCGCCGCCGCTGAAGGCGGTGCCAGCAAGATCCGGATCAATCCCGGCAACATCGGCGGGGAAGACCGGGTGAAAGCCGTGGTAGAAGTTTGCAAAGAGAAGCATATTCCCATTCGCATCGGTGTTAACGGGGGAAGCCTGGAGCAGGAATTGCTTCAAAAGTACGGCCATCCCACGGCGGAGGCCCTGGTGGAGAGTGCCTTTGGTCACTTGGAGCTGCTGGAAAAATTTGGGTTCTATGACACCTGTGTTTCTATGAAATCCTCCCATGTGCCCACCATGGTGGCAGCTGCCCGGCTGTTCCGCTCCAAGTGCGACTATCCGCTGCACATCGGCGTAACGGAAACGGGACCTGTCCGGCAGGGCCTGATCAAATCGGCCATGGGCATTGGCAGCCTGCTGTTGGACGGCATCGGTGACACCCTGCGGGTCAGCCTGACCGACGATCCTGTGGAAGAGGTCTATGCCGCCAAGGACATTCTGAAAGCCGCTGGCCTTCGGAAAGAGGGCGTGGACATTATTTCCTGCCCCACCTGCGGCCGCACACGCATTGATTTGATTGGCCTGGTGAACCGGGTGGACGAGGCCCTGCGGAACTGCGAAAAGCCTATTACGGTAGCGGTCATGGGCTGTGTGGTCAACGGCCCCGGAGAAGCCCGGGAGGCGGACATCGGCATTGCCGGCGGCGATGGCTGGGGAATGATCTTTGAAAAAGGCCAGCAGGTCGCAAAGCTTCCCTATGAGGAGCTGCTGCCGGAGCTGCTGCGCCGGATCGACGCAATGAACGTATGAAAGAGAACCTGTTGTTATTAGATATGTTTCCGGACTATGAGCCACCTGAGGAGATCCGCAAGGCCCTTTCTCAGGCGGCTCTTGTGGCCGTGGACTTAGATCCCGCCTCCCGGACGGTGGAAGCGGCGGCCCATGTGGAAACCTATGTGCCCCGGCGCATGACCCAGCAGTTAGAAAAAGAACTGCTGGAACTCTACGGCCTGAACAGGCTCCATATTGTGCTCACCCATCCTGCCCAAGAGCTATCTAAGATGGAGCCGGAGGAGCTTCGAAGCCTGTTTGTGGAACAGGATTCCATGACCCGGGGATCCCTTGCCGGAGCCAAATGGACATGGAGCGGCAATGAACTGACCGTTTCCTTGGTGGCCAACGGGAAAGCCGGGGTGGAAAAGCAGATCCCCGCCGTTGTGTCGGCGCTGAAAGCACGGTTTGCCACGGATGTGACCATCCGTGTGGAGGCGGGTCAAGAGTTTTCGGACCGGGAGCTCAGCGAAGCCATGGAGAAGATCCGCCAGAAGGCGCTGACCTCCATCCCTATGGCACAAAGCCACCAGCCCCAGCAGGAGGCCCCCAAGCCCCTGGACAGCGATACCTTCTACGGAAAGCCCTTCCGCGGCAGCGCAACCGCTATGAAGGACCTGACGCTGGATATGGGTACCATCATCGTGGAGGGCAGAGTCTTTGCCATTGAGCACAAAGAGCTGACCAAGCGCAATGCCTGGGTGGTCAAGTTCGACATGACGGACAATACCAATTCCATCCGGGTCACAAGATTCCTGGAAGCCCGGGAGGCAAAACCCATTTTGGAAAATGTGCAGATGGGCAGTGTGCTCCGGGTTCAGGGAAAGCTTATTGAAGACCGGTTTGAAAATGACATGGTCCTGAAGCCCTATGCCATGATGCCGGGCGCCATGCCCAAGCGGAAGGATACGGCCCCTGACGGCAAGCGCGTGGAGCTGCATTTGCACACCACCATGAGCAATATGGATGCCCTGACGGATACCGCCGCAGCAGTAAAGCAGGCGGCCGCCTGGGGTCATAAGGCCATTGCCATTACGGACCACGGCGTTGCCCAGTCCTTCCCGGATGCCATGAAGGCGGCCTCCAAGGCTAAGGTGGCGGGAACCGACGAGAACATCAAGATCCTCTACGGTGTGGAGGGGTACTATGTCAACGATGTGGATGACCGGATCGTGGTCCACGGCGACCAGGACATACCCTTTGATGGGGAATATGTGGCCTTTGATTTGGAGACCACCGGTTTAAGTGCCCAGAATGACCGCATTATCGAAATCGGTGCGGTGGTCATGAAAAACGGCCAGGAAGTGGACCGTTTTCAGACCTTCGTGGACCCCCAGCGGGTTTTGGACAAAAAGATCATCGAGCTGACAGGCATTACGGATGACATGCTGGTGGGTGCCCCTCAAATCGAGGAGGTGCTTCCCAAGTTCCTGGAATTTGTGGGAGACCGGGTATTGGTGGCCCACAACTCCGATTTTGACACCGGTTTTATCCGGGCGGCCTGTGCCAGAATGGACATTCCCTATCATTTTACCGCTGCGGATACCCTGATCCTTTCCCAGAACATGCTGCCCCAGCTGAATAAATTCAAGCTGGACATTGTATCCAACGCCCTGAGCCTGCCGGACTTCCAGCACCACCGGGCGGCAGATGACGCGGTGACCTGCGGTCTTATCATGCACCGGCTCATGGACCAAATGACCCAGGATTTGGGCATCCATCGGCTCCAGGAGATCAATGACCGCATGACCACTCTGCGGGCCAAGGGTCGGATCACGGACCGCCACGCCCGACACATTATCATTCTGGCCAAAAACCAGGTGGGCCTGCGGAACCTATACCATCTGATTTCCGATTCCAATCTGAAATACTTCAAGCGCGTGCCCAGGATCCCCAAATCGGAGCTCATGGAGCTGCGGGAGGGGCTGATCATCGGCTCTGCCTGTGAAGCTGGCGAGCTGTTCCAGGCTATTCTGGACGGAAAGAGCGAGGACGAGCTGAAGCGTATCGCCTCCTTCTACGACTATCTGGAGATCCAGCCCTTGGCAAACAACATGTTCATGCTGGCCAAGGGCATGGCCAAGGATGTAGAGCAGCTCAAGGAATACAATAGAACCATTGTCCGGCTGGGAGAGTCCCTGGGGAAGATGGTGGTTGCCACCGGTGACGTTCACTTCCTCAACCCGGAGGACGAAATATTCCGGCATATCCTTTTGGCCACCAAGGGCTTTGATGACGCAGACAAGCCAAACCCCTTGTATTTCCGTTCCACCGACAACATGCTGGAGGAGTTCAGCTATCTGGGGGCGGAAAAGGCCTACGAGGTGGTGGTGACCAATCCAAACCTCATTGCGGATATGTGTGAGACCCTTCGGCCGGTGCCCCACAATCTGTTCGCACCCAAAATCGAAAACTCCGTGGAGGACCTGAAAAGCCTGGTTTACGGGAAGCTACACCGGCTTTATGGAGAGAATCCCCCGGAGCTGATCACCAAACGTGTGGAAACGGAGCTCCATGATATTATCTCCTGCCACTATGACGTGATCTACATGTCCGCCCAGAAGCTGGTGCAAAACTCGCTGGAGCACGGCTATCTGGTAGGCTCCCGTGGCTCCGTCGGCTCCTCCATCGTTGCCTATATGTCCGGCATCACGGAGGTAAATTCCTTCCCGCCTCATTACCGCTGCCCGAATCCGGAGTGCAAGTTCACCACTTTCGAGGTGCCCAAGGGCTACGGCTGCGGTGCGGACCTGCCGGATGCGGTCTGTCCCAAGTGCGGCGCAAAATTTGAGAAGGACGGTTTCAACATCCCCTTCGAGACCTTCCTGGGCTTCGGCGGCGATAAGGTGCCGGATATTGACCTGAACTTTTCCGGTGAATATCAGTCCAAGGCCCACGCCTACTGCGTGGAGATGTTTGGAAAGTCCCACGTGTTCCGGGCGGGGACTATTGGCACCGTTGCGGAGAAGACCGCCTTCGGCTATGTTAAAAAGTATCTGGCGGAACGGGGTATGTCTGCCAACCGGGCGGAGGAAAACAGGCTTGCGGCGGGCTGCGTCGGTGTCCGGCGAACCACGGGCCAGCACCCCGGCGGCCTGGTGGTCATTCCCCAGGAAAATGAGATCTGGGATTTCTGCCCCGTGCAGCACCCGGCGGATGACCCCAATGCCGACCAGATCACCACCCATTTTGAATATCACTCCATGGAAGAAAACCTCCTGAAGCTGGATATGCTGGGCCATGATGACCCCACCATGATCCGGATGATGGAGGATATGACCGGTGTGGACGCCAAAACCATTCCTCTGGACGATAAAAACACCATGTCCATTTTTACGTCCTCCAAAGTCCTGGGCTACGAAAACGACAAGATCCTGGGCCCCACCGGAGCCGTGGCTATTCCGGAGTTTAACACCAAGTTTACAAGAGGCATGCTGATGGATACCATGCCGGAGCGGTTTGATACGCTGCTTCGTCTGTCAGGCTTTTCCCACGGCACAGACGTTTGGCTGGGCAACGCCAAGGATTTGATCACATCCAAAACCGCAACGGTTGACCAGGCCATCGGCTGCCGTGACGACATCATGCTGTATCTGATCTCCTGCGGGATGCCGGAGAAGCGTTCCTTTAAAATCATGGAGGCGGTGCGAAAGGGCAGAGGCCTGCCGGAGGGGGCGGAGCAGGAGATGATTGACGCGGGGGTGCCGGACTGGTACATTGGCTCCTGCAAGAAAATCAAATACCTGTTCCCCAAAGCCCACGCCGTGGCCTATGTAATGATGGCCTTCCGTATTGCCTGGTTCAAGGTTTACCATCCCCTGGCCTTCTACGCAGCCTATTTTTACAGACGCAGCCAGAAGGGCGGCTTTGACGCGGTCCTGATGACCCAGGGCATGGAAGCAATCATGGCCAATATGGATGCCATTGAGACAAATGAAAACGCCTCCGATAAGGATGAGGACCTGCTGACAACCATGGAAGTGGTCTATGAATACTACCTCCGGGGCTTTTCTTTCCTGCCCATCGATGTATACAAGAGCCACGCTACAAAGTTTTTGATCATCGACGGAAAAATCTTACCGCCCTTTGTAGCCATTTCCGGCCTGGGTGAAAACGCCGCCTGGGACTTGATGCGGGGCAGGGAAGGAAAGACGTTCCTCTCCATTGAGGAGGTTGCGGCCGCCTGTCCGAAGGTTTCCAAAACCCATATCCAGATGCTGAAGGATGCCGGTGCCTTTGGCTCCCTGCCCGATACCAGCCAAATCAGCTTGTTTTAACGCGGCGATTGCGCGAAAAAAATTTCGTGAGCAGTAGGGGCGGTGCGTCGCGCAGCGAATCAAAATCCAACGATTGCCGGTGGCAATCGAACAATGATTCTATCGGCTACCCAGCCGCCCGAAACGTATCGAAAGTGAGTGGATGGTTTCTGTTATAATGTTTTCATGTCCATGGAAACGTTCCACCAGATTCAGAAAGAAAAGAGGAAACGCGTATGAAACGTTCTTTTTGTCGGGCACTGTGTGTCCTGCTTTGCTGTGTGCTGCTTCTGGGCATTTCGGCCTGTGCAAAGCAAGACTCCGCTTCTTCCGAGCCGCCGGTAGAAACCCAGCAGACGGAAACCATCGCAGAGACGGAGGGGGAAAAAGGTCAGGGGCAACCCTTAAGTGAGGAAGAGACAACCTACCGGAAGGATGAAACCTATCATTTCAAAGAAACAAGTACACACGACAATATAGAGGAAATCGTTGACAATGTCTTCCGGAGCGACGACGACAGCTTCGTCAAAGGAACCTATGAGCGGCACTACAGCGAACGCTATACCGTCAAAGGCACCCGCGTTGCCAATGGCGATGGAACCTTCACACAGACGGGTACCATCCGCGACGAAGACGGCCATCTCGAATCCAGCTGGGAGCTGGTCTATGCCGATGAGAATGCGTCAAACGCACCGCGGAACGCAGATATGATTATACAACAGGATGCATACGGAAACATCGTCAGCGTCTGCGGAAGCAACGAGACCCAGAACAAAGATATCAATCCGGAGTATTTCACCGAAAATTGGAAGGACAACCGCAAACCGTACAATACGCACCAGGTTGAGGACCGGAATGTAAACATGATTTCCTTTCGGGATCTCATGAATCTGCATGACGGAAACGGAGAGCTTATCCGAGTTTTCGATAATTCTTTCATTTGGAACGATGACGGAAGCATCACATCTACCAATTCCGCGGAGTATTTCCAAGCCTACGATGGCTGTTCAAAGGGTTACAAGGTGAGAATCACCTCGAAAGATTGGGCTGATGGGACAACCTCCGAATATCAGGAAGTCGTGCATGACTGTGATGAAAACGGTGCACTTATTCGAATTATCGAGCAAAGTCACGTTCAAAACGCTGACGGCGGCACAACATCGATCGAATCCGCGGAGTATTTCCAAGACTACGAAGACTGCTTAAAGGGCTATAAGATGAATCAAATAACGAAAACCAGGGCTGACGGGACAACCTCCGAATCCATTGGCGATTTCACAGAGCCCGACGGAATCAACACTAAGGAACACTATATTCGAAATGAAGACGGCACTGAGGAGACCCACATTGAGACACGGAAAGACGGATATCTTATCCGAATAATCGAGCTGAATCACGTTCAAAACGCTGACGGCGGCACAACATCGACCGAATCCGCGGAGTATTTCCAAGACTATGAAGATTGTTTAAAAGGCTATAAGATGAAACAAATAAAGAAAGACAGAGCCGACGGAACAACCTATGAATTCCATGGCGAATACTGGTACCCCGACGGACGCTATTCCAAGGCTGGCTTTACAACGAACGCGAACGGTGCCAGGGAAAACTACTCTGAGGAGTGGAAAGACGGCAAAAAGGTGAGCCAATAACACGAGATTTTGAGCTGGCATAAAATGCAAAAATTCTTGCATTTTCCACAAAAATATGCTATAAATTTCAAACTATTTTTGTAAAGGAGAAGCATCATGCAGAAAACGGAAAAACAGTTTCATATTCACTGCACCGAAGGCGATGTGGGCCGCTATGTGTTCCTGCCCGGTGACCCGGGTCGGTGTGAGGCCATTGCGTCTTATTTTGATAACCCTGTCCATATCGGCATGAACCGGGAGTATAACGTCTATACCGGCACCATTTTAGGGGAGAAGGTCTCCGTCTGCTCTACGGGCATCGGCGGCCCCTCCGCGGCCATCGCTATGGAGGAACTGGCCAACATTGGCGCGGACACATTTATCCGTGTAGGCACCTGCGGCGGCATCGCCATGGATGTCTGCCCCGGTGATGTGGTCATCGCCAGCGGTGCCATTCGCTATGAGCATACCTCCTTGGAATATGCGCCCATAGAATATCCCAGTGTTCCGGATTTTGAGGTGACTATGGCGCTGCGGGAGGCAAGCCTGGCTTTGGGCTATGGCACCCATGTAGGTGTTGTCCAGTGCAAGGATTCTTTCTATGGCCAGCACAGCCCGGAAAAGAGTCCTGTTTCCTATGAGCTGCTGCAAAAATGGGAAAGCTGGAAGCGTCTTGGTGTCAAGGCCAGTGAGATGGAGTCCGCGGCCCTGTTCGTGGTGGCCGCCGCCAGAGGCGTCCGGTCACCATGGGAACGACCCCGGACAAGATGGTCATTCTGG
>OQWM01003807.1_pt1 | contig 9992 bp, 7 predicted proteins | sample 1691531 | NCBI WGS metagenome assembly OQWM01 (sample SAMN03418257, study PRJEB22391) | human gut metagenome | biome: human-gut; feature: organic feature; material: feces | host: Homo sapiens | place: Tanzania | collected 2013-01 | reverse complement strand
AAAACTGAAATATACCATAGACATCACCTCCATTCCGAAGAATTTCGGCAATGCCCCACCCTCTAGCTCGGTTGTCTTAGACAATATTTTATCATATAAAACCAAAACACACAACGAACAAACTGTGAAGTTTGCGCTGTGTGTTTTTTATTGGCCAAAATATTTACTAAAAGTTTTATTTCTTATTTTTCTTCTGCTCTTTGAGCCAATTTTTATAATCTTGGACGGTATCTTTTGCGTAATTTGTTTTTAAATCAGCATAGTAGCCAAGAGCTTTTTCTACCAGTTCAGTATTTCCTTCACGGCTTGCCATGATAAGCATTGATTCAATCGCGATAAATTTATCTTCAATAGTCTTTGACTCTGCAAGGCATCTTTGAGCCATTTCCCAACCCAAGAAATATTTGCCAGTAAATTCCAGTAAACGTTGCAGATTAAACAAACATGCAAGATATGTGTCGCTATCTTTATCTTCGTCTGTTACACAAGCTAAAGCACGCTGATATTCTTCTATCGCTTCATCATACAAAAGGTAGAGCTCCAAATCAGCAGCACGATGAAATCTTGCTTTAAACATATCAGGCGGATTCATGGAAATTATCAAATTATCAATGGCAAATAATTTACCTGGATTCGTTTCGTTAGCTGCCAATTCATTTAATTCTTCTACACTTTTTCCTTGAATATCAGCGATTTTTTCAACAAATTCTTTACGCCAATATTGTTGTATTGTCTGCGGACGTATTTTCTCCAGATACTCCAAAACCTTCGGCACAAATTTTTCTTTCGTGATTGCAGAGTCTGCATACCAAAGGTTCGACTGTCCCATGCCCAAGCCTGCACCAGCTTTTGATGCCGAAAGAACCCTGAAATTACGCAGCTCTTCGGGAATAATATGCGCATTTTCTTCTCTGGTTTTAAAATTATATTGCCAATATGTATGATTTTCTACAATGCTATCTTCAAAATACTGGTAGTAACGATACATCTCGGCGTGTTCGTACCAGCCAACGATATGCCGTCCTGTATCATTAGTCGCTACCCAGATAACTGTAACGTCATCAATTTTATCTACATCATCTGGCACATCCTCTACACGCGCCAGATTCAACCTCTCCCCTGGTGCACGCACATACCCAAGGCAGTAATGGTTATACGGATAGAAATTGAAACTTTCACAAGCATCATTATTTTCTTTGACAAACGCACCGCCATTCTTCGGCTGGTCGTTGTCAGTAATGCCACTATAAAGTTTCATCCATGCTATATTACAAAAAACTACTTTTGCCATCTTTATATCTCTCCCAAATTATCTGCTTTCTTCTTTAATGAATGTTGGGAACTGATAATCCAAGTAATTATCCAGTTCGTTGAAATTAGGGAACCTACGTTCCAATTCACGGAATTTCGGTCCGTGAGAATGAATCAGCTGATGCAGGCACTCGTGATAAATAAGGTACTTTAGTACTTCACGCGGCACGCTAGCAGAATTAAGGCCGCAATTCATTTTGATATTATCGCCAAGATAAATATATTGTGCAAAATACGTCTTATAAGCCTTCTTAGTCCAGCCAATCGTCGGGCGCTTGAAGTCGTCGCCCAAGTTGCCTTTTTGCTCTGCCAAAACTTCATCAAGCAAAATTTCCAGCGGTTCAGCGAAAGGCTCTGCGCTAAGCAAGCCAAACTCTGTTTCTGCTTCTTCAATACTAGAGCCCATCGGCGTAACGCCGGTGGGATACAGAAGGAAGTCAAAAATACGTCGCTGATAGGATTCCACATTGCCATACAAGCTATCAATGATCGTCTTATGCGCATTATAAATTGCATGAATATCCTGCTGAATTTTGAAGATGTTGGCCAAAGACGTTTCTTCGCGATACTTCATCGCCAATTTTGACGGGTCGATGTCGTCACGCTCGTCGAACGATTGAAACTCCGGGAAAGCTTTCTCCGTCGCCGTCAGTTCTGCAATGTCTTCCAATTCCTGAGGCGTAGGCATCACACCGAAGCCATCGAAATATTTTTGCAAAAGCAGTTTGCCGTTCTGCTCTTCCGCTGCAACAAGCGCCTGCGTATCTGCCTTCATTGCTGCATAGCCTTCCTGCTGGTTGGCGAAAACAAGCACTTTCTCGGGCATGTCATTTTTATCATAAACATTGTACCAACCAACAGGCAGCACAGAGGCGTGCACCTTGAAGCCCAAATCGCCGTAAGAAATGGCACGCATCGCGTCGATAATGCTGGACACAGGAATTTCTTCCACTTTGTTCTTTTTCTTCGGCTCTTTTTTCGTGCCTCCCGGCGTTCCGCCTTCTTCGCCTTCCAGCAGGAACGAAGGGTTGAGCCAACGTGTAAAGCTTGCCCACTTATCACAGAAGTCAACGATGTACACTTCTTTTGTGCCACCGCATTGCTCGCCACGCATGCCGCGCCCAATCATCTGCATTAATAAAACGTCACTGTTCGTCGGACGTGTCAAAAAAACTGTATGAATATCAGGAATATCGCTGCCCTCGCTAAGAATGTTGACGTTAATTAATACGTCAATATGGTCGTCATTTCCCTCCTTATCCTTATGGTTGTTATGGCGGAAACGTTCAATAATTGCGTCTTTCACACTGTCGTCCATGCCAGAATAAATGCGGTCACATTTTACACCCTTTTTGACGAACATATCTGCCAAAACATCACAGTGCGTAATGTTCAAGGCGAAAATTATCGTTTTGCCGTATTTCTCTTTATTATCAAGATATTCCTTAATAATAACTTCGTTACGTTCGTTAATCTTTGCAATCTTGTTGACAGCTTGTTCCGTCAAATCGCCTTTCGCCAAAACTTTTTTCAGCTCATCTTTATCAATATAAGTTTCAATTTCAACATTCGTTTCACGTTTTAAGTTTATCGGCGTAGCCAGAGTACCATCAGCAATCAGTTTGCTCAAGGGAATGGCATAAATGATTTTCTGCTCAAACAGTTTCAGCAGCGAAACGGTGCCCCTGTCAGTGTATCGGATTGGCGTTGCCGTAAGGCCAAGCAATTTCGCCTCGGGACATTTTTGGCGCACAGCGTTGATAATTTTTCTATATGAAGGTGCAAGCGCATGGTGCGCTTCGTCCACAACGATAATAACTTTCTTCTTGAGCGGAGCTGTAAGATAGCCAAGATTACGCACTAGACTCTGCACGCTGCCCACGACGATATCATCTTTTTTGGATAAAGCGTGTGCGCTGGCATGTGCGCCCGAAACGCAAGTCACTGTCAGACTTTTAATTTCATCACCTGCCACATCTTTCACGAGCGGTGCAAGTCTATAAAAAACATTCGCTGCTTGTTCGACGAGCATATGGCGGTGCGCCAGCCAAACAACTTCATAGCCACGCGAAGAAAGCTCATGCAGAAGAAAATAAATACTCGTCATTGTCTTGCCGCTGCCCGTCGGCATCACAAGAATGCAGCTACGACCGTTTTGCTCAAGAAAATATTCCTGCATCGCAATGTTGGCTTCCTGCTGGTAAGAATACAGCTTTACATTCTGAATATGCGAATCGCCAAGCAGAATGGTACGAGGCTTATAAAAAGAAGTTTTTAACTGAAATTCTCCTTCCGAGCCTGTGCGTATCATCTCATCAAGATACGCCATAATAACTGCCTGAGAAAGTTTGCACTGTTTCAGCTTGCGCAAAGCGTCTTCGTCCTTGCTGCAGATGCCTGCATAATTTTGGCGTTCTAACGTTTTTGCCACATTTTCCAAATGCTCTGGTTCGCTCAAAAAATACTCTTCGATTTCTTCGCGATAGTTGCTCACAAAATGTTCATCTGGAATTTTACACAAATTGCCCAAATAAGGCGCAATAAAAGCTGCTTCGTCGTACTCTACTGGCGGATGATACTTTGCAGGAGTTTTACTGCTCTGCAGCACTGCATTCAAAAATTTTACAGAGAAATTCTGCCACCGAAAAAATATTTTTGACATTTATAAAAAGTCTCCTTTATACTCTGTCAGCTAATCGTTGTCCTCACAATACTACGTAAAGTTTCTCCTAACTAATATAATCTTAAGAATAGTATTACCATACGTTACAACAATATTGCTTCCTTTTTTAACATATTTACATTATATGTCTATCCCCGCCTAAAAACAAGTCTTTTTTATTGTTCTGCATAAAAAAAGAAGAGCACAACACAAAGTTGCACTCTTACTTTAAGTCGTTCTCATATAAATTTTTTACTTTTCTACCCTCTGCGCCATCTGCACAGCTTCGCCAGCTCGTAGCCACGGCTGGCAATAAAGTCACGCGTTTCTCCCGTCACAATCAGCGGAACGTTACGCAGCTCCTTCGGCGTCAGGCAGCCCAAAAGCAGCATATACTTCTGCAGTCCGTCCGCCAGTGCCTCCACATAATCTGCGGCAGCGTCAACCCCCTGCTCCATCACCAGACGCAGAATTGGGGCGGTAATGCCCACCGCGTCTGCACCCAGCGCAAAGGCACGCGCTACGTCGCCAGCAGTACGAATACCGCCGCTGGCCAGCAGGAGTGCATCCTGCGGCAACACCTGCTGCGCATCCAGCAGGCTCCAGCAGGTGGGCACGCCCCAGGCAGCAAACTCCTCCGTCAGCTCCACGCCCTGCCTTTTCGCCTCAATCGCCGGGAAGTTCGTCCCCCCTGCGCCGGCACAGTCAAAGGCTGTAAAGCTCTGCTCCAGCAAAAGCTCGTACTGCTCTGCCGCAATACCACAGCCTGTTTCCTTAACGATAACAGACACGCTCACAGCATCACGAATCTGCACCAGGTTTGCCAAAAGTCCGCAGGTATCCTTGTCGCCCTCGGCCATCCACAGCTCCTGCGCAGCGTTGAGGTGAACCTCCAGCGCGTCAGCCTGCAGCATGTCAACGGCAGCCTGCGCCTGCGCAGGCGTAGCAAGAGCACTGATGTTACCGATAACAAGACCGTCTTCAAGCTCCTCGCGCACCACAGTATAGCTCGCGATACCGCTGCCGTCACGCACAGCGCCGAACTGCGAGCCTACAGCCATACCGATACCGGTTCTTGCTGCCACCTGCGCCAGCTTTCTGTTAATCTCCGTCACCGCATCTGTACTGCCGGTAATAGCATCAATGAAAAAAGGCAAACGCAGACGTTTGCCTAAAATTTCTACAGATAAAACAAAGTCTGCCGGATTAATCTCCGGCAGACAGTTGTGTAAGAAGCGGAGATCAGCAAGGTGCGTTGCCGCCGGGCCGTCGCCCAGCTCCAGTGCATATTGAATATGTTCTAGCTTACGCTTTGCACGTTGCATATCCTTCTCCAATTATTTTTCGAGGCTTTCCAGCTGCTCGGACAGGTTTTGGCTCAGGTGAGATTTTTTGCTGCCCATGTAGGAACGGAATTCGTTCTTTTCAGCGTCGCGTTTAACTTTGGAAATGCTCAGGCCGATTTTTTTGCTGTCCAGATCCATTTTAATGATTTCAGCTTTAACAACTTGGCCAACTTCCAGAACGTCGCTCGGAGCTTCGATGCGCTCAGGAGCGATTTCGGAAATGTGAACCAGACCTTCAACTTTGTCGCTCAGTTTAACGATAGCGCCGAAAGCCAGCAGACGAACAACTTCTACATCCAGAATGTCACCGATGTGGAATTGAGAAGCTTCAACCTTCCAGGGATCTTCCAGAGTAGCTTTGATGCTCAGAGCAACACGTCTGTTTTCGCGGTCAATGCTCTTAACCAGAACGGTTACTTCGTCGCCTTCTTTAGCAACGTCAGCAGCTTTTACGCTACGGTCCCAAGACAGTTCGGTGTTGTGAACCAGACCAACCAGGCCTTCGCCGATTTCAACGAACAGGCCAAATTCAGCAACCTTTACAACCTTACCGGTGTAAACTTCGCCTTCTTCAACAGAGTTGTAAGCAGCTTCTTCAGCAGCAGCGCGTGCTGCTTTATTAGCAGCAATGCGAGCTTCTTTAGCTTCTTTGTAAGCTTTGCGTTTAGCGTCAGCTTCAGTTCTCAGCAGGTCGCGGCGGGAAACAACAATGCGTTTTTTCTCCAGATCAACTTCGATGATTTCAGCTTCCAGCTCTTTGCCGATGTAACCGCTGAAGTCTTCTACGCGGCGCAGTTCAACATGAGATGCGGGCATGAAGCCTTCAACACCTTCAACTGCAACACCCAGACCAACAATGTTTTTAGCTTTGTTTTTGATGATGCGCAGAACCTTAACGGTTGCCGGGCGTTTTTCGCCTTCTGGCAGCTCAGCAACATTTTTCCATGCTGCGTCGCGCTCTGCTTTGATTTTGGACAGACGAACGAAATCGCTCTTGGTGCTGCCAGGAACAACCTTAGCTTCTACCTCGTCGCCAACTTTGATGGAGTTTTGCAGTTCTTCAGCAGATTCGGTCTGGGACCATTCGGAATAAGGAATCAGACCATCATGTCTATATCCGAAAGATACATATACGCCGTCTTTATCCAATTGAATAACGGTACCGTTGACAACTTTGCCAGGATATACCTCTACCTCCATACTTTCGTTGAGCATTCTTTCAAAATCCATGTTTTCCATTACTAAAATAGCCTCCTTAATTAAACGGTCCGGAGTCGATGCTCCTGCCGTGATTCCTATTTTATTGCAACCCCTTAGCATATCGCTGCTCAGTTCGCTTGCAGTCTCTATATGATATGCTTGCCTGCAATGCTGTTGCACCAGCTCGAAAAGATGCCTTGTGTTGGCGCTGTTGCGTCCGCCGACGACGATAACGGCATCCGACTCAGCAGCCAGCTTTACAGCGGCTTGCTGTCTTTGCGCTGTCGCCAGACAGATGGTGCGCTCCACACGGTATTCTCCCGGGCGCTGCTCCTGCAGTGCCTGCAATATATCATTAAATTTCTGCAGCTCAAAAGTCGTCTGGATGATTACTCCATAACGCTCCTGGCGCGGTACATAAGAGATATCTTTTATACATTCTACACAGATAGCGTTTTTTCCTGCCCATTTTAAAATACTTTTTACTTCCGGATGATTTTTTTCTCCGACTATTACAGGAAAATAGCCATCAGCTGCTGCCTGAGCAGCCTTTTGCTGTGCCAGGCGTACATTCGGACAGGTTGCGTCCAGAATTGTCAGCCCTTGTTTTTCTGCCTGCGCGTAGGTTTCAGGCCCTTCGCCATGTGAACGGAAGATAACCGTTTCACCGGGAGCGAACTGCTCCAGGCTGTCCTTACAGGCAATACCCTCAGATGCAAGCTCGGCAATCAGCTGGGGGTTGTGTATCAAAGGTCCCAGCGTTGCACCCTGCACATGGTCGGTCGCCGCCTTCTGGGCCAGCGCCACCGCGCGCTTCACACCATAGCAAAAGCCACAGTGTTCTGCTACCTTAATTTCCATTATGCATCTTCACCTGCCTGCAGCCTTGCAATGTGCTGCATCAGCTCTTCAGTCATTGCATGCAAAAATTCTTTGTTCACTTCAGCGCCTTCGGGGAAAGGCATCGGTTTGCCAAAGCGCACCGTCACCTTCGGCCAGATGCGGCCATGACGCTTGTAATCGGTACCGATGATGCAGGCCGGCACAATAGTTGCCTTCACCTTGCTCGCCATCATCAGTGCTCCGGGCTGAGCCTTGCCAAGCTCACCAGTCTTGCTGCGTGTTCCCTCGGGGAAAATCGCCAGCACCTGACCGCTTTCCAGGATCTCGATACCATGCTTGATGGCAGCACGGTCTGCACCACCACGGCGCACCGGGAAAGCACCCAGAATTTTATAGATAGTGCCCAGAACCGGCACAAACAGCTCTTCCTTGGCCATAAAGTGGACCTTACGGGTTGCTGCCGTACCAAGTACAGGCGGATCAAGCAGACTCAGATGGTTGCTCGCTATAACCAGCGGACCATCCTTGGGAATATTTTCTCTTCCCTCTATCTTCAGTCGCAATACGACTGTAAAAATAAGCTTTAAAAGCCCTTTAACTATAGTATAAATCATTGTGCGCGCTCCTGCACCAGCTGTAAAATTTTCTCGGTAACCTCGCTGATGCCCATATCAGATGTATCCAGGAGCAAGGCATCCTCTGCCTGACGCAGCGGACTGATAGCACGCTCGCTGTCCTGCTTGTCGCGCTCAGCGATATCTGCCTGCAGCTGCTGCAGATCAACCTGCTGACCTTTCGCTACCATTTCCGCATAGCGGCGGCGCGCTCTTTCTTCAACCGAAGCAGTAAGGAAAATTTTCAGCTGTGCGTTTGGGAAAACTACCGTACCAATATCACGGCCGTCCATCAGGACACCGCCTGCCTCGCCCATACGGCGCTGCTGGTCTACCATTGCCTCACGCACTGCTCCGATAGCAGCAACACGCGATACGATCGCCGTCACTTCGGGAGTACGGATAGCATCGGTAACCTCAGTTCCGTCTACGAAAACACGGTTAATTTTTGCCTCCGGCTTGAAGTCAATCAGCATAGTCTTGGATAAGCCGCTGATAAAGTCCTCGTCAAAAGCTTTGCCTGTCTGCAAAAACTTCCAGGCTACACTTCTGTACATGGCACCGGTATCAATATAGGCATAGCCTAATTTTTCGGCAGCCAGCTTCGCAATAGTGCTTTTGCCTGCACCTGCGGGACCATCAATTGCCACAACAATTTTCTTCATTCTACATAACCACACTTTATAATGTATTAGCTATCTATATAATACCATGTTTTACATGTATATGGATAGCCTAATTTTAGTCAAATTTATGAATTATTCTTCCGCAGCCGCCGCTTCGCCTGCAGCATGACCGCTGCTGAAGGCCGCCTGCAGATTATAGCCGCCGGTATAACCGTCGACATCCATAACCTCGCCTGCAAAGTACAGGCCCTTAATGCGCTTGGATTCCATGGTCTTGGGGTCAATCTCCTTCACGCTCACGCCGCCTGCGGTAACGATAGCCTCTGCAATCGGACGTGTTGCGGAAATAGTGATGACAAAATGCTTCAGCGTCTGCAGCAGTCTGTGACGCTCCTCGCGCGAAACCTGGTTAATGAATTTGTTCTCATCAACGTAGGACATATCCAGCACAACGGGAATCAGTCGTTGCGGCAGCAGATCCTTCATGCCGTTGAGCACCTGCTTACGGCTATACTGCACAAAGTCACGTTGGATACGCGCATCCAGCTTTTCCTCGCTCAGCGCAGGCTTCAGGTCAAGCTCCAGCTCTACATCCTTGCCTGCAGCCAAAGCGTCTGCAGCAAGATTGCTCAGCGAAAGCACAATGGGACCGGAAAGGCCGAAATGCGTAAACAGCATCTCGCCAAATTCGCTGCCAAGCTTCACGCCGTCAGCAAAAAGCGTTGCCTGCACATTGCGCAGGGAAAGTCCCTGCAGGTCATCAACATAAGGATAATCGCTTTCCAGCGGAATCAGAGAAGGCTTCAGCGGTACAATCGTGTGCCCCAGCTTCTGCGCCAGCTTAGCGCCGCCGCCGTCGCTGCCTGTGCCCGGATAGGACGCACCGCCCGCAGCCAGAATAACTCTGTCTGCCTCGTACACGCCGTTGACCGTGCGCACGCCGTACACATGGCCTTCCTTGACCATGATATCAATAACCTTGGTGTCGGTCTGCAGCTTGCCGCCGGCCTCGGTATAAATCCTCACCAGCGTATCAACTACATCCTTCGCCTTGTCGCTTACCGGAAAAATACGTCCGCCGCGTTCAACCTTCGTCGGCAGTCCGTTACTCTCCAACAGCAATACTATATCATCATTTGTGAACCTATGTAAAGCACTATTTAAAAATCTTCCGTTTCCGGGCAGATTTTTTATGAAATCGGGGATTTCGCAAGCGTTGGTAATGTTGCAGCGTCCCTTGCCTGTAATGAGCATTTTCTTGCCCGGCACACGCATTTTTTCATAAATCGTTACCTGCGCTCCGCCCCAGGCTGCCGCAATACCTGCCAACAGGCCTGCAGCGCCACCGCCTACAATCGCAACTCGCGTCATAGCTTAGCCGCCTTTCTGA
>OQWM01003804.1_pt1 | contig 9994 bp, 7 predicted proteins | sample 1691531 | NCBI WGS metagenome assembly OQWM01 (sample SAMN03418257, study PRJEB22391) | human gut metagenome | biome: human-gut; feature: organic feature; material: feces | host: Homo sapiens | place: Tanzania | collected 2013-01 | reverse complement strand
CCTTTAACAGGAGGGTGGTAATCTTTATTGGTTAGTACTTTGACAAAATAGTTGAGGCTTTTAATAGGCTTAACTATTGGGAGCAATCGTTCTTTTAACTGATAGCTGACGGAATGTTGCATGATAAAGGCTTTGTCATTTGTCTGCTCTAAATCATTTTGCGTGTATGGATATTCTACTGCTATTTGGCTAATGTATTCCCCTTTATAAGGAGGTGGGTCAAAACCCTTAGATTTGCAATAGGCTGAAATGGTGTTGTATATCTCCTTATAAAGAGATTGCGTGCCTTTTGGAAAATAGTCTGTGTTGCCTATATCGAAATGTTCAAGCATAATCTTATAGCCACCACCTTTTATTGTTTCTATTATGCCTAAATCTCTGCATTTTGTCATAAGTTTCTGTAAAGTGGAGTAACTAAGATTCAGAATTTTTGTCATCTCTCGTAAACTATAAAAAGTGACATTGCAATTATTCAAGCAGATAGACTTTATAAGGAGAATGAACCCTTTTATGTCTGTTTCTTCCTTTAGTGACATACCATCAATGTGCCAATTAAGAAAACTACGACTTACCATTACGAAGTTGTATGTAGGTATCTGTATCTTGTAGAAATTCTTGGTCTTAGGTTTTGCTACATTTCCTGCATTAACCCACATCCTTGCAATGTCAACAAAGCCTTTGTCTTTGGCTTTATGGAGATAAGAGCTTACGGTATCAGTGTCATAGCCTGTTTCTTTCGATAAGGTTTCTAACAATACGTTTGATTCTCCTGTCTGAAAATCACTCTTAAAAAGGAGTGCCAAGTATATGTATGCTTCCTTGTTAGAGAGGACTTTTGCAGCGTTTATAGGGAAAATCCTGTAATCTTTATTGTCTAAATTCTCCATATTTCTTCATTTTGTTATCAACATTAAGCGAGGCTGAAAGCCTGTTTAGTTATGTTGATAGTATATGTAGTTAATAGTATGTCCTTGCTTTATATATCACCCATTCCCGACATTTTATATCAGCAGGGGATTTGGAATAAACCAATCTCCCTGCTTGATATTTTGAGATAATGATAGACAAGTTCATTAAAATTCACACCTATTTTATTCTAAAAGCTGTTCTGCTTCTGTTGCTTGTTTCAAGAGTGCAGAAAAATCATCACCAGCCGATATTTCCTTTAATTCCTTTTCTGCCAAGTTGAGATTTCGCAATCTTTGTAATGCTTCAAAAGCCTTTTCTTCTCCATTTGATGCTGCATAAGAATTGAAGCCCTCTATAAAGTACCGCTTGGTTACAAAAGCTGTATTTATGCCTGCTGCATTGCAGAGTGTTACAAATTTTTGCCCTCGTTCTATGTTTATTTCTGTTCTTTGTGGTAGCTTTATATGTTCTCCTTTGAGCGCCTGTTTGATGGTTTTGGTTGACAGTTTCACTTTGGCAAGAATCATTGAAGCAGCCGATGGATTAAATCCTTGGCTCATTAGCATGGCAATGTTTGAGAATAAGTTGCTATGCTCTTTTGCTGTTAATGCGGCTACGCTTAATCTATCCTTGTTGTTCCAACTTGTGCCTGTTTCATTGATGTCAACCAAATAAGCACCAATGTTTTCTTTATTTCTGACATGAACATTAGGAATTTCGTATTTCCCATCTGCTGCTACAAGTCTTGCAAATGCGCAACATCTATGCTGGCCATCAAGAATGACAAAATAATTGTCTGCTTCTTCTGTTGAAAGTTTCTCGTTCTTTAAATTATAGATTTCATATCCTTTCTCCATTAAAAATTTAGCTTCTGCAACAATGATAGGAAATGCTCTCTCGTATTTGTCATTAGCGATGAGGCTTATAAAGCTATCTACTTTTGTACTATTTATGGGGCGATTGTTTTTGACGAAAGCTATTTTCTTAGAAATGGTGGTTGCATTGCCTGTTGCATCATCAACGACATTGAATGTAATGGCAGTTTCTCCAAGTTGTTTTTGGATTCTTTCTGTTGCAGCTTTGGCTTCCTCATATTTTTCCGTTAGCTCACTAACAACTTTCTGCTGTTCTGCAATAACATTAGGTGAAGCACCTCTTTTTTGAAGTTGCTCTAAAGACCTCTTTTCAATACGGAGGTTCTTTTCTGATACCAAGAGAAAACTCTCTGTAATAATATCTTTTTCCATATTAGTATTTAATTTATTTTATTGTAAACTATGTGACTTTCAATCCTTATGCGCACTTGGATTTTCAAATCACGCTGCAAAGATATAGACATTAGCAAGTATAATAGGTGAGTAAATGATTGGTGTGGAATACTCCCTTAGAGGGGAATAACAAAAAATCCTGCCTCTCCAATATGAAGAAACAGGATTGATATGATAGTTTGTGTAGTTTTAGAAGTCTGGGTATATAGAGGAATGTGTTTCTATTCTTATACCCTTGTATTGTTTGAAGAATCCTTTTAGAGTTTCTGTGTCAAACCTAAAATTGTCGTTTGTAGATATATGTGTGTAGTAAATGAGCTTTGAAATAAGAAAATTCTTATTGATGCCTCTTTTGTGTTTACCATCAAATTGTGGATTCAGTTCAAAAAAGTATTTCAGCAATGAGGCAAAAAGCCATATCATTTTAGAGTTGGATTCTGTCTTTTCATTGAAACGATTATCAAGCATTGTTTGAAACTCTTTCTTGCTAAGACGATTGCTTGTTTTTTGGCTTTGCTCATAGCCTTGCTTTATCCATTTTAAAAGGTTGGAAACGATGAAATTATTGCAAATTTCCATATTCCCCTTTTCAGTTTTTAAGGATAGCTTCATGTTTGAACTGTCGTTTGAGGGCATTAATGCTATAAACTTTTCTATTGCTTCTTTTTCACTGTCATTATAAGTGAATCCTGTTAAGCAAACGCTATAAGCATAGTCAAAACAAAACATAATAAGTAGCCAAAACGCATCAGCATCCAGTTGCAACCCTTTGATTATGTCTTGCAAATCGTCTGCTGCAATGTAACTGCTATATTTAAAAGGACATTCTATTTCGTCATTATTATAGCGTTCTGCAAATATATCCATAGCTTCCAATGGGTCTGTTAGACGGATGAGGCTTGGAAACATAGCGATTCCGTCAGAGGTGTAGAATGGTTCTCCCTTGCCTCTGATAATGCTGAATATATACTGAAACTGTTTCTCATTACTACAATCTATGTGTTGCTGCATATCTTATACCTTTTTTATATAGAAACGGAATAATCGTGTGATATTGTTTATCTCTACTACAAAAAAACGCTCCACCCTGTATTATTAAGGTGGAGCGGTGATAAAGTTTATCCAAAAACATATTTTAGAACCTTGGCATTAGCCTTGTTCTCATTCACAAAGTCACGCTCAATGTAGATGTCTGTCACTTTCATAGATTCATCTACATGGTTGAGGCTTGCGTGGACGGTGTATTTGTCTATGCCAACTTTATTGAGGGCGATTGTTGCCCATGAGTGGCGAGCTGCATAGTATTCCAAATCGTTAACCTCTAAAAGTTTTCCAATCTCTTTCAAGCCGTAGTTGATAGCCTTGTTAAATGCTTTGCTATTGGCATAGGTCTGATAGAAATTAAACAGGCGTTTCCCTGTCTTGTCCTTGTACTTATTTATTAGGGGCATGATGAAAGTTGGAACTTCAACCACCATTTTAGCCTTGTCGTTTCGCCTGTCCTTTGTCTTTGTTCTGTAATAGGTCAGTTTGCCATCTTTCAACTCTGTAGCGTTGTATAAGTCGGCGGAGTTCATTCCTATAAGGCAGAACGACATAATAAAACAGTCTTTGGCAAGGTCAAATCTACAGGTGTGCTTCAAACCTTTGCCTACCTCTTTATAAGGGAGGTCGTAGATTCTTTTGATGATGCCTTTGTCAAGTGCTCTCTTGCGTGTGGCTTCTTGCTTGGGAATGGAAATGCTGTCAAATGGTGAGGATGGAATAAGTATAAGTCCATTCTCCACATCATTGTATTTGCGTTGCGCTTCCTTGTAAAGGTGGCGCAAACTCCCAAGGTAAAGAGAAATCATCCTGTTAGACGGTATGCGTTTTCCCTTTGCTTCCAATTCCTTGATTCTTTCATTTCTGCGTTGGTTCAGATATTGGGTGTATTTGTTGAGAAACGAAACAGTAACCTCTTTTATGTTCAGTTCTTCTTTGCCTATAAAAGAAACAAGTGAGTTGATAACCGTCTTATAGTTGCTTGCACCTTTGATAGTTGCTTTGTCTATCCATTGGCGAGAGAACTGTATGAAATCAATCTCTTTGTCTTTCTGCTCTCCAAACTTTAAACGCTTAAAAATTTCATCAAGAGAGTAGCCGTTTAGGTCAACTTGCATAGCATCGCATTTCTGCTGATAGCCTGTAACAAGTTGTTCAATCTCCTTGTGAATGGTAGTGCCTTTCTTGAAATTGCCTGTCTTGGTTAAGTCAGACGGTTTGATGAATAGACTTGTTGACAATCTTTTCACCTTTCGATTGAGCGTAAAGCGTACCTTAACATTATAAGTACCATCCGCTTTTTGCTCTTGTCTTTTAATCTCTGCTTTGATTGTAAGCATCTTACGCTAATTTTTATTAGTCAACAATTAGTCAACTAAATAGCATAAGGTTGATGTGCCTTTGGCTGCAAATCGTGCGCCCCAAAGATAGCTTGGACAAACAAAAAAGTGCTAAAGGCTTAAATAATAAGCGATTAGCACCTTTAAATCTTAGTGGACCAGCCTGGGCTTGAACCAGGGACCTCCAGATTATGAGTCTGTTGCTCTAACCAACTGAGCTACAAGTCCGTGAATTTTGCAATTCGACTGCAAAGATAATAGCTTTTTGCTAAATAACCAAATATTTTGGGCATTTTTTTCGATTAATCAGAAAAATGCCGTATCTTTGCACCATCATCTTATAGCACTCGAAGTGCTTCATGACAAATGGCAAAAGAAATAAATAGTAATTCAGGTCTTTCCGACGAGCAAGTTGGACAAAGTAGAAAGAGGTGTGGACTCAATGTTCTCACACCTCCTCGTCGTATATCCTTATGGAAACTTTATTTGGATAAGTATCGCGATCCCATTATCCAAATCCTTCTTGTTGCAGCCTTGATCTCTCTGGTCCTGGCCTTCATAGAGCACAACTTTATGGAGACGACAGGCATCTTTGTGGCTGTATTCTTGGCCACAACGGTGGGCTTCTATTTCGAGCGGGATGCTGCTAAGAAGTTTCATATCCTTACAGCCTTGAGCGAGGAACAGCCTGTAAAGGTGCGCCGAAACGGGAGGGTGATAGAGATTCCCCGCCGCGATGTAGTGGTAGACGATATCGTGTTGATAGAGGTGGGCGACGAGGTGCCTGCCGATGGCGTCCTGCTCTCTTGTACCGATTTGCAAATCAACGAGTCATCGCTTACCGGTGAGCCTATGACAGAGAAATCGCTCGAGGGAGGTGGCGACGGAGCTTATGCCCGCAATGTGGTTTTGCGTTCTACCATGGTGATGAATGGACGTGGAGAATTCAGGGTGACGGCAGTAGGCGATGCTACTGAAATAGGCAAGGTGGCGGCCAAGTCGACCGAGCAGACGGCGGTGAAGACTCCTCTCTATGTACAGTTGGACAAGTTGGCTACTATGATTTCCAAGGTGGGCTCAATAGTTTCGGTAGCTGCTTTTGTACTGTTTCTCGGTCACGACATCCTGACCAATCCTGTATGGGGAGGCAAGGATTATCTTTATATGGCCGACCTTGTGTTGGAGTATTTCATGATGGCCGTCACACTGATAGTGATGGCTGTGCCAGAAGGTTTACCTATGGCCGTCACACTCTCCTTGGCTCTCAATATGCGAAGAATGCTCAAGTCGAACAATCTTGTGCGCAAGCTTCATGCCTGTGAGACGATGGGAGCTGTCACCGTGATTTGTACCGACAAAACTGGTACGCTGACGCAGAACCAGATGCTGGTGGACACCCTCTTGCTGAAACAGGGAAGCGAGCATTTGCTCCACTTGGCGATAGCCGTCAACACCACAGCCGAACTGGACAACGACCGAGGTATAGGCAATCCTACCGAGTCGGCATTGCTGCTATGGCTCAAAGCTAAGGGGCACGACTATACCGAGTTGCGCAAACAGTGCACCGTGGTGAGCCAGCAACCATTCTCGACCGAGCGAAAGTATATGTCCACCCGTGTTCTTGCAGAAGGCACACAGTATCTCTTTGTGAAGGGAGCTCCCGAGATCGTGCTGGCAAAGTGCGACTTGGACGATAAGGAAAAGCAAAAAGCACAGGAAGAGCTTGCTGACTTCCAGCGCAAGGCGATGCGTACATTAGCCTTTGCCTATCAGAAGGCAGAAGACGGTAAGATGACCTTGCAGGCTATCGTTGCCATTACCGATCCTCTGCGCAAGGAGGTTCCCGCAGCAGTGCAGGAGTGCAGAAAGGCTGGTATAGAAGTCAAGATGGTGACGGGCGACACGGCAGCTACGGCTTTCGAGATAGGCAAGCAGATAGGCATCTTCGAGGAAGACAATACAAACATAGGGGCCGATGGCGAGATGACTCCGCTTGAGGTACAGATGATAACGGGCGAACAGTGGGAGGCTCTCTCGGATGAGGAAGCCTATAAACGCGCACAGAATATCCGTGTGATGAGCCGTGCCCGTCCTACTGACAAACAGCGATTGGTGGCCATGCTTCAGAAACATGGCGAGGTGGTGGCGGTAACAGGCGATGGAACCAATGATGCCCCGGCGCTCCACTATGCTCATGTTGGGCTTTCGTTAGGCTCGGGCACATCGGTAGCCAAGGAAGCTTCGGATATGACCTTGCTCGACGATTCGTTCAAGTCGATAGCCAATGCCGTGATGTGGGGACGCTCGCTTTACCGCAACCTTCAGCGTTTCCTCTTTTTCCAGTTGGTGGTCAATGTGGCAGCCTTGCTCCTGGTGCTTGGCGGTTCGATTATAGGCACCGAAATGCCCCTTACCGTTACCCAGATATTGTGGGTCAACCTGATAATGGACACCTTTGCAGCCTTGGCTTTAGCCTCTTTGCCTCCTTCGCACGAGGTGATGAAGGAAAAGCCCCGCAAGGCTTCCGACTTTATCATTTCCCGCAGCATGGGTGCAGGAATCCTTTTCTGTGGCATCAGTTTCTTTATCGTGATGTTTGCTTTCCTGGTATATTGTGAGCGTCGCGGCAGGGGAGGAGTCGATACGCACGAACTGACATGGTTCTTCACCACGTTTGTGATGCTGCAGTTCTGGAATCTCTTCAATGCAAAGGCTTTGGGCAGCAACAGGTCTGCATTCCGTCACTTCCTCCAGGATAAGGGCATGCAGTTGGTGCTTCTGCTGGTCTTGGCAGGTCAGTGGCTCATCGTTACTTTCGGTGGTGAAATGTTCCGCACCCAGCCTCTCTCGCTTAAAGAGTGGGCAATCATTATTGGCTCAACCTCGCTCGTTCTTTGGGCAGGCGAACTGTATCGTGCTGTGAGGCGAGCAATGTGTCATCAGGAGGAATAAAGACAGGAAAACAAGATGAAAACAGTATATTATACTATTCAGGACGGATGTAGGCTGAAAGACGGTACTGCCATCAAGTCTTTGAAGCCCTGTGTGGCAACTATCGGCTTTTTCGACGGAGTGCACAGAGGACACCAGTATCTCATACGTCAGCTGGTGGAGAAAGCCCACAGCCAGGGACTTGAGGCAACGGTCATCACCTTCGACGAGCATCCGCGCAAGGTGTTGCAGAGCGACTATCAGCCAGAGTTGTTGAGTACACTCGACTCTAAGTTGCTTCTCCTCTCCCGCACCGATATAGACAATGTGGTGGTGCTGCATTTCGATAAAGAGATGGCATCGCTTTCTGCCAAGGAGTTTATGAGCAAGGTGCTGTGCAATCAGTTGAGCGTGAAATCACTCTTTATCGGTTACGACCATCGCTTCGGTCGCAACCGTGAGGAAACCTTCGATGATTATGTGCGCTATGGACGTGAGATGAACATGGAGGTAGTTCGCAATGACGCATTCCAGCTCGACGGCATCAATGTGTCCTCTTCGGTCATCCGTTCCTTTCTGCGCGAAGGAGAGGTGGAGCTTGCCAATATGTGCTTGGGCTATCCTTATACCATCGTAGGCAAGGTGGTGAATGGCTTTCATGAGGGTCGCAAATTAGGCTTCCCTACTGCCAACATAGACATCTCCCATTTGTGTCAAATGATTCCTGCCGCCGGTGTCTATGCTGTCAAGGTAAGGCTGGAACAGGGGATGGAAATGAAGTGGGGCATGATGAATATAGGCACGCGTCCTACCTTCGGCGGAAAGCGCACAACGATCGAGACACATATCTTCCATTTTGATGGCGACATTTATGGTCAGTTGCTGTTGGTGAGCTTTGTGCACCGCATCAGGGGCGAGCGTAAGTTCGAGTCGCCTGAGGAACTTGCAGAGCAACTCCGTGAAGACGAGGAAACCGTTGTGGCGCTGTTGCAGAAAGATAAAGAGAACGAATAGAAACAAATTTAAATAAACAGATACAAACGATGAAAGAGGTAAAGAAAGGTGTTATGGATATTCTGCTGTATGGCATTGTGTTTGTCGTAGTACAGCTTATAGTTTCATTCTTGGGAATGCTTGTCTGGTCATTTGTTCAGCACGAGGAACTGGCAGATGTGCGAACAGCCATGCTTTCGGGGCATAATCCCGTGCTGCTTGCCCTTACCTCGGTGTTCAGCAGTGTGATTACTCTGGTCGTTTTTCTGAAGACCAAGTGGACTCCCATCTCTCGCAACTATCTGTTGTCCAAACCTTGGCTCACTCTTCTTTGGGTAGCTTTGTTTGCTTTGGGTGCCATGATTCCACTTGAGTTTGTGTATGAGCTAATCGGACTGGAAATGGACGAGACCACAGGCCGTATATTCGAAGGACTGCTCAAAGAGCCCTGGGGGTATGTGGCTGTAGGCATCCTGGCACCATTGACCGAGGAGGTTGTCTTCCGTGGCGCCATCCTCCGTACCTTGCTGGGTATGATGAGCAAGCGCAACCATTGGGTTGCCATCATGATTTCGGCTGCCATTTTTGGTGCTGTGCATGGCAATGCAGCCCAGTTTGTCAATGCCCTGCTCATGGGCCTTCTCTTAGGATGGATGTACTATCGCACCCGTAGCCTTGTGCCAGGCATCCTGCTGCATTGGGTCAACAACACGATGGCTTATATCCTGACCAACCTTCTTCCTCAGAGCGACGGCAAGCTTATCGACCTCTTCCATGGTGATGAGAAGACGGTATATTATGCCGTAGGCTTCTCCTTGTGCATTCTCATACCGAGTTTCCTGCAGTTGGTTGCAAGATTTAGAAAAGCTTAAAAAATGGCTTTTAGGGCATTAATACTTTTAAACCAGCAAATAATGACAAAGTCTTTATTCTTCATATTATTGTCTTTCCATACCTTGTGTTGCATGGGTGGAAACACAATTACGACAGCTAAGCAACCGACTCTTGATGACTTGGATAAAGTGATCAGTGCCAGTAAGGAATATACCAAAAAGTATGAGCAGGAAGTAGGAATACTTAAAAGTAAGTATGTTCATGCAAAAAGTGCGCAAGACAAGTTGGCTGCTTCTCGTGATTTGTTTACTAAATACAAGTCTTTTAAGTTAGATTCTGCGTATGCTTATGCTGAACGAAAGCTGTATTATGCCAAGATTCTTCATAATTACGAGGATAGTGTCTATTCTGAATTGGATATTGCTGATATTTTTAATAAGACGGGCAATTATGTGGAGTCGTATAAGATCTTGTCTGGGTTGGAACATAAACCGATGTCTGCCGATATGCGTAAGTATTATTTTAGTTTGTATGGAAATCTTTACGAAGGTCTTCGTGAAACTTCCATTACGGCTTATCAGCGTACGGAGAATGAGCGGCGAAGGATTATGTTTCGGGATTCGTTGAAAAACATGAAGGATAAGCAGTCAGATTGGGATAAGGCTGAGTTTCTTT
>OQWM01003796.1_pt1 | contig 10010 bp, 11 predicted proteins | sample 1691531 | NCBI WGS metagenome assembly OQWM01 (sample SAMN03418257, study PRJEB22391) | human gut metagenome | biome: human-gut; feature: organic feature; material: feces | host: Homo sapiens | place: Tanzania | collected 2013-01 | reverse complement strand
CCGATCACGTCAAACAGGTGATCCGGCTGTTGGAGGACATTGAGGACGCCTTGCGGGACTGCGTGGGCGCCAGCGAAAAAGTGGGGCTGTATCCGCTGGCAAGGGAATTTGAAAACCTTCAGATGGAGAACAGCAAAAGCTACGAGACCATGCTCTACGCATGGCAGATGTATGACAAAACCGACGGCAGCGCCACCAGCTATGACAACTGGGTGGAAAAGCTGTTTGACGAAGAGGAGGCGTGACCATGCCGTTTCGGACGAGAGGGACCCCGCCGGAGCACGTAAAAATGTCCGGCGAGCTGCGGGTCATGCAGCGGCTCAGTGAATACGAGTTTGGCGTGGAGCTGTGGGTCATGCGCTCTGGGCTGAATGAGAATCATTGGGATTACCGCAACATGCGGGAGCACTACCTGACGTTTGTGGGCCAGCCCATCCTGTGTGCCTATGTGGGCCGCAAGGTGGGGGACGGACACAACATGAGAGAAGTGCGGGACCCCTACACCGGCGAGAAGGGCTACACGTTCATGGACGGAACGGCGGAGCGCATCGTAGGGACCCTATCCGACGATCCCAAGGACTTTTCCATCGTGGAAGAGGGCGGGAACGAGTGGATCAGGGCAAAGGGCCGGTTATTTCAGTTTTACGCACCGGAATTGGTGGAAAAGATCGTGCGGACAGGGCGCATGGATGTTTCCGCCGAAACCGATACGAAAAAATCCCACATGGACGGCAAGAACGAGATCATTACAGATTGGGCAGGTCTTGGCGTAACCGTGCTGGGAGACGATGTGCCGCCGGCAATTCCGGGGGCGCGGATCAAGGCGCTGAGTGCCATGCAGGAAGAGTTTAAGACATTGAAACTGCGGGCGGCGTCTCTGGACCCCGGAAAGGGAAGCAACGAAACGAACAAGAGAAAAGGAGTGAACATCATGAGCAAGAAGGCAATGGAGGCTATGTCCGAAAAGTTCAAGGGCTACCGCGTGGTCGCTCTGAGCAAGGACGGGATGCACGTTGGCCTCGTGGACTCTGCCGGCAGCGCTTATACCTACGCCTTTAACGCGGAGGATAACGGCGCCGTGGTGGAGAGCCGCATCAAGCCCGCTTATCTCACGGCAGCCTTCCCCTTTGGCGAGGGGGCGGAAGCCACGGTAGAGGTGAGCGACATCGTGGACTATGCCTGCGCCGCAAAGGGACAGCAGGCGGAGGACGTGAAGGCACTGCAGGCACGTCTGGACGCGGCGGAGGAGAAGATCCGCACCATGGAGGCCGCCGAGCATGAGCGCCGGGTCGAAGCCGTGAAGGAAGCCGTGAACGGCGCCCTGGCGGACATCCAGGCCTGCGCCGTGGAGGGCGACGCCGACATGACCGAGACCGCCAAGGGCCTGTGCGACCGGGCCGAGGAGTTCGCCGCCATGGAGACTAACGGGAAGTTCTGCGGCGCGGACCGCGCCGTGCTGGACCTGATGGCCGCACACGGCAAGGCGCAGACCGAGAAGCGCAAGAAGGAAATGGCCGCCAAGCAGCATTCCTTCGCATGGAACAACCCCAAGACCAACGGCGGCGAGGGCGGCGGCATCGCGGAGATGCTGAGCCACATGAACGGCTGAGAAACGAGAGGAGAGTGAATCACAATGGCATACATTGAAAAGACTGCGTTTTGGCCCCGCGTGACCAACCGCGTATTCGATGAGACCCTGAACATCACCGGCAAGTTCCAGAACGGCGAGAAGCAGGAGGAGCTGTGCTCCGCCGGTTTCCTGTGCGTGAAGGATGAGCTGATGGACTGCGAGGGCTATGTGGGCGTTGGTCCCACCGGCTCCACCGTGACCATCAAGAACAGCAACAGCTGGAATATGAAGGCCACCGGAGCCGCCGTGAAGAACGAGGGCGACGGCATTTACGCCTGCAACCCCTATGACGTGAACATGGTTCAGGACCCCGCGACCGGCAACCTCTACAAGGTTGGCGCCAACACGCTGGGCCTGCCCGCTCCCAAGGGCTATCCCGTCACCTTCACCAAGATCGTGTTCGACGGGAACAAGATTTACCGCTTCGGCATCGGCAACGTGTCTACCGCTCTGGGGGCCAACAAGTTCCTGACCATTGCCAACGGCCTGCTGGTGCCCGCAAACGCCGCTCCCACCGACGTGGGGACTCCGTACTTCAAGGTTCTGCCCACCGGCGGCACCTTCACCGAGGGCGCACAGAGCGCATTTGAGTTCGTGGACGTGCTGGCCTGCAAGGTTGACGCGGCAGCGGGCTGAGAAACGAGAGGAGAGTGACAACAATGGCAATCAAACTGAACAGCATCAATCCTGATGTATATGACAGCGCAGCCAAGGAGTTCAGCAACGCGGAGCGGGAGCGGGCCTTCATCGTGACCTGCGGCCGTCTGCTGATGCGTGAGCGTCTGGGCCGGGATGAGCGCGCCCTGCGCGTGATGACCAAGCAGCCCGACGATTTCACCGCTATGCTGGCGGACGGCGAGGGGCAGAACAGTTACAGCATGACCAACCGCAACCTGCAGAAGAACCTGCTGCTTTTCTGCGCCAAGCGGGTGTGCGCCCTGAGCGGTGAGATCCCCCCCGCTGATCTGGACGAGTTCCGCCGCAACCAGCGCAAGTTCATGAGCGACAGTCTGTACCTCAAGACTCTGGCCGGTATCGTCACCGAGATCGTGACCCCCATGCTGCCCACCGTCATGAGTTCCGGACTGGGCTGGCTGGCTGAGACGACCACCGTGCCCATCGGCCAGACCAAGGAACTGGACATCATGTCCAATGACATCTTCCTCTTTGAGGATGACAGCTGGGGTTCTTCCCGCTCCAAGCCCGCCAACACCCTCTACAACAAGAGCGTGACCCTGAACCCCCGTCTGCGCACCGCACGGGTGAGCGTGAAGTGGTATCAGCTGGTGGGCAACGATGCCGACATGGGCCGGTTCTTCAACGCTCTGGCCGCCGGTATGTACTCCAAGATCACCGCTCTGTGGATCAGCACTCTGACCAAGATGACCGCCAACACCGCCTATGTGCCTGCCAACATGACCTTCACCAACACCTCCGCAAACTGGGTCACTGCCGGTGAGCGGGTGAGCGTTGTGAACGGGACCCGCTACCGGAATGTGATGGCCATTGGCCGTCCCTCCGCACTGACCAAGGCGCTGCCCAGCGGCGTGGTGAACGCCTCCTCCGTGAACCTGGACGCCGCCCTGTCTACCCTGCTGGGTCTGGACTGGACCCGGTACGGCTTCCTGGGCGAGTACATGGGCATGAACCTGATGCCCATTGACACGGCCATTGTGCCGGGGACGACCAACACGACTGCAATCGATATCGTCCCCAATGATAAAGCCTGGCTGGTGCCCGCTGGCGGCTACAAGCCCGTCTACATCGGCGTGGAGGAGGGCACGCCCATTCAGTTGGAGCTGACCCCCGACCAGACCGCAGACATGAGCATTGACGTAGTGGTTTCCATGTCCATCGACTGTGTGCCGGTTCTTGCCAGTAGAATGGCCGTTATCAATATGTAAGGGAAAACCACAGGGGCAGGTCTACTGCCTGCCCCTGTGGAAACATTAAAAACATTTGAACTTCCATACATAGCCGCATCCAGAAGGGATAAGCCCTCTACAACAAAGGGAAATTGTTTTTGCTGATACGTGAGTGACCCTTGAAGCATCCTTAACCGAACAGTATTCGGCGATAGGTTCACCATTCATATCACATTGGATGACCGATTTTGAGTTGTATTGAGATGCCCCCCTTTTTACATTCCTTTGAACTGGATTGATTTTGGGGGGAATATCCCCGGCAGCATAGCGCCATTGATACCCACAGGAGGATTTACGTTCCATTCTGGCACAACTGGAAATTGCACTGCTTTGCACATGAAATTGATGCGCGGCTTCTTTTACGGAACCAAAAAGGGACACGAAAGTTCCGTCAAGCGTGTACTGGATGACGGGCTTAAAAAGCATTCGACAATCATAAGGCTGATAGATTTCTTCAAGCGGAAGCTGTGTTACGCCATTGACCTCAGATAAGAAACGAACGATGTGTTTGGCTACTGTCCCACGGCGAAGCAGGCAGGCTTCCGACACATCCCTGACACCGAGAAACCTCGCAGCCTCCGTTTGGGTTTGGAAAGTTTCAACAAGTTTTCCTGAAAGGTCAAACACAGCAACAGGCTTTGCCTTTGGGTTATTTTGCCCGGTGTGCTTTTCCAGAAAGGAAGCACGGCCTTCATCCGACATTTTACCGCCGACATATCCTCCATCCTGAATGTTATAGCCCTTTTCGACCGTGTTCGTCTCAAAGAAACTGATATAGCCCTGCTCATAGGCATTGGCTTCCTCGGCGGTCAGACCGGTTTGCAAAATCACATGGTCGAACCCATCCCAGCCGTATTTTTGGATAGCAGCATAAAAGTGCGGACACTCCTTGTAACCATTTCCGCCTGTCCAACGGCGGGTTAAATCGGTTTGGCAAGTCTGACCTATATACATCTTCCCATTTTGTTTGTTGACATGAGCATAGATGGTATAGCCGGTTCCGGTGTAAGACTTCATTTCTCCACCGCCTTACGAAGCAAATAGATCATCATACTTGTCAGGGTCCGGCCTTCTTCCTCCGCCATTTTTTCAAGTTTGGCACGAAGATCATCTGGCAAACGCAGAGAGAACATCGAACTTTTTTCCTTCATAAAATCTCACCTCATTTCTTACATCCATTATACATCAAAAATACATAAAATGCAATGCAAAATATATGGCGCGAAGCCTGCATGAGGGCGGAGCGCAAAGGGAAAAATACAGCATCTTTTATCTGAAAGGAGCGGACAAAGATGGCAAAAGAGAAACGGACGGCCGCAGATGTGGCGGCTGATATTGCGGCGCAGGAATTGGAGGAGACCGCCGCGCCGCTGCGGGCCAAGGCCGAGGATGTGACCGCAGTAGGGGCGGATAACAGCGAAACACCGCTGACGGAGCTGGAACCGGGGCTGAAGGGCGAGACTGTGGAGGCCCCGCAGGAGGCTGCGGCCAATGCGCCGGAGCGGATGTATACCGCCGCAGAGGTGCAGGACATTGCGGCAAAGGCGGCGGCGGAGGCCGTTGCAAAGGCCATGGCGGAGGTCAAGCCCCAAGTGGTCCAGGTGATGGCGGACACGGAAAAGGTGACGCTGCGCTGGTGCGCTCCCGTGGCAGACGACAATCTGGCGGTATTCGGCCCCAACGGGATGTACGGCACTGTGACCGGGAAGAACGGCACCGTGATGGTGCCCAAGAGCGAGTGGAGCCGGTTCTATGACGAGACGGCAAGACGGCTCATTGACCGGCGGTGGCTGGTGGTGCTCTCCGGCATGACCGATGACGAGCGGGCGGTATATCACTGCCAGTACCGAAAGGGCGAGGTTCTGGACGAGACGGCCTTTCGCTGCGCCGTGACCATGGGGGACAAGCTGCTGGACATCTTTGACGATCTCTGCACGGAGCATCAGGAGATGGTGGCCAAGGCTTACTATGACGCATGGGAGCGGGGCGAGGTCGACTCCGACAGCCGGGAACTGCTGAAGAAGCTGAACGCAAAGAACAAGGCCCGGTATGCTGAAGAACCCAAGGAGGACCCCCGGCGGAAGGGAATGTTCCGCCCGGTGCTGGACGCGCTGAACAGCGCGGAGGCAGCGGAAGAGGACTAAAAGCAGACTAAAAGGGCGGCCCGAAGCGGCGCCACTGACAAGGAGGATTCGACAATGAATGTAATGCAGGATAAGGTGCTGCTATCCGAAGTGGCCGCCGCTGTGGAAAGCCAGCCCATGACGCTTTTGCAGGAAAGCTCTTTGGTCCTTCAAGTATCCGGAGGGGCGACGGCGCTTTCTCTCAAAGCGTTGGGGACGGCTAATGACCCGGCAGACAAACAGGCTGTCTGGGTTGAACTGGCCATATTAAATATGAGCGATTTTACCGTGTTACAGGCCGTTGAAAAGGCTGGCGTGTACACTGTTGCCGTGGACGGTATGCGTGGTTTCAAGGTAAACCTGGGCAGCGTGAGCGGCGGGACCGTGACCGTATACGGAAGGGCAGGTGCTTAAAATGGCGGTTGACGTAGTTGCCAGAGGTATGGCGGCGCAGGCTCTTTCCGGCGGAGGCGGTTCTGATAACTATAAAATCGTTGAATATACAGTCACATACGCCGATGGGTCTACCGGTGTGATCTACAACGTGGAGGCGACCGGAGGAGCACAGACCCAGAGCGAGGACCAGACTGCAACGGAGCCAGTGGCGATGGAGAGCGACCCGGAGCATGAGAATGAGGTGGTCTGATGTTTCCACTGAACATTTGGCAGGCGAACAACGGCAAGGACATCAAGCGCATTGAGCAGGACGGCAAGCTCATCTGGAACCGGTGCGTTGAGCAGACCATGAACCCGTTTGTGGGGAGCCGGGACACGGCTCTCCGCAAGCTGGAAGCCATTGCAGCTATGGAGCAGGGCAAGTGGACGAGACCCGCCATTACTGTCATTCCACGGTCCAAAGATACGGTTACACAAAGCGGTGATGTATACACATGGACTGGCTCTTTTTACTGTATGGTGAACTTCAACCAAGAAATCCCCGTTGGTGCAACGGTGAATTTTAAGTTTGAGATGGTTGAAGGCACGGAACAAAATATGACCTACTGTACTTGGCAATTTACCGATGGGACAGAAGGAAAAACTGCCTTTGACAACGGGATTACTTCTGCGGTGGTGACTGAAAAGCCGGTCAAGGCGCTGTATTGCTATAAGAGCAATGTGGAGGCCACGACCACGCAGAAGTTCCGCATTACCGAGTGTGCGTTTACCACGGATGCTGTGAGTCCGGACACCCCGGTCTCCATCTACGGCAACAACGGCGTGTTAGGCTTGAGCGAAAACCTGTTCAACGCCAAAGCCACACCTACGGAAATATCGTTAAGCAATGGGAACAGTTATATCGGTATTAAGGTCACGGACAAAGCCGGAACCTACTATGCCTCTGCAATCAACCCCAACAAGCGAGACGTATACTATTATCTTGGCATTTATGACCCGGCTGCGAAATCCCTCACTGAATCCCAAGAAATGAGATACTTCATCCTGCAAGGCAGCACGAAAAAAGGAATACTCACGTTGCTGGAAGGTCGTGAGCTGTGGGTCTACAACGCCTATCAGAGCCGCAGGAACATGGAATACATCGAGGAAATGGATGTCATGATTACGGAAGGCCCGGCACAGGTCATCTATGAGCCGTATGGCGTTACCCAAAAGCAAGAGACCGTAAATCTGTTTGATGCAAGGCGCACGGACGAGACCGGATTTTTCATTAGCAACGGCGCAGTTGCAGAGGCTTTGTCAAGCAACCGTACCTTTGTTTTTGAGGTAAAGCCAAGCACCAAGTATTCCTACTGGCATAGCATTGGCAAAGGCGGTGGACGTTGCTTTGAGACTGCTGAGGTCGCCAAAGCGGGGACTGCGGCTGTGTGGACGGTCGATGATAAATCATACATGGACCCCAACACCGTTGTAACGATCACCACGAAAGCGGACACCAAGTATCTCTATGTTTGTATTGGGCGTGTGGAATCCGATTCCCCACCCATCCAGCAGCAGAAGGATGACTTTGTGCTGATCGAGGGCGAGCCGCAGTCTACCGCATACATCCCGTTTGGCGGGGAGCAAAGCGAGGCAACGGTAAGTGGGTTGAATATGGTTGACCCAAACGCCGACATTGCGGGTTTCGATTTATCTGCCGGTCGTGGCGTAGTCGTAGCAGCCCCAACCAAAAGCGTTACTGATTACATCGCAGTGAAGCCCAGTGCAGATTACTCATGCACGAACGTTACTACTTATTGCCTATATGACGAAAATAAGCAGTATGTACACGGCGTCAATTCAGAGGCATTTGCAGCCAGTTTCAACTTTGTAACAAGAGCAACGGCAGCCTATATCCGTCTGGCCTTTAAAACAGACCAAAAAGACAGCGTTCAGTTGGTCGAGGGAAAGGTTGACAAGTTTATCCCTTATGTCACCCCTCAGTCTGCCCCAGTGGTAGGCCTCTACGCTGTGGGTGATTACAAGGATACCTACGATGCCGTATCCGGCAAGGTGACACGGCGGTGCGGAGCTGTGATGTGGGACGGCAGCGAGACGTGGAGCAAGAACGGCACGACCTCGTACTACACGTCAGTTGCGAGCCGTGTGAATGGACAGACTATCCCGTATATCTGTTCTCATTCCAAAAATCTGCAACTGTTTATGACCTACAACGTGGGTTTCAAGGTGAGTGAGCTGCCTGAGAGCGTAACGGATGTGGATACGCTCAAAGCATGGCTCAAAGCACAGTATGACGCAGGGACGCCTGTTATTTTCGTGTTCCCGCTGAATACGGAAACCACGGAACAGGCAGAGCCTCACGCACTGGTACAGTACCGGGGCGTCACGCAGACAGCGGGTGTGGTGAGCAAGTTCGTTGACTGCGGCGTGGACGTTGTAAGCATGGGAGAAAACTAAGAAAGGAGAAAAACAATGGAGATCATCAAGAAACGGCTGGCAAATCTGCTGTCCGTAAAAAGCCTCGTGACCATCACCCTGACGGTGGTGTTTGCGGTGCTGGCTTTGCGCGGGACCATCAGTGGTACGGAGTTTTTAACCATTTTCACCACTGTGATCGCATTTTATTTCGGCACTCAGCGGGTAGCCGAGGACAAAAACGGCTGAAAATTCAAGGAGGTACATACCATGGAAAAGATCTACGAGAACATCATCAATGAGGGCAAGAAGAACGGCAAGAGCATCGAGGAAATCAACGATGCGCTGGAAGCCGCCGGTGCTAATTTCTTTATTGACCCGGATGTCCATACTGCCGGTTGGAGCGAAAAGGAGATGGCCGAGGGCTTCAAGCCCGGTGAGGATGAGAAGGACGGTCTGTATGAGATCGCAAGCGACGGCAAGCCCGTCCGTTACTCCAACAAGGCCCCCGGCGGCGGGGTATACGGCGTTGCCATCCCCGTGATGGAGCGGGACGAGAGCCGCGCCGACACCACCATCACCGTGGGCCACTGGGAGCTGAGCTATGACAGTCTGGGTTACTGTTACAGCCGGAAGAACCTGAGAAAATGAATGTGCGGGTGACACCGGGGAAGATCCGGGTATTTGTAACGCCGAAGAATCGTAAGAAAACGGCGTCTCAGGTCCGGAAACTGACAGGGGCGGACGTGGTGATCAACGGGACCCTTTTCAATGCCGCCAAGTGGGTGCCAACCTGCGACGTGAAGGCGAATGGGAAGGTGCTTTCCGACGATCGCTACGCCTACCGGGGTCTTGCATGGAACAACGGAGACAGCCGCTTTACGGTGGCTGTCTCCGGGGACATGGCGAAGTATGACAACTTTATTTCCTGCGTGTTTCTGATCAACGAAGGGAAGAAGCTGACACTGCCGGATATGACGCCGGACGTGAAGCGGGCCGCAGGACGGACCGCCATCTACGGGCTGAAGGACGGCAGCATTTGGGTCTACGCCATGAAGGAGGGTGTTCGCAATCAGACACCCGCCCAGCTGCAAGCTACGCTGGGGGCCATTCCCGGCATCGACTACGCGCTGATGCTGGACGGCGGTGGGTCCACCCAACTGTCACAGGCGGGGAATCAGTACATCTATTCCAGCCGCCGGGTGCAGAACTACATCTGCTTTTGGAACATCGACCCGGAACCGGAAGGAGGAAAACCCATGGTAGAGATCAACGGATACTCCAAGGCCAAGGACGGGAACAAGCGTCTTTCCGCCCACTTCAAGGTCAAGGAGTTCGCCTGCGGGGATGGCAGCGACGCCATTCTGGTAGCCCCTCGCCTTGTGATGGTGCTGGAATCCATCCGCACTTATTTTGGTTCCGCTGTGGTGATCAACAGCGGATACCGGACACCCCAGTACAACACTAAGGTGGGCGGCGTGACGGACAGCCAGCACTGCTACGGCACGGCGGCTGACATTG
>OQWM01003793.1_pt1 | contig 10017 bp, 9 predicted proteins | sample 1691531 | NCBI WGS metagenome assembly OQWM01 (sample SAMN03418257, study PRJEB22391) | human gut metagenome | biome: human-gut; feature: organic feature; material: feces | host: Homo sapiens | place: Tanzania | collected 2013-01 | reverse complement strand
AAAGCCGGGACAGAGCAAATTCAATACCGCATACCGCAAAAAGAGTGCCCGCCGCGGCACTCTTTTTTTGAATTTTTCATATCGTATTACAGCTTTGCGGTAAGCCTGTTCACCAGCGGCTTTATCTTCGCGCTTATCCAGTGGAGTATAACTGCGGCAGCAAATATCTCGCAGATCGTGACGGCCGCCTCGAGCGCGGCGCTGCCGGTCTTCCCGATGATGGACAGGCAGCCCTCGACGAATATCATGTGCACAAGATACACATCGTATGACAGGACATCCGTTTTGTCGAAAAGGTTACGCATCCACTGCGGCCACCTTACGGATCTTGTGAGGATAATAAAGCTGAGGAACACCGCAAGTCCCAGCAGGACCACGCCGTACTCAAAGAGAAACACAAAAAGATGATATACAAAAGTAGATACGTCGCCGCCGATGCTGTCATAATAATAGAACTTATACCAGTATGTAAGCGCGGTCAGCCCGGCGCCAAGCACGCAGGAGATGATCCAGAGCCTTTTGAGCTTTGCCTCGTCCCCGATGTCCGCAACAAAGTAGCCTATGACATAGAGACTGAGCCAATACGGCATGAAGTACGACTCATAGGATTTCAGCAGAATCTCCATCGCCGCAATGAGCAGTATAACGCCGGGCAGGGTGAAATTCTTCTCCTTGAAATACTTCTTCAGGTCGTAGAGCGCCGGGGCTTTCTCTGTCTTTTCCGTCTGCACGACGGAGGTAACAGCGGCGGTTTTGCTGTTGCAGTCTCCGGCAAGCCGCTCCGCCTCTGCCTGCTCCTTCATGCGCCCGCCTGCGGCGGAGAAGCCGTTAAAGTCCAGATGGACGGTGTAAAAGGTCTCCGGCTGAAAGGCGTTGATCTCCGCTTCCCGCTGCACCAGCAGCGCAAGCGTGGGCGATACCACGCGCCCCACGTTCAGGGTGCGGTGGTACATCACGGAAAACAGGCGGGTGGCGTTGATGCCCACCAGCCAGTCCGCCTTGCTGCGGCAGAGGGCGGAGGCGTAGAGGTTATCGTACTCCGCGCCGTCGCGGAGATTGTCAAAGCCCTGAAGGATCGCCGCATCCTCCATGGAGGAGATCCAGAGCCGCTTCACGCGCTTGCGGCAGTTGTTGAGATTATACGCCGTGCGGAAGATCAGCTCGCCCTCGCGCCCGGCGTCGCAGGCGTTGACGACCTCGCAAACGTCCTCTCTGTGCATGAGGGTGCGCAGAGTGTTCATCTGCTTCTGCTTGTCCCGCGCCACGGTGTACTGCCAGCTTTCCGGCAGAATGGGCAAGTCCTCCCTTCGCCATTTGCCGTACTTTTCATCGTAGGCGTCCGCATCCGAAAGCTCCGCAAGATGCCCGAAGCACCAGGAGACGAGATAGCCGCCGCCCGAAAGAAAACCGTCCTCGCGCCTGCCTGCGCCAAGAACGGCGGCGATGCTCCTTGCCACGGAGGGCTTTTCACACACAACAAGCCGGTAACAGGTCGTATTCATCATTGGTTTTTGTCCTCCTCACTGTCAGCAGTGTTTTCATCTTCAAACTCGTAATCCTCATCTTCCTCATCCTCGCCGTAGTCGTAATCGTCCAGATCGTCCGCCCCACGGGTGTCGGCCTTGGGCTTGCGGAGCTTGAACCAGTACAGCGCACCGCCGCCGCCCAGCAGGAGCAGGAGGACGACCACAACAAGCCCCGCGCCGCCGGTACTCTTTTCGGGTGCGGTCTCCGCAGGCTCGGCGGACTGTGGCGTGGGTTCCGTCACTTCCTTGCCCGCGCACTCGCTCATATTGGTTCTGCACACCTTGCAGCCCGTGTTGATTTTGCCCACGGCGCATTTGTCCGTGCAGGTGCAGGCAGGGACGATGCTCTCGCCGTCCTTGGTCAGCGCCAGCAGGTCGGCCTCGTCCACAAGATTCAGGAAATGGACGTTCTCATTGCCCTTATCGTCCCGGTCGATGATGAGATAAAAGGTATTGCCGCCCTTGGTCGTCACGGTGATGAACTGCTTGCCTGCGCCGAAAGCGGAGCCGATGTCGTCCATGAGCATCAGATTGCCGTCCGGGGTCAGGGGCGCGGAACCTCCGGCAGCGACGTAATATTGCAGCAGTATCTCCAGCAGCCCCGCCGTATCCGCAGTGTTCCCGCTGTTTTCTTCCGGAAAATCCATGATTTCAAGGTACTTGCCGCAGACGTAGCCTGTCTGCTCCGGCACGACCACCTTGTACCAGCCGTTGCTTTCCTCCAGCACCTTCACCTCCGCGCCGTTGAGCAGACGCCCGACCACGGTGTAATCCGTGCCGGGGCCGGTGCGCAGGTTCAAATAGGTGCGGACGTTGACCACCTTTCCGGCCTGCTCCCGTTTGGCGGGAAGCGTCCAGCTCCGATCCCCGATGGTCACGGTATGGCTTCCGTCCGCATTCTCAGTCACGTTCACCGTCAGGGTCTGTCCGTTTGGGGTCTGCTCACCGGTATTCGTATTCTCCGGCTGTGTAGTTGCAGTTGGGGTTTCCATGGTCGGGTCGCCCATTGTCGAATCGACCATATCGCCGCCTGCATAGGCCGTAACGGAAAAGACCGTCATGCAGAGCACGACGGCCAGCGTCAGGGCAAAAAATCTCCATTTATTCTTCATCCACAAATTCCTCCGTTTTTCTGTATTCGTCGGGCAGCGCCGCCGTGGGACGCTTTTCCAGCATCGCCATCAGCGCCGCGAGCTGCTCGATGGTCAGTCCATTCTCGCGGACGATGCCCACAATATCCGTGTTTTCCAGCTTCAGAATCTGCTCGTCCAGGGCTTTTAGCCGTGCGGTCAGCGATGTGAGCTTTTCCGCCAGCTTCTCGCGCTCCTGACGCAGCTTTTCAAGTCGCGGGTTCATAACATCCTCCTTTTTGCGTTGATATGGTTGTTGTTAAGGTAATCTGCCAAACTGGAGAAAATGGCTTCGCCAGTAGCTCGTGTCGATGGAAGCGTAGTGAATGGGGTCGCCGCAGTGGAGCATCCTGTTATTGCCCACATAGATGCCCACATGGGACGCGCCCGTGGTGTCATAGGTCTTTTCAAAAAAGATCAGGTCGCCGGGACGGGCGCTTTCCGGGGAGACATAGGCGCACATACCCCGCAGCCCCTCCGCGCCCAGCCTGCCGAAGCTCCAATGCAGGCCGCAGTTGTTGTAGACATACGAAACGAAGCCGGAGCAGTCGAAGGAGGTGTCCGGCGAGCTGCCTCCCCAGATATAGGGGTAGCCCAGATACTTTTCCGCTTCCTTGATGATGGCGGCGAACTGCTCGTCCGCCAGCGCCTCCGGGGGTATCTCGTACTTCTCATACTGGGTGTGGTAGTACCGGTTCACATACGGGGAGCCGGGGAACAGGTCGGGGCGGTTGCCCAGCACGCTCATATACACGGCGTACATGGAGAGCTGATCGTGGGACATGATATGCACCGGCACATGGGAGAGGTTGAAGTTTTCCAGCTCCACATGGCAGATATAGTAGGTGTAGGGAACCTCCGCCTCGTACTCGTAGCTTTGCAGATTGCCGTTTTCGTCGGTGTAATAGCCGATATGCGTTTCGGTGCGGTATCTGGTTTCCGTGGCGACGGTTTCCGTTAAGATATACTGCTTTTCAAACAGCGTCTCCAGAATCCCGCCTATTTCGTCAATCGTCCATTCTCCGCCCTTGAGGGCGGTAATCATGGAAATGAGCACATAGGGGTCGTGCTCAATCTCGTCCAGGTCGAAGTGGTACTCGTCGTAATCGTGGGTGCTTTCGTAGCTGTTCAGGTATTCCCGCAGCTCGTCCTCCATGGCGCAGTAGGCGGCTTCCGCCGCCAGCATATCCGCATCCTCCAGCGGATAGGTGGAGGCCGCAATGCCGGACACCCCGCCCTGAAACAGCGTGGAGCAGGAGGAAATGCAGGTCATGAGCAGCAGTATCGCGGCGGCGATACCGCCCGCGATGAGGAAGCCCTTCTTGTGCCGGACAAAAAAGCTGCCGGCCTTTTTGCTTCCCTCGGCGGCGCGCTTTGCCGCCTTCGCGGTGGTCTCGGACGCTTTGACGGTATTCCTCGCGCCGTTCCCCGCTTTTGCGGCGGCGTATTCCTTTTTAATGGCCTGCTTCTGCCGCCAACGGGAATAGGGGTTGGAAGCCCTGCCGTATTCCTGCTCGTACTGTTTGTTCAGCGCCTTGAGATTAGCTTTGTCTGCGGCGGCTTCTGCCTTGTCCGCCCTGCGGTAGGGCTTTTCCGCATGGGAGCGGTGCGCCGATTCCGCAATGCGCCAGGTGCGCTCCGCCGTCTCGGTCAGGGTGTTCGCCGCCTCCGTGCCGGGGTTGTCATCGCCCTCCTCCCGGAGCTTGCGGTGGACTGCGCTGCGGACGGTATCCAGCGGCGCTTTCCTTGCGGCGTGCGCCAGCTTGGAGGGCGGACGCTTTTTGTCCGCCTCCTCAAAGAAAAGGCGCGTCGTGACCTTGCCGCTCTCACTGTCCACAACGCGCTTTTTGACCTTAACGGTTTTCTTGGGAATTTTCGCTTCGGCCTTTTCCAGCTTAACCGCCGCCCTGTCCGCCTTGCGGACAGCTCGTTCCAGCTCCGGCAGGGCGCGTTCTTCCTCGGTGAAAATCAGCCTTGGCGAGCGTTTTGCCATATTCATCACCTCGATTCTGTGGGGATTGGATCGTCATACGCACGCGGCAAAGACGGCCTGTTCGCTGGCGTCTTTGCCCTCTGCAACCTCACGGGGCTCCCAGACGCGGATTTTCTCCGCGATTTTCAGAAAATGCGCCTTTCCGGCAGGCGTGACGAGGGTGTATTCGCTTTTTGTGCCGTTGGGAAGGTAAAAATCTCTGGTCACAAACAGCGGGTCGTTGCGCTTGCCGGCTCTGACAAATACACGGTCGCTGCGGTGACGGTCTCTGAACACATACCCCTTTTCCAGCAGGTAGCCGATAAATTTCTTCTGCGGAACGCCCAGCTCCTTGGCGGTATAGCGGAGACAGGTCAGGCTCTCGACGCCCACAAAGGAATCGTAGTAGCTGGCCTTCGGAGCCAGCCGTGCGTTCTCGGCCTCCGCCTTTTTCAGCGCCTCCCGCGCGGCGTTCGCCTTTGCGTTTTCCGCACGGAGCTTGCCGATATACTCCGAGATCAGCTCGGGGTGCTCATCCATCCGGGTGAGAAGTGCATCCGTCATATACGCGCCGTGCTTGCGGATGGAGGGCAGCACCTCGGCCGTCACCCAGCGCTTGAACTTCTTTGCGCGCTCCAGCTTGCTGGAGAGGATGAGACTGTAAAGGCCGGATTCGCTAATAAAGATAGGTTTCTGACCTCTGCCGATGGGGTCACGAATCGTTACCCCATCCAATTTATCCTCCCCATCAACATGGTCGAGCAAGGCTTTTCGGTGGTTGCTGTAACCAAGGCTGGAAGCCACGTCTTTACCGACAAACCACGGGTCGCCATCGATCAGGATGCTGCGTACAGCTCCGAACTCCGGGTTTTCAAAGATCATCAGATTGTTATTCATATTCGCACATCCTTTCTCGTCTCTATTCTGACTGCACCTGCTCCGAGAGCTTGGTCGTGATGATTTTGTACAGCTCCGTATCCTTGGGGAAGCGGTCTACGAAGGGCAGGATCACGCTGCCGTAGAACAAAAGCCCCTCGCCCTCGGCGGATTGGGTCACATACGAGAGCTGATGGGGCGAGATGTTGAGCTGCTTCGCCAGAATCTGCCGGTCGCCGGAAGCCTGGTTGAGCATATACACATAGTCGGAGTTTTCAAAGATGTTCTCCACCTCACGGCTGGAGAGCAGGTCTTTGACGTTCTGGGTGATGCCCGTGGGAACGCCGCCCCACTTGCGGAATCGCTTCCATATCTCCACCGTATACGCGGCGGTCTGCTCCTCCTTCAAAAGAAGGTGCATTTCGTCGATATAGTAGCGGGTGGACTTGCGCTGTTCACGGTTGATCGTGACGCGGTTCCACACCGCGTCCTGCACCACCAGCATCCCGATCTTTTTGAGCTGCTTGCCCAGCTCCTTGATATCGAAGCTGACCACGCGGTTTTCGATATTCACGTTGCTGCGGTGGTTGAACACGTTGAGGGAGCCGGTGACGTAGATTTCCAGCGCCGTGGCGATATACTGCGCTTCCTTTTCATCCTGCCTGCGAAGCTCGTTGTACAAGTCCTCCAAAATAGGCATCTTCTCCGGGCGTGGGTCGCTCAGGTATTCCCGGTAAACAGAGCGCACACAGCGGTCGATGATGGTCTTTTCCACCGGCATGAGGCCGTCCTTGCCGCCCACGATCAGCTCGCACAGGGAGAGGATGAAGTCGGATTTCAGGCTCAGCGGGTTTTCATCGTCGCTGTAATTCAGGTTCAAATCCATGGGGTTCAGGTAGTCGGTGGAGGTGGGCGAGATCTTCACCACCTGCCCGTGCAGGTGCTCCACCAGCGGGCCGTACTCCGCCTCCGGGTCGCAGATGATGATATCGTCATTCGTGACGAGGAACACGTTGGCGATCTCCCGCTTGGCGGAGAAGGACTTGCCGCTTCCGGGCGTGCCCAAGATCAGCCCGTTCGGGTTTTTAAGCAGCTTTCTGTCTACCATGATGAGGTTGTTGGAAAGGGCGTTCAGCCCGCAGTAGAGGGCTTCCTTGCCGTCCTGAAACAGCTCCTGGGTGGTAAACGGCACAAAAATCGCCACGCTGGATGTGGTGAGCCCCCGCTGGATCTCGATCTGGTTATACCCAAGCGGCAGCGCGGACATGAAGCCCTCCTCCTGCTGAAAGTCCAGCCGCGTGAGCTGGCAGTTGTACTTCTGGGCGATGGAGCCCGCCTGAAAGACGTTGTTTCCGAGGCGCTGCCTGTTGTCCGCCACGTTCACCACAAGGAAGGTCAAAAGGAACATACGCTCGTTGCGGCTTTGCAGCTCCTGCAAGAGCTTTTTCGCCTCCGTGCCGTAGGTGGCAAGGTCGGAGGGGATAATATCCATATCGTAGCCGGAGCGCACCGCCTTTTTCTGCTCCTCAATGGTCATCTTCTGCAAGTCGGTGATCTTGCGCTTGATGGTCTTGATTGCCTTTACCTGATCCACGGACTGGACGTGCATACTGACGATAAGGGAGCTTTCCATATCCAGAAAATCCGCCAGCATACGGTCGTTCAGCTCCGGTGCGAGAATCTGCAAGAAGGATACGCAGCCGGTCTTGCTGCCCACGCCGAAGCTGCTGCCGGTCTTGAACTCGAAGGCGCTGGGCGCGATGAAGTCCTTCACCGACAGCCCGGAGGGAGCCAGCCAGTCCCACGAAAAGCGGAAGGGCTGCGGCTCGTCCATGTGGAGCATCCCGTGCAGCAGGCGCAGGCGCTCCATCCCGTTCAGGGCTTCCGCCTGCACGCCCAGACGGCGGAAGTTGTTGAGGATATCCGTCTCGATGCGCTCCAATCGGGGCTTTGCGGCTTTCAGGCTGTCCGCCTCCACGCCGAAGGTCAGGTACTTGGTCTTAATAAGCCCGTTGTTGCCCCGTGCAAGCTGGCTTTGCAGCATCCCGGTGTACTCGGTGCGGAGCTTGTCGAAGCAGTCGCCCTGCAAGGGGATGGCGATGCGCCGGGCGTAGGTATCCCGCGTGGCGGAGAGGTTGATGAAGGAGAGCTGGAAGCGGATGGAGGAATCGAAATAGTTGAGGAAATCGCACCAGCCGTCGAAAATGGCGGTCTTGTCCTCGTTCTGGTTGAGCTGGTAGTTGATATCCTGAAACTGCACGGTTTTCGTGTAGTAATTGTCCGTCACGCGGCACACGCCGTCGGGGTACATCCGCTGAAAGGGGATGCTGTCCTGGGCGGACTTCTTTCGCTTATCCTGACGCCTGGCTCTTGCAATCGCCGCGTCGATCTGCTTTCGCTCGGCTCGTGTGAGCTTTCTTGCGGGGGTTTTGTTTGTGGACAATCGCGTAGACCTCCTTATCCAAAATATCCTGCCGGTTCAGCAGGTCGTAGAAATTGTTCGTCCTGTACGGGCGCTGCTTGGGGCGCAGGAAGCACACCTGCACGATGTTGCGGATGAGCTTCTCCGGCGGCTGACCGTTCTTTTCATACATGGCCAGCAGGAAGAAGGGCAGCATGACCAGCATCATGCAAAGAGCCGCCGCGCTGCTGCCGATATGGCCCTTGAGCAGAAAGAAAAGCGGTACGCCGATGAGCGCGCCGCCGCCGAAGCACAGAATCTGCCGTTTTGTTAAATTGAACATGACCTTGGTTTTCACCGCGTTCAAGTCCTTGGGTACGGGAACGTATGCCAAATTTCATCACCTCCGTCAGTGAGCGTGGAACAGGCTCCTGGCAAGGGAGCTCGTCTTAAACAGCGTGAAGCACAGCAGCACCGTGTACCCCATGCACGTCCATATGGCCGCCGAGACGCTGCTCTCCACCACGATGTTCTGAATCAGCACCGCGTAGATCGCCACGCAGACGATGATGAGGAAGCCCTGAAACCCCAGCGCCAGCAGGCTTCTGAGGTAATTCTGGCCCATCTGCCCCCATTCCCGGTTGGCCATGGTCGCCATGGGGATGGGCGCGATGGAGGTCACGCAGTAGATCTCGATCATTCTGCCGTAGCAGATGATGAAAATGCAGATGGTCAGCGCCCACATGGAAAGATGCACGACCACGGACTCCAGCCACAGCCCCAGCAGCGACCAGACCTCCATTTCCGCAAGCGCAGCTTCAAATCCCGCGATATGCTCGTTGAACGTCAGAGACGTGTCCGATATGATGATGCCCGACGCGCTGTTGACGACGCTCTGAGCAGCTTCGAACACGCCCATGACGATGTTCCATGTGTTGGTGACGATGAGCACGGCGCAGGCGGTCTTGAATATCCATTTGAAGAACATCCAGGTGTCCACGTCGTGCATATTGTTCTTTTCCGTAATGAGCTGGATCAGCTCCAGCGTCATGACAAAGGCGAGAATCACGCCCGCGATGGGCAAAATCACATTGTCCGACAGCGTTCGGATCATGCCGTAGACGCCGCTGTTCCAGCCCTGGGGCGTAGCGCCCACCTGCCCGGCGATGCCCGCCACGCGGCTGTTCACGTTGTCAAACAGCCCGTTCACGTTGTCCATGATGCCGCTGACCAGCAGCTCCTTCAGCCATTCGGTGAATTTCTGCCATATCAAATCCAATGGGCTTTACCCTCCTTTCCCGCAGCGCCCGCCCCGAGGGGCGGACGCCGCGAAGGATTTATGCGGGCGATTAACCGAACAGGCCCTTGAGCAGGGGAACGAGAATGACGCCGATGAGCGCCACGCCGCCGCCCGCCATGAGCTGTTTCATGCCCTGGGATTTAGCGCCGGGGTTGTCGTTTCCGTAGCCTTCCAGCAGGTTGATGGCTCCCCAGATGCCGAGACCTGCGCCAAGGGCAATTACCAAAGTTTGAAGAACGCCGACAGCAGAGTTGAAAAATTCCATATTTGTGTTGCCGGAATCATTGGGTGTTGGTTGTGTTGAAATCTCGCGGATACAGCAGGAGCCGGAGCGAAAGCTGCGATGCAGCCCCGATTCCGGCTTCTCCTTTCAAATTTTAGTTCGTGGATTCGTTCCGACCCTGCAAGCGAGGAAGCGTCTTTTCTCATCCGTATCTATATGAAAAGCCGCCGCATGAGGGCGGCGGGCTTGTGCGCTCAGACGCGGCCCGCGTCGAACACCTCGTAGACCTCATCCGCTTTCGGCACCAGCCTTGTGGAGAGGTATTTCTCGATATCAAAGGCATTCCTTGGGTTTGCGTCCGACAGATACTTATAATTGGGGTGCTTGGTGATATCGTACTTATCCGAGAGGAAGGGGCGCACGCCCCGAAGCTGCAAGATGCACTTGCCGCCGTCCAGCACCGCCAGCTCGTCTATCGTGGCAAGGTCTTTGCCCAGCTTCTGATAGTTCAGGCTGTGGGACACCTCCCGTCCACGGCTCTCGCCGGTGTTGAAGGTGTCGATGGTCTCTTTCCCCAGCGCCTGATTCA
>OQWM01003792.1_pt1 | contig 10018 bp, 8 predicted proteins | sample 1691531 | NCBI WGS metagenome assembly OQWM01 (sample SAMN03418257, study PRJEB22391) | human gut metagenome | biome: human-gut; feature: organic feature; material: feces | host: Homo sapiens | place: Tanzania | collected 2013-01 | reverse complement strand
CCCAGGCATAGCTCCTGTATACTTCCTTCTGCTCATTTGGCTTAACGAAAACGTGCCTGTATGGCTATTTCTTACAACAAAGACTCCTTTATTTAGGCCAAACAGTGCATAATACGCAATAAAAAAGAATCATATATGCTTTTTTAGATATTATTACACGTTTCACCAGATGTTTTATTAGTTTTGCATTTATCTATTATTAATAATGTATCATTATGGAGGGTAAGCGTTGAGCAAAATCGGCGCAGAACAGTAAGAAGAATAATCTATAGAATATGACAATAGAAGAAATACAGGCTCACAAAGAATGTCAGACATTCGATTGCAAGAGCATACAGATTGACCCGAAAGCGTTAGCTGTACCCATTGTGGCTATGGCTAATGCCGATGGTGGTGTGCTTGCCATTGGTGTTTCTGACAAAACTCGTAGAATAGAGGGAATTGATGGAAACGAAGAGCGACTGAATGAGTTGCTTCGCGCTCCTTTCGATTTCTGCAATCCGTCTGTAAGGGCCAGGTGTGAATATTTGCCATGTTCTGATTGTGAAGGTCGGGAGAACCGCATCTTGCTTATGCGTATTCCTGCAAGCGTTCAACTTCATACCAACCAAGCTGACGAATGTTTCATGCGTGTAGGCGACAAAAGCAAGAAACTCAACTTTGACGAGCGTATGCAACTTCTCTACGACAAGGGCGAACGCTACTACGAGGACAAAGATGTTTATGGTGCAACTATTAATGATGTTGACATGAATCTTTTGGCGACTATATGAATGTCATAGGCTATGGTAAGTCAGCCAAGGAGTATCTGAGGGAGAACAATAACTTCATCACTGAGAAAAACGGACAGCAGAAAGTAAGTGCTGCTTGCATTCTTCTCTTTGGAAAGAATCCCCAGCGCTTCTTCCCTCGTGCTCGTACTCGCTTCATCCGCTATGAGGGTACTGAGGAAAAGGTAGGAACAGAGATGAATGTTGTCAAGGACGTGACATTCGAGGGAACCATCCTTCAGCAGGTACGCAGTACTATTGACTATCTGGAGACGCAGGTTCGTGAACACTCTTTCCTTGGTGAAGATGGTCGGTTTATCACCCGTCGCAACTATTCTAAATACGCCATACAAGAGATGGTGGTTAATAGTTGCTGCCACAGAGCATATAACATCAAGGGAACGGAGATACAGATAAAGATGTTCGATGACCGTATAGTCTTCGAGACTCCAGGAAATTTGCCAGGACTGGTGCGGCCAGACAATATTCGCCACACTCATTTCTCTCGCAATCCCAAGATAGCCCAGTACCTCAAGGCATACAAGTATGTCAAGGAGTTTGGCGAGGGCATTGATCGTATCTGCAATGAGTTGGAAACAAAAGGTTGCGTCATCCCATCATTCCACACTGATGCATTCATCCTAAAAACTACATTGATGGCGGAGTGGACAACAGAAAAGGAGTTTGACCGCCCAAGTACTGTTCAAGAGAATGGCATGGTAAATGCCCAAGTGAACAATACAGAACTCACAGATAGACAACGTAGAATATATGAGATAATAAAAAGTGGCACGGTAAGTGGCACGGTAAATGGCACGGTAAATGGCACGGTAAATGCCCAGAATCTATCCGTAGTCCTAGGTATAAGTCTTAGAACTACGAAACGCAATCTCTATGTTCTGCGTGACATGAATCTCATCCATTATGTTGGAAGTGACAAGACAGGGCATTGGGAGGTCAGACAATAGTTTTTTATTTCCTTGTACCAGCTCCCAAAAGTAGGCACGAAAATATGTCAAATCAGCTGCGCCAGAAGATTTTGATTTTTGTGCAGAGCCAGGTGCAGAGCATCATCAGGAGGGTGAGGACCGCTCCTTTCGCAACGCCCCAGAACGGGGAGCCGAGACTCAGGCTTTCAAGCAGCGGCATCGCTCCGGTGAGCGTCAGGACCGGACCTACGACAAATCCGGTCACTGTGTAGGCGACCATCGGGTTCTGCCCCACGGATGATAGGAAACGGCAGCGGAGTCCGGCGTTTAGCTCACAGCAGAGCAGGGCGGAGACGACTAGTATGCCCATTCCGGATGTCGTGAAGAGGTAGGAGAGATTGCAGTAGTCCTTTGTTATGCCTCCGTCAAGAGGGTCGAACAGCACTCCTGAAACGAGGAATGTGAACCCGATGTAGCCGATGCGGGCCCATACGGACTTTGTTACTTTTCTGGTGACGGCGAGGAATATTCCGGCAAGGGCGACGGACAGGAGCAAATCTGCGACTATGTTTCGCGTGTAGAGCCCCCATAACTGGACGATGACGGCAGAAACTGCAATGAGTGATGCCGGAAGCCATACATTCTCTTCAAGGGTCCCGTTTCTTTCCGGAGTCTTGACGTAGCCGAGGATAATGTCCCCGACGATGGAGCCGGCGAGGACAGGAATGAGGTACTGGAGAAAAGACCATTGGAATGCCCATCCTGCAACCGAAGGCACGGCCGGAATGAACGAGAGTGCCTGTGGGGCATACGAAGACACGGCTTTCAGTGCCACGACAAGCGCAAGGCACAGCCAACGAAGCGGAATGCTGTCTTTTGTGAGAAGCCAAAGAAGCCCTCCTAAGAGCGAGGCTACAGCGAGAATCATAATTATGATGTCATTGTCGCTCGTGAGCGGAATCCCGAACACGAACTTCAGCAGGACGGCACAAACGGCAAGCAGAGCCACTCCGGAGACGTTGATGGCAATATGAACCCATCTTTTCTCCGAATTTACTCTCATCAGCGCGAGGCAGAGCGCTGCCCACACGAACATCCTGAGCAGAGACTGCGCCCATTGCGGCTGCACTCCGCTCCCAACTCTGTAGGCGTTGCCGAGCACGAGAGCGAATGCCGTGAGCGTCAGCCATCTTTTCACGAGCCCACCGCAGACGGCCGCTTTGCTTTCTCCCTTCGAGAGTTTCTTACGCAGGGAAAACGGCAGTGCAGCTCCCATTGACAGGAGGAAAAACGGGAATACGAGATCTACCCAGGTCAGTCCGGGATTGTTCGGGTTGAAGTCGTAGGTCGGAGGCGGTGTCTGCGCGTGGAACATCCACCCTGGAAGGTCGGAGAAGAACCCTTCGTTGGCGCTGAATGTCATCCCGATGATGGCGAGGCAGCGGAGGATGTCAATGGCAGCGATTCTTCCGGATTTCACAACAGTCTTTTCGGTGTCCATTTCTTTGTTTTTTAGTGCTTGTATATGGGCCAGGTTCGTGCTTGTTATCAATTGCGCGTGGCATGGAGGCAAAAATAGAGAATAAATTTCGTATATTATTAAAAATTCGTAACTTTCGTGAAAAATGCGTAAAAATTTTTAAAAACTCTTTTATGAAAAGAATAATTCTGACGATTGTTTCCCTAATGCTGGTGTGCGTGGCATACGCGAAGCCTGTTAAAGGAAGGGTACAGTGCGACGGAAAAGGAGTGGCAGGCGTTGTTGTTTCGGACGGTTTCTCGACTGTGCTGACGGATTCGAAGGGGCGTTTCCATTTTGAACAGGCTCCACAGGCACGCTTTGTATTCATTTCAACCCCCTCGGGCTATATTTCGTCGCTGCGTGGCGGGGATGACTGTTACTGGCAGAGCATCGAAGACGGCAGAAAACGCTATGATTTCGCTTTGAGGAAAAACCCACGCGATGACAGCCGTCACAATCTCGTTGTAATCGCCGACCCTCAAATCAGTGATGCGGATGAGTTCCCATCGCTCCGACACAATGCCGCCGCACTCAAAAACTGCTACGACAGGATTTCGACTCAGGCATATACATTCGGACTCTGCCTTGGTGACATCGTCGGATGGAACCACTCCCTCTATCCGGAGTACAACAGCATAATGGACAGCACCGGCATCGAATGGCGCAACGTGATGGGCAATCACGATATGACCAACTACGGCCGGTCTTTCGAAGGGTCCACGCGCGATTATGAAAAAATGTACGGGCCGTCATATTATTCTTTTAACGTCGGAAAGGTTCACTACATTGTCCTGAACGACAATTTCTATGTCGGAAAGGATTGGTATTACATAGGCTATCTCACTGAGCAACAGCTCTCTTGGATGGAAAGGGATCTCTCTTATGTCGGAAAGGACAAAAAAGTGGTCGTCTCTCTGCACATCCCGACGACTTTGCGTGAGTGGGACCGGACGGGATATAATTTCAATTTCAGCCATATAGCGGATGTGATGTGTAACCGTAAGGCTGTTTACGACATTCTCGCCCCTTACGACGCCTTGATTCTTTCCGGTCACACGCATACTGGGAATAATGAAATCATTGCGGAGAATCTGATGGAGCAAAATGTGACTTCGCTGGGAGGCGCCTGGTGGTGCGGTCCTGTCTGTGTGGACGGTGGTCCTGCGGGATATAAAATCTACAACTTCGACGGGACAGATGTCAAATGGCGTTTTGCGGGCTGCGATACCGGGGAGAACTGCCAGATGAAAGTCTATTGGGATGCGGAATCGTTTCCGGACGAGGTGGTTGCCAATGTCTGGGATTATGACCCTCAGTGGAAGGTCGAGTATTTCGAAGACGGGGGGAAAGTCTGTGATATGAAGCGTTTCGAGGGCAAGGACCCTTATGCGTCTGAAGTCTACCGTAATCCGTCTTCGCTCAAGAGGAGTTGGGTTTGCGCGGTTCTCACACAAAACTTGTTCAAGGCTCCTATGTCCGGCGACGCGAAGAGCCGCGAAGTCCGAGTAACCGACCGTTTCGGCAATGTCTTTTCAGAGGCTTTCGAGTCAGCAGGAGTGCTTGTTGTAGGTGGAGGAGTGAGCGGCGTCGCAGCCGGGATTCAGGCCGCACGCTGCGGGGCCAAGAGTCTTATTGTTGAAGAATATCCTTGGCTCGGCGGAATGCTCACGGCGGCGGGAGTAAGCGCCATAGACGGCAACTACAATATGCGAAGTGGAATTTTCGGCGAATTCTGCGACCGTCTTGCCGCGCACTACGGCGGATATGAAGCTCTCAAGAGCGGATGGGTCAGCAACATACTTTTCGAACCTCACGTCGGAAACGAAATCTTCCACAAGATGGCCTCCGAAGAGAAAAACCTTGGTTTGAGGCACGGATATGCTTTCGAGGGAGCAGAGAAGACGGCCGACGGATGGACGGTCCATTTTGAAAAATCCGGCTCTGAGGGTGGCGACAAACTGACGGTGAGGACAACGGTCTTGATTGATGCGTCGGAACTTGGCGATGTTGCCGCAGCCTGTGGGGTGAAATGTCGTGTGGGAATGGATTCACGAGGCGAAACCGGTGAGGACATCGCTCCTGAAAAGGCAAACGACATAGTTCAGGATATGACATACGTTGCCATACTTAAGGACTACGGACCGGATGCGGATATGACCATCGCGCGTCCCGAGGGCTACGATGCGGACATCTTCGTCAACAGTTGCAAGGGACCTCGCAGCACGGTGGCAAGCTACGGGAGGATACTTTGGTCTCCGCAGGAAATGATTGACTACGGCCGTTTGCCTGGAGGAAAGAAATATATGCTCAACTGGCCGATTGACGGCAATGACTACTACGCAAATGTCATTGAGATGAGTCCAGAGGAACGCAGTTTCGCCTACGAAAAGGCAAAGAACATCACAAGGTGCTTCCTCTACTACATCCAGGCCGAACTCGGATTCAAGAATCTTGGAATCGCCGATGATGAGTTTCCAACCTCTGACGGATTTCCGTTCATCCCTTATCATCGTGAGGCCCGCAGGATAGAGGGTGAGGTGACATTCACCGTAGACCACGCCGCAAAGCCTTTTGACAGTGATGAGCCGCTCTACCGCACGGGAATAGCGGTAGGGGATTATCCTATCGACCACCACCACTATCGCAATCCTGACTGGGATAATCTCCCCGAGTTGCACTTCTATCCGATTCCTTCCTTCAATGTCCCGATGGGCTCTCTCATTCCCAAAACTGTGGATGACCTTATTGTGGCGGAGAAGTCTATTTCGGTGACTAACATTATGAACGGTTCCACAAGGCTTCAGCCGGTGGTGATGCAGATTGGGCAGGCGGCGGGTGTGCTGGCTGCTCTTGCCGTGGAAAAGGGCGAAAAAGTCAGAGACGTGCCGGTGAGAGATGTGCAGGATGTTCTGCTTGCATCCGGAGTCTACATAATGCCATATCTTGACCTCAAACCCGGGGACGAAAACTTTGAGGCAATCCAGAGAATCGGGGCGACAGGCCTCATCCGGGGCGTGGGGCGCAACGTTGACTGGTCAAACCAAACCTGGTTTGCTCCGGATGATCCGTCTATCATTCTTAGGGCCGCACAGATTGACAGAACGGAAGACCCTTTTCACAAAGTGAAAATAGACCTTCACGGACGAGAGGTGGAAGAATAGAGTGTGTCTGAATTATACGGAAATCCTGCGCAAGTCTTATGTCAGTGCTTGCGCAGGGCTTTTTTCATCACCGGCAGCATCACCCTGGCATAACGCTCCATTCCGAGGTCGGTGAAATGTATTCCGTCGACTGTCGCCTCTCCGTCGTTTCCGATGAGATTGTCGGCAGGGACATAATAGATGAGCTTCTCTCCTTGGCGGCGAAGCCTTTCAAAAAGTTCTTTCTGAGCCGCGTTCTTTCGGGTGATTTCTTCTCGGATGCGATTGTCCACAATTGAGTGGGTGAAAAGCGGATCTTCGACAAAGATTACAGGAGTTTTCGGATGAGCTTTGCGAAGGATGCGGAAAAACTCTTCTCCCTTTTCGACAATTGCCTTTGCGGATGCATTCGGGACATAGTCAAGCACATAGAGTGAGGGAGATTCCACCTCTGCCATCAGCTCGGCGATTTCCATATCCAAGAGGGCGTTTCCGCTGAATCCGAGATTTACCACTTCGCGGTCAAGTTCCCTTGAGATGATAGACGTGTGTGCCATTGCCGGCCTGGAAGCGCAGCCTCCCTGAAGAATGCTGGTGCCATACATCACAATCGGACTTCCGCTTCGAGGACTGTCGATTTGGGGGAGTTCGATGCCTGAGTTTTCGTCGATTCCGATTTCTATCCGGTCAATTCCGTCATACAGAGAAAGATAGAGCATATATTCCCTTTCCTCCCTGTCCATATTCGCAACTATTGTCGCTTCATTTTCTTTCCCCTTCGGTCTTCCGCTTCCTGCGAATCTCCATTTCCCGCCGTTTAAGAAATAGAGGTCAAGACCTTTTACCCCCGTGTCGGTCATGTGGTTCATCCTGTTGTCGAAAGTGGAGACCCAATGCGCCTTGATAAAAGGGGAGTCGCTCCTGAATCGGAGATAGAGCCCTGCGCTTTGCTGTCCAAGATGCCAGAGCGCGCCTCTGCAAACACCTTCAAGTCTTGCGGGGAGCCTTCTGTAGCGTCCGTTTGCGCAGTCGCCCTCGAAAGCTTTTCCGAAAAGTGGCAGTTCCGCCCCGTCATAATAGGCGGTGCCGTCTTTGATTTCCTTTGGAGATAGCTTCTGTGCAAAAGCAAAACCGGGCAGAAACATCAATACTGCGATTATGACTGCCGGAATAAAGATTTTTTTCATACTGAGGGTCGTGATCGTTATGACTAAGAAACATGAAAAAAAATAAACTGTCTACAGCAGTCCGAGCAGACGGCTGCGTGAGAGCATACAAGCTCCGACAGGACCGCCTTTCTTCCCGAGTTTAGAGAACTTGATGCTTGTGTCCTTGCTCACGATAATGAGTGAGTGACGGTTGATAGCACTCTTAATCGGCAACATAAGGTAGTCTTTCGCGATGGCGAGTCTTCCTCCAATCACCACAAGCTCCGGATTGAAGATATTAATCAGACCTGCAATCGCCTGACCCAGCACAGAACCGATTTCCTCGACACATTCGATAGCGAGCACATCCTCTTCCATAAGAGCCTCCACAATGTCGTCGATGCCTATATCCTCGGGATTTTCAAATTTTGAGGATATGGACGAAACCTTTCCTTCCTTGATTTTTTCGACGAAAATCCTGTGAAGAGCAGAGCCGGATGCGCCCGTTTCGAGACATCCGATTTTTCCGCACTGACAGATTCTGCCGTTGTCGAGCATAGGGAAGTGTCCGATTTCACCGGAGAATCCGGATTTGCCGTAGGAAAGCTTGCCGTCGAGCACCATTCCCATTCCAAGACCCCAGCTGAGGTTGATGAAAATCATATTCTTCTCGTTGTTCGCCTCTCCGCAGATATACTCGCCATAGGCCATCGCTCTTGAGTCGTTCTCAATAAATACCGGTGCACCGAGCTCTTTTTCAAGCACTTGCGAAAGCGGTTTGTCCTCGCCGATGAAATAGGAGAAACTGTAGCCTGTCTCGTGGTTGACACGTCCGGTGAGGTTGATGCCATAGGCAAGCACCTTTTCCTGTTCAATTCCCAGCGATGCAGTGTTTTTCTTTATGAGTTCCGTCAGCTGGCGGAGCGAGTCCTCGGTTCCTTCCAGTACAAGAGGGATATCTTCTTTATAGTCAACAAGTTTTCCCTTGAAATTTGTCACAGCGATGCTGACGTGGTGTCTGCGGACATCAGCTCCCACGAAATAGCCGGCAGCCTGATTGAGTCCGTAGATGCTCGGACGCCTTCCTCCCGAAGTTCCTGTCTTTCCGAGGTCCTCAAGAAATCCGTCTTCAATCAGTTCTCCAATGAGTCTTGTGACTGTAGGGATGCTGGCGTTGAGTTCCTTGCTGAGTTCCGCAATGCTGAAATCTCCGTCATTAATGCAAAGCCCGAGAATTTTCTGCTTCATAATGGCACCCTTGCCCTCTATGTTGTTGAGAAAAGTGGTCATATCTTTTATGTTTAAAATTTGAATCTGATTGCACATCCGCCGCTTGTAGCTAGTCTCAATTTGAGAGTTTCGGTCGATGTGACCGTTTTTTCGGAATATTCGAACGATGTGGGATTGTCTTTCCAGTCAGCGTCCTTTCCGTCGGCATAAATCATTGCGGTATATTCCTTTCCGGGAGTGAGGAAATCCAACCGTACATCCAATTCTCTCGCATTTTCGTCACTAACGGCTCCTAAATACCAGTCTTCGGAATTACGGTCCTTACGCACGGTGACGATGTAGTCTCCGATTACTGCCATCGGGGTGTGGCTTTCCTCCCAATCCACCGGGACATCCTTTATGAAATCAAAAGCCTTGTGACCGCGGTAGGCTTCGGGTGCGTCGGATGCCATCTGGAGCGGACTGTAGATTGTGACATATTGAGCGAGCTGTTTCGCGAGCGTTGTCTGTACGCGACAGAAAGGGTGGTTCGGATTTGAGAAATCGAAGGTACCAAAGGTGTAGTCGGATGGTCCTGCAAGTCCTCGAATGAACGGAATCACTGTCGAATGCTCCGATTTGTTTCCTCCGTCAGCTTCCCAGGCGTCGTGCTCCTGTCCACGTATTGCCTCGTGTGTCATTAAGTTGGGCCAAGTTCTGCCCACTCCCGTTGGAATTACCGGCTCGTGTTCATCGATGCAGATTTGATATTCGGCGGCTTTTTCGACGATTGCGTGAAGTCTGTTCACTCCATATTGTCCGTCGTGCTCTTCTTTTCCGTCCATCAGCAGGTTGACGTTTCCTGTCTTTACGTAATGCATTCCATATCTGCTATAGAGGGAGTATGCACTGTCTATTTGCGAGAAATAGTGTTCGGTGTTGGCGGCGGTCTCGTTGTGGATAATCATCTGGACTCCTTTGGAGGCGGCGTAGCGCATAATGCTATCGAAATCATAGTCCGGATAGGCCTTTGTGAAGTCGAAACCTGTGCTGTTTCTCCTCTTCTTCTTTTCTGTGAAGGAATTCATTCAGTTTGGTTGCATTCATGATCTCTTCTACTCTGGAGAGCGCATCTTTGCTCATCATATCAAATTTATTCATACACTCCACATCCTTTCCCGCGTTTTGATCCGCAATTCTTGATTTTATTATACCATCTCTCAGCCGATTTTACTATATTTTTTATTGGATCTGGCGAAAATGTTTTAATACGGCAAATACTGTCTAACTCTTCACCAGT
>OQWM01003790.1_pt1 | contig 10021 bp, 8 predicted proteins | sample 1691531 | NCBI WGS metagenome assembly OQWM01 (sample SAMN03418257, study PRJEB22391) | human gut metagenome | biome: human-gut; feature: organic feature; material: feces | host: Homo sapiens | place: Tanzania | collected 2013-01 | reverse complement strand
CAAAGTATCCATCAACATTACCGAGAAAAGAGAGAATACCCCTAACCTCTTTTCATCCAGGACTCCGAGACCCATCACCACAAAAACCAGCCACTCCTCCCTCAAGAAGGGCAAGCGAAAAGAGGTGACATCCTAACAAAAGAGACCTGTCACAAGGCTGGCAAAGGACTACCACCTTCCAAGACCAAGCCACCATCTTCAAAAAAGTGAAGCAAAAGGAAGAGGAAGCAGATTCTTTCATATCGCCTGCATGACCTCCTACCTATCTGTTAGAAGGTAGCCTACCCCCATTGCAACTCTCCAAACTTCTCCAAAAAATATAGATATAAAAAATCAGCCATCAGGCAAGCATCTGCGATACCTATTTATCCGGCATAACCTTCCTGTTATGCCGGACGGCTGCGCCCTAAGAAAGCAGCCGAACCGAGGGGAAGAAACCCTAGATAGAGCCTCTCCCCCACTCCCTGCTAAAAGACAAAACCAGCAAATAAGTCCAACTGCAGGGTACCAGAAAGCCGACCCTTTAACTTCTTCACAAGTTTAGCTGCTTTCTTATCTTCCTGTAGAAATCTGACCAGGCTATTGATAGCCGTATCATGCGCCTCATTCTCGGAACGAAAAAGACCGGTAAAAAGACCTGGCAAGAAAGACCATCCCCTGGTTCCATAGCTTACAAAAACCCCATATGTCCACAATCCATTGGGATGCTGCAACATTCTAATTTCCAGGTTTTCCTCAATCTTCTCTACTTGAGTGCGTGGTTGCAAGTAGGAAAGTACGTCAACCCAAAGATACTCATTGAGTTTAAGTTCAGAAGGAGCACGGACATACCCCAACTGCTTGAGCTTTACATAATCACGTCTGGCAAACTCTATATGCCGATTTCTCATACTTGAGTTGTCTGATACAAAAAGACCTTCCAACTCCAAAATTTCATCATCTAAAATGTCAGCCATGTTGAAAAAGTTGTGGCAAGGTGGTTAGCCTTGCCGTTTCCTTCTTTAATCTGTCACTCTATAATAATACTGTAGCTTAGCCCCTTTGAGATTATCCTCTGCGTAACAAGCTGCTGCATGATAATACTTATCGTAAAGTTTGGCTAGCTCCATGTTTTTTCCATACCACTGGGCAATCTTATGATTCAACACCATAACAAGTTCAGTAATGCAAACACAATTGTCTTTCCATTCATTGAACGCACGATGGAATGTGTCTGTAACGGCATCCCCTCCAAAAGCATCAGCTATGGAGAAATCCTGCCAAAATGTGGTACGTGGCTTGTAACCTGTCTCACTCTCGATGTTCCACATGGGAACCTTGATTTGAATTGTCTCTGTCATGTTCTTAATCCTTTAAAGTTCAACTTGAATTTATTCTGGATTTCAGATTCACAGCCTTTTTAAGACTTTTGCTATCGTAAAATCCGAGTTTTTTTTAAAGTTATTCCGGCATACCCGTCATCACTTTGCCTTTTTACGTGCCCCCAAAGATGGCTGGCCAAAAAGTCAGAACACCCAACAATCTGTAGAGAATCTTTTCTGGAATACCCAATCTCTGATTGTGGAAGGCTGCTTGAAAAGATTCTCTGCAGATAACAGAAATGTGGTGTTTGGTATCTGACAAGCCTGCCATACCTTTGCACGTCAAAAAGCAACTGATGACAGGTAAGTCAGACAGAAAAAGCACGAGGTTTTATATCGATAGCAAAATTACCTATAGATATAATACATAGACAAACAACGCAATAGTATAAAAAGTTAATTCTGTTTACGTTAGGAAAAAGCAAGGAAACATCAGTACAGCTTAAGACAAAATTAAAAAAGCCATTGACTAAGATCCAACAATCTCAGTCAATGGCCAACCCTATCTCTTAGCAGACATTTTACTTAAATGCCTGAATATACTGCTTTAAAGCATCACGTAATATCTCTTCACAACTCTTTTTTGTCTTAATCTTAGTGAGCATAAGCTGCTCATAGTCTTCATCAGACAAATAAGTCTGAACACCATGCATAGTGGCTCTTTTCTCTGCAAGAGACATCTTCTGTTTCTTAACAACAGGCTGTTCATTACCAGGACGTACTGCCTGATGGAAAAAGAAAAGACTATTCATGAAGCACAGACTCAGTTTCAATATAAGAAACTCCTTGTTTCTCCTGCCATAATTCTAAATATTTATAGATTAAACAATTCTTTAATTACTAAAGAGTAGTCATTTGCTGCTGTACAATAAGGTGAATATGAGAACAGGTCAGTCAGCTCTGTCTGCGCTTCATTTACCTTGATGCAACGTCGAATACCATGCGACAAGACCTTATCACCATATATATCTTTAAGAAAACCCAGCGCCTGACGGACAATGCGAGGTCTCTCATCCAGCATTACAGGTAACAGACCTAATAATTCAAGATCTTTATTCAAGGCAAATCTGCCATTCTTTACCTCATTCAATGCTCCAAGAATGGCAGCCAAACCATTCACAGAAAGTCCTTCCATCTGAACTGGTATAAGCAAATGACTGGCAACAACCATAGCATTGTAAGTTGACTGAGACAATGCTGGAGGGCAATCAATGAAGATATAGTCAAAGAAATCTATAGGATCAGTGATACCTTCACCGGTAAAATCTATGCAAGGACTGCTGATGCAAGCTCCTAACACTTGACGAGGAGATCCGGTATTCTGAAGGAAAGGATCCACATCCTGCATTTTTGCAGAACCTGGAACATAATACGCACCTATCTTAGACTTGTATATAGGAAGACCCTTACAAGCAATCATAGAATCAAAAACAGTAGCACAACCTTCTGGAGCATGGTTCAAAAGGGTTAAGTTACACTGAGGATCCAAGTCTATCTCAAGGATTCTTAGATTCTTATCCTTTCGGAGCATACCAGCTGCAAGATTTTGCACTGTAGTCGTTTTGCCAACGCCACCCTTATTATTGACGATAGCCAAGATCATTTTCAGTCTATTTTCCATATCTTTGACTTTTAATTATTAATTTATGGTGCAAAGATACATTAAATAATTGAAATAAACAAGAGAAATCGCAAAAAAGTTTGTTTTCAAACATAATATTTTGCAAACATATTTGTGTACATATATGTTTGCAAGCATCAAATAACTTATATTATACTATTAATCAAACGTTTATAAAAAACAATTAAAAAGCTTTTCAAACATACATGTTTTATTGTTTTATGGTTTTCGGTTTTACAAACAGTCAAACATAATTACTTTCAAACATAAACGAACAGAGTATAAAAAAGGAAAAGGGACAGTTAAGCAACACTATAAAGAAAAGTAAAGCTGATAGTAGTTCCAGACAGAAACACCTATCTCCCTACTCAACTCTATTAACATCAACAAGAAACATACCTCCCCCAGAAGTAACATACAAAGATCAGAAAAGGAAAAAAGGAGATTGAAGATAATTGATGATAGCAATACCAAACAAAATCAAGTAACACTAGGATAAAACTGTTAGGAAACATTCAGGAATACAAACTTACGAAAAATCATGGATCCTTGTTCCAGTCATCAAAAAGATTCTAAAACAAATTATTGAAGGAAAATGTAAATTCTCCCCAAGAATGATTATCTTTGCAAAGCGTCTGAGAGAAAGACCAACCGAGTGCACGTTGGATGGCATTGTTCGTCACCCTCAGACACACTCTCTGTCCAACCACCGAAAAAAATTCTCGACCAAATTCTAACATATATGGTTGCGGTCTTACAAAAAAGATAGTAAATATGAAATGCATCACAAAGGTAATGAACCGAAATGCTAAATGCAAACATGTTTGCTTTCAATCATACACGTTTACATTATACATAGTTTGCCAACTATCAAACAATCAAACAATCAAACAACCAAAGAAAAAATGTAAGCTAGCTTTCAAAGGAACCAGTGTAAAAAAAAAAAAGACTTTGTTTAATTGAAATCAAACATACCGACAATCATATATACGTAATTATCGGTTTGCAAAGAATCAAACAATCAAACATACAAAGTTACATGTATTCATGTAAGCAAGCTAACAGATAAAACAGGAATGTAAAAAAGTTATAGAAAACAAAGAAACATGTAACCAAACATACAAGTTTACAAACAAATCTAAAAGGCATAAAGGAAATTTGATACGCCTGCAAGTTTTCAAACATTCAAGCACACAAACAATCAAACGTCCAAACGTACAAACAAAAAAGTAAGATCAAAACTAGAAAGAAACAATGAATCTCAAGTGATAAAGTACATTACAAATATAAAACAAAACAACCTAAACCCTATAATAAACAATAGCAAACACACGTATACAAACATACATGTTTTCATGTAAGCAATATTACAAATATATTAACAACCTACATATCAATAAGTTAACGGCTCAAAGAAACACCAGAAAAGCATATTCAAACTTTCAAAGTTTCATTTTTTCATACATATTTGTTTTCAAACAGACAAAGAATTCTGTAAAGTAGGAACATATTAGTAAATATGAGAGTAAGTAAACAGGAATAAATAAAAGTCATAGAGTATCATGAATTTAAACAAGGATTCAAAGAAACATGTTTTCAAACATACAAAGTAGATACCCAATTAAACTCATGTAACAGTTAACAGACTGAACCAGGATAAAACGACTTCATTACAAACATTCATGTTTTTTAGTTTACAAACATACATGTAAACAAAAGATATTGAATAAAAGAGATAATAATATGATAACCCGTATTCTGACTTTATATCTTTCAAGTTAACATGTTTTCGGTTTTTCATGTTTAGTAGTAAACAGCTTCACAAAATACATATTTTCAAACATTCAATAAATTTTTCACAAAGTCAACAATATAATGAAAATCAGGCAGCAATACGGATAATAAAACATACTAAAACAAAATCCAAGATACAAAGAAACAAGAATGTTTGAGATCAAAAGAACAAGAATCAACCAGACAAACTAGCAATTAAACGAGCAAACAATATATCTTGAAAAAGAATGAAGGAGAGAGAACAATGATAAATAGATATTCAAAAAAAATGGAAGAGTGACAAATGCAATATGTTTGCGTACGGGTTTTCCATTTTTCAGTTAATTTTGTTTCCAAACATACCTGTAAACATATACTATAGCTATATATCTATGTATTAATGTATTAAAAATACACAATAGAAAAATACAAACATACTAGTTTGTAGGTTTTCAAACTTTCAAACATATTTTAAAAGAAAAAGAGAACACATCATCAGGTGAAAAGATTTGGAAAGCTCAATACAAAATAAGATAGTAAAGAATAACAAAAAGAATGTAAGATAGATTATTGATGGGGTAGGGTAGCAGGTATCTTATACAACTATGACAGTTAAGTCTGTCCAAATATAATTAATAACAGCATCTGATACAAACTCGTGTTATGGTAGTCACAAATCATCTATGTAGCCACTTATATCTTCAATCATGAACTTTCATGGCAACAGTTCATAAGTATCCAGAAGGAGTTTCTAACGAAAAATCAGAATTTTTATAAGCAGAACCTTCAGATTCTGCATGTCGCTTAGCTTTTATATCCATTCATTCTACAATTGGATTGTATAACGCCGCAGTTCCGCCACAAAAAAAAGTCCTCTGCAACAATCTTCTTTGGAACAGCGGCTTCTTGCATTAACTCCTCACCATGAAGAGTCGATAACCAGGCTGCAGCATCCTCCTTCTCCTGTATCATTACTTCAGTCATATGTTACGACTACTAAAGTTGATTTACCCCATTCTTAATCTATAGTCTAGACTCCCTACTTTTATGTAGTTTTCAACAGACGATTCCATTCTCATGGCAACTATATAGGTTTACTATCGCCACGTTGCAAATACAATAAGCAAGTAGGGTAGGGGATAAACTAATTCCCATGCTCGGAATAAAATGGATTCTAAAACAAAGTAAATAGCGAACATTTTTATTTGTTTTCAAACATGTTTGCAAACCTGCAAATAAGATATAATTCTATATATCAGCAATTTACATTATACTACAATCAAGTAAAGTAATCTACATGTAAATGTGCTTACAAACTTTCAAACATACAAACTTTTAATGATAGCGTTCAATCAAGAATGATATAGATGTGAAAAAATCCATGTATTAATTCAAGTAAGAGGCAAAGGAAAATGCAGTAAATATGTTACAGAATAGGGTAGGAGAGAGGACAAAATACAACGAGAAAGGGCATGCCTTGCTGAAGACATGCCCCGTATATACTATTCTTCCTCAGAGATTTCAACAGATGGGATCTCACCAAGATAGGCTCCCATATCCTTCCTGTCTCTCCATACAAAAACATCATTGATAAAATTCATCAACTTCTCATGCTGCTCATGGATGCTATCAACAATTTGATTATAATAGTCTAAATCCTCATCTTTAGAAGTAGAGGTAAGCTGAATGTTCAGGTCATCCAGAGCGTCGAGATGAGCATTGAGCTTGAAATACACTTGCTGATAATAATTCCTTTTCTCCATTTCCTCATGATGAGTAGATTCTAAAATCATTCTCAGACCTTCATCCTGTTCCGAGAAGTCAACTTCTTCTAGTGGAATGAATGCATTGGCAGCTTCATCACCAGCCAGGATGAAGAATACAACCAACCTATCTCTACCATGCCAAATGTGATGTGGGTCAGTTTGCAACCAATTCTTCACTTTGCGCACAGAAGGAATGGATGAATTGAAACTAGATATTATTTTCACCATAATCTTATGTATTAATCGTCAAACAATCTACCTTGTACTCCCTTACCTGGCTTTCCATTCATATACGGAACTCCATAATCTTCATAGAGCATCTTGCATATTGAACCACAGATTTTTCTCTCGTTAGTATCAAAATCATCTTTACTATATCTCAAGGCTATTTTCTTCAGCTGCTTGGCAATTTTTTCTAGAATTTCAATTCTTTCTGCCTGCGAGTCAACTGTAGAAACAGATTTGCTGATGGCAGTGATATAATAGCTGGACTGCTCAACTCTGAAATGCGCACGAAGGAAGGTGTTGATCTGGGTGATGATCTTGGTCAGTTTTGCACCATAACCTTCTGACAGAATCTTAATCTGTGTTGGTGTAACAGGCTTCTTTGCACCAAGTCTTGCAGTATTACCATTAGTTTCAATGATAAAATAGTAGGCAGTAACAGCACCTCTGGAGTTCTTGCTCTTAACCTTATAATCAAAACAAACGTCACAAAGTCCCTTTTCGTAGAGTTTCCTGATGTCGTTCTTAGCCTTGTCAAGCACTCGCTTCTTGAAATCAGAACCGTTTTTATACTGTTCTTTTTGGATAATGTTGCCCTTTTCATCCTTAATTTCTAGAAGGTTGAACATCTTCTTGATATCATGAACGGTCATGAAGAAGATCTTGTCTTCCTTGTTGCGATACTGACAGCAGAATTCATAGAAGCGTTGTGAGTACACACTCTTGAAGCTCATCTCGATATACATGTCAAAGACAGTAAATTCAGATGAGAGGTTGGTAAAGTAGGGGAGGAGTACTGGAGTAATACCCACAGTGTAGGTCTCTTGATCAGGATGCTCATCCACATACGACAATAAACCAGCATAAATGCGGTGACCGTCTTTGGAATGAAAGACCTTCTTTGAATCAGTGATGTTCTTTAATGCATTGAAGGCATAATCCAAGTTTGAGCTATGCCCGGATACACATTCAAGCAGCTGGCTACGAGTCAGGGTAAGCTGATACTTCTCTGGATGTCCATCTGGAAGATCTTTGTTTTTCTGTATACCACGAAGAATCTGCAACCAACAATTTCTCTCAACTGCAGAAAGATTGCTGATTGCCTGAGTAACATCGTTTGGCTGAGAAATAAAATAGTGTGGATTTTCTGCCAGAATCAATCCATCAACTTTCTTAGGACGCCCAGATTTCTTCTTAGCAATCTTGCCTCCTTCATCGCCAGAAGGTATTACCTCTGCAACGACCTCCTCAATTTCTTCCTTTTTCTTCGCTTTAGACATAGCTGTATGATTTTAATTTTGGGCACAAAAATACATAATTTCTGCGACAATCTTCTTAAAAGAGTCGTAAATTACATTTTTTTAACCTCTAAAAGACAAGACAAAATTATAAAATCTAGAAACAAGGAGTTCAAAAAATAGGGAGTCATTCTATAACTAATTGAAAATCAATAGGGCAATTTGAGTTCTGACCGTAAAAAACATGGTATCAGATTAGGAAATAGATGCGACAAAATTATAAGTAAAAATAAAATTTTGAATTACGTTACGACATATATATAATATTGATTGTCGTAAACAAAGTTATTTCACAACTTTTCTTTTGAGTAATCTTTTATTATTATCACTTATAATTATATTGTTGTGTATTGGATTTAATTAATTTATTGGTTTTCGTTAAAGTAATACTTTAATATAGGTTACCTATCTTATTACGACAATATTATAAATGATAATTGTTTTTATAGTAAGAAAAGCCAGAGTTTAAAGGCAAAATCACGCTAACTTTATAATTTTGTCCGGGCTTGAGTTTTAGGGATTGGGATATAATATATAAACTTTTGAATCTCTGAGAGTTAAAACATTGCTGCGACAAAATTATAATATATAGAAAGGAATGATTATCAATTTTTTAACTGGCACTTTGCTACGACAAAATTATAAAAAAACAAAAAATATGATTTTTAAAACGACTATTTAATAATTATGTCGCAAATAAAATCATAATAACTATAATTGTGTCGCATGTGATGTGGCATATTATGGAGTATTCTTAATAAATAAAGGCTGTAAAAAGAATACTTTATTAATTGTATAGCGTGATTTTAGGGTGCTGGATGAAGAAAGGCTTTAAGGAATATTCCATGTTACTGCGACAAAATTATAAGCCAAATCTAATTCTATAGGTGAAGTATTCCATGATAGAAGTTAACGTTATAATTGTGTCGTTATGTACACCAAAAATCAAAGTATAAGATAATTATAATTTTGTCGCAACATGATTGTATTTGTTTGTTTATCAGTGAATTGAATGATTTTAATAAAGTAACTTGCGACAAAAATAGAAATGCCAAATAGGGCATGGGATTACTATGTAATAAACCTGCGACAAAAAAATAAAGGAAATCAGATAAAAGTAGAACGTTTTACGACTTCGTTGTATTTTTGTCGCAAATAGGTTCAATTGGTTTATTATTCTGTCGTATGATGTATGTTCAGAGCAAACAAAATACAAAGAAAAAATAAAACAATGGTCAAGGCTATAGCGCCTCCTAATCTACATCAAAATCTTCTTTATTCTGAACATCTTCAAGAGTACAAAGAAACCATTTTTCACGGTGTCCTACCCAATTATAACGAACATAGATACCAATGGCTTCAAGACCTTCGATATAACCATCAAGTTCGTGCTGATGAGCGTCCGCGGATTCATGATACATTTTCCGCAAATCGCCATTCCCGCACGTGTTAGCTTTATTATAGTTGTAAATAACTTGATTATATTTTTGTGTTACAAAATCAATAATCTTTTCTTGTTTACTCTTGGGTAGAAAGTCATAATTAACAGGTACCATTTCATAGAGTTTCATATTTGTCTTCCTTTCTCTTTATATTTATATTATAACACATAATTTTTTTTCTGTAAAATACTTTCTTGACTTCAGGATAAAAAAATTATATAATATAGTTAAGGAGGCGATTTATTATATTATGGATGAAATAATTAGATTATATTGTAATACTTGTGAGAATTCTAATTGTACTATTGGAAGAGCTTATATTCCAGAAGATAGCAATGAAGGCTGTACCCGCAGAGTCCCAGAAGTATTACTAGATTCTTATACGCATTTAATTGATGAAGTCTCTCCTTTTATGTATATGGATACTGAAAAAGAGTATCAAGATAATATGTATAAACAAATTATTGATACTCTATATAAAATCTATGATTGTCCAGTAGGGGCAAAAATTAAACCGCAAAAACGTACCAATCGT
>OQWM01003788.1_pt1 | contig 10025 bp, 5 predicted proteins | sample 1691531 | NCBI WGS metagenome assembly OQWM01 (sample SAMN03418257, study PRJEB22391) | human gut metagenome | biome: human-gut; feature: organic feature; material: feces | host: Homo sapiens | place: Tanzania | collected 2013-01 | reverse complement strand
AGCAAAAAAAGCTAATGAAGCTATTGAGCAGATCCTTGAAAAACACTATGCAGATACTATTTTTGAAGATGAGAACATTACCTGTGTAAATGCCATAGGCATAGCTTTTTCTGGTAAAAACTGTTTTATATCTTGTAAAAAGATTAAGTAATCTGAAATTGGGGTCAGATCCATTGCTTTTGATTTAATCTTCACAGAATAATTTTGTAAAATCATATAAAGATCAACACATTTTCAAGAGTTTTAGGTTATTCTTTTAAAGAAACTCTACGTATGTGCGAACTCTTTATATGATTATTAGTAAAAAGTCACTTCCCTTTCTTATTCCTGTAGCTGTAGGCGTCATTGTTGGTGTCGCAGTTCTTTTAATAAAGCCTTCTACAGGAAAAAAACTAGGCGATCTTATCTATTCGAGCGGTATTTCAACTGAAGGTTATTCATATGCTGTAAATAAAGCAGCGCCTAGCGTTGTAAATATCTATGTGGCCACATTAAAAGAAGACTACACAACTCCCGCTCCAAACTCGATCACCTCATCGGCATCAGGTGTGATCATGGATAAACATGGCATCATAGTAACTAATTACCATGTTGTGCCATCAGGAAACGAACCTAATAAAGCTATCTTTGTGCAAACTCGTGATGGCAAGGTCATGAAAGCCTTTGTTGTAGGTTGTGACAGAAGAACTGATATTGCGGTTTTAACTGTCAGTGAAGATACAACTTTAACTCCAATTACACCTGCTAAAAACGAACCTAATATTGGCGATATTGCACTTGCTATTGGCAATCCTAACAACCTAGGACAAACCGTAACACACGGCATTATTTCTGCTGTATCGCGTTCAGGTTCTGGACTGTTATCTAAAGATCAGATGAATATCCGTCAGGGCGTTCAAGCTTTAATCCAAACTGATGCACCTATCAATCAAGGTAACTCTGGTGGCGCTTTAGTAGATACCAGAGGAAATCTAATTGGCATCAATACAGCTTCATTTAGTGGCGATAATACCTACGGTATTGGCTTTGCTATTCCTGTAAAGATGGTTCGTGAAGTAATGGATGAGATCTTACGTCACGGTAAAGTTGAGCGTGGATATTTAGGCATTTCTGATGATGAAACTACAGCTCTAGATTCAGAGAACGGTGTCAGAATCGGTTATGTCGATCCTGAAGGACCTGCTTTTGGAATTTTAAAAGTAGGTGATCTCATCACTAAAGTTGATGGTTATAGCTTACAGAATGTAAGAGAGCTTATCGATTTAGTCTCTAAGTCAAAACCAAATACAGTCATGAACTTTGAGATTAAACGTGAAGGTAAGGTAAAACAGGAAAAGGTTACTTTAGCTGAGGATAATACTTCAGTTGACTAGATCTTTCTAAATAGAATTACTAAAAATACAACGCCACATTTTAAGCAGTTTTAGTATCGCTATAAAAATGTGGCGCTTGTTTTAGTAGTACAAAGTTTTACAGTTACTACTTAATAGGTTCAATCTTAGTTAAGATCTTCTGATTACTGATAGCAGCAGAGATGTCATCTGCTACAGTAAGACCTGCTGTAGTTAACATGTCACCTGTGATCTCAGCATTGATACCGTATTTGTACAGATCAGTAAAGTATTTCTGAATGATAAGTCTACCGCCTGCCAATCTTAAAACAGTCTTAGGAAGAACATGTCTGAATAGAGCAATTGTACGTCTTACCTCATCAGGATGAACTGTAGGACGGTTCTCTAAAGGTGTACCCTTAATAGGATTTAAGATATTGATTGGAGTACTGTCTACCTGTAACTTACGCAGCTCTAAAGCAATATCAACTCTATCCTCTACACTCTCGCCCATACCCAGGATACATCCAGAGCAAATCTCTAAGCCTGCTTTCTTAGCTAAAGCAATAGTATCCTCTTTTTGCTTCATAGTATGAGTTGTGCAGATCTCTTTGAAGAAGTTTGGTGAAGTCTCTAAGTTGTTGTGATAACGCTTAAGACCAGATTCTTTTAACATTACAAAATCGTCATAATCTAATAGACCTAAAGAACCGCAGCATGAAATCTTAAGTTCTGAGGAGATCTTTTTATAAGCCTGTGCAATAGTCTTTAGCTCAGCTTTAGACAGTCTTACACCTGCAGTTACAATTGAGAAACGGTGCACACCGCGTTTGTCATTTGCCTGAGCTTCCTTAAAGAACTCGTCAACTGACTTTAATACAGACTGCTGAATTTCGGTGTTGTAATAACGGCTCTGAGAACAGAATTTGCAGTTTTCAGAACACTTGCCACACTTACCATTAGAGATACAACATAGCTCAATTGCTTCTTTAAAGAAGTGTGAAGTAATTTTGCTGGCACTTTCCCTGAGTTCATCAAGAGGAGCATCATATAGCTCTAAAGCTTCCTCTTTTGTAATCTCATATCCATCAATGATTTTATCTGCAAGATCTTTAAGTTGCACTTTTAGCTCCGAAGATAGGAAACGTGTCTTTCTGACAGTTTAAAAAAAGAAAACAGGATTTCATATCCTGTTAAATTGAGGTCACATTATACACTGTTTGGATAGGTTTTGTATGCAAAACAGCGGAGAGGCACATTGATACAGAATAAGTTTTACTCTATGCCTTTATCCATGCTGTTTTGAGTATTTTATTCATCTGACTAAATTTATAGCAAAATTCTAAGGTGACCTTAATAAAGTTCAGTAAAATAGCCTCATTACAGTATGTTAGATTAAACAGAGATGACGCTGATAACCAAAGAGCTTTACAGTCATAAAACTCCTTATTGCACTTACTAAAATAACTAAATTGCGATATAACTATCAGTGTATTCATATATAACAAGAACATATGCTATGACGACATTAAGACTTGGTATTGATATTGGTTCTACCACCATCAAGTTCGTAGTGCTTGATGAGAATGCAAAGATTATTTATAAAAATTACGAAAGACACTTTTCTGAAACAGGCAATGCCTTTAAAAGAAATCTTGAAAAAGTAGCTCCTGTTTTAGGTGATAATCCTTTCTATATTACATTCTCAGGCTCATCAGGTATGGGTGTTGCCTCAAGATTAAAACTGCCTTTTGAGCAGGAAGTGCTCTCCTGTACTAGTGCCATTAACTTACTTGCTAAAGATACAGAAACAGCAATTGAGTTAGGTGGTGAGGACGCAAAGATCACCTATTTAAAGGGTTCACTAGAGCAGCGTATGAATGGAGCCTGCGCTGGTGGTACCGGTGCTTTCATTGATCAGATGGCAAACCTTTTAAATACAGATGCTAAAGGTCTTAATGACTTAGCTAAAAAAGGCTCCAAACTCTATACTATTGCTTCTCGTTGTGGTGTCTTTGCTAAAACTGATATTCAGGCACTCATCAATGATGGTGCTCAAAAAGAGGATCTTGCACTCTCAATTTTCCAGGCTGTCGTCAATCAGACTGTAGGTACTCTAGCACAGGGACGTGCCATTGAAGGTAAGACAGCTTTTCTAGGTGGTCCATTAACTTTCTTGTCTGAATTAAAAGAGCGTTTTATCAAGACATTAAATTTAATAGACGAGGATGTTGTTGCAACACCTGATGCCTGCTACTTTGTAGCTATCGGTGCTGCTATCTGCGATGAAGCCAAATTAACCTCCTTAAAAGAGTTAACAGAATTATCTAAAACAGATCTAAACGCTGTTACCGAGACAAAAAATCACAGTGAACCACTGTTTTCATCTCGTGATGAGTATGATGCTTTTGTAAAAAGACACAGTGAGGATATTGTTAAAAGAACCTCTTTTGACAACTATCATGGTCCTGTCTATGTTGGAATTGATGCAGGTTCTACTACCTCAAAAATTGCAGCTGTAACTGACAAAAACGAGCTTCTATATACCATTTATGGTTCTAATCAGGGTTCACCTTTAAACACAGTCGTCAATGAATTAAAAGAACTTTATGACCATATGCCTCATGACTGCTACATTGCAGGTGTTACTACCACAGGCTATGGCGAGTCTTTAATAAAAGCTGCCTTACATGCTGACTTTGGCGAGGTGGAAACCTTTGCGCACTTGCGTGCAGCTAAAGAGTTCTGTCCTGAGGTGTCCTTTATCATGGATATTGGAGGACAGGATATGAAGTGCTTCTTTGTAAAAGACGGCACTATTGGCAACATCACCTTAAATGAAGCCTGTTCAGCAGGTTGCGGTTCTTTTATTGAAACCTTTGCTAAAGGCTTAAACTTAAGTGCAGCTGAGTTTGCTGATAAAGCAGTAGACTCAAAAGCCCCAGTTGATCTTGGTACTAGATGTACCGTCTTTATGAATTCTAAAGTAAAACAGGCTCAAAAAGATGGCGCCTCAGTAGGAGACATCTCAGCTGGTATCTCCATTTCCGTAATTAAAAACGCACTCTTTAAAGTAATGCAGTTAAAGGATGTGGGATCTCTAGGTGATCACATCGTAGTTCAAGGTGGTACTTTCTTGAACAACGCTGTTTTAAAAGCCATGGAAACCTTACTTAATAAAAAAGTAATTCGTCCTGATATCTCAGGTCACATGGGTGCCTACGGCGCAGCTATATTAGCGCATGAATCAGCAACGCTTAAAGAAAAGGATGGAAAACCTTATGTTTCATCTATTCTAAAACGTGAAGAACTCGATTCCTTTACCTATAAAACCAGATCATACAGATGCCACAAATGTGGTAACAACTGCATGATCACCATGCAGATCTTCCCCGACAACTCACGACACTTTACAGGTAACCGCTGTGAAAAAGGTATTGGCGGTAAAGTTGCAAGTACAGACAAAAACACCAACAATCTGTATCGTTACAAATATCAAAGAGTCTTTGACTATAAACCTTTAGATGAGAATAAGGCTCCTCGTGGCGTTATCGGTATTCCACGTTGCCTTAACATGTACGAGGATTTTCCATTCTGGTTTACCTTATTAACCAAATTAGGCTACAGAGTTGTCTTATCTGAAGAATCATCTGCTGCCCTATACGCTAAAGGACTTGCTACTATTCCATCAGACTCACTTTGCTATCCGGCAAAGCTAGTTCACGGTCATATCATGAGCCTTATTGAAGCAGGCATTAAAAAGATCTTCTACCCATGCCTGCCATTTAATCTTGTGGACAGAGCTCATCCTAATGACAATCACTACAACTGCCCTGTTGTAGCCTCATATGCTGAGAATATTCGTGGCAATATGGATATTCTAAAGACTGAAAATGTTACCTTCTTACAGCCTTTCTTACCTATTAACAATCAAAAGCGTCTGTGCAAACGCTTAATTGAAGAGTTCAAAGCGGAAAAGCTTACTAAAAAGGAAGTAGAAGAGGCCTGCAGCGCAGCCTATGCTGAACTTGAACACTACAAACAGGATGTAAGAGAGTTTGCTCAAAATGTAATTCAAAAGGCTCGTGCTGAAAATCGCCACCTTATCATGTTAGTAGGTCGTCCATACCATATTGATCCAGAAATCAACCATGGTATTGCCGATATGATTGAATCCTATGGTCTTGCGGTGATTTCTGAAGACAGTGTCTACCACGAAAAGATTAAAGTTAATAAAGTAGGTCTTATCAATCAATGGAGCTATCATGCCAGACTTTATCATGCAGCTGAGTTTGCCGTAGAGAATAAAGACGTAACTCTAATTCAGTTAAGCTCATTTGGCTGTGGACTTGATGCTATTACTACAGATCAGGTAAAAGAGATCTTAGAAGAGCATCAGCGTATCTATACTTTAATTAAGTTAGATGAAGTCTCAAACTTGGGTGCAGCAAGAATCAGACTGCGTTCATTATTAGCAGCATTAGCTCGTAAGTCAGTACCTGTATTTACCCCAATACCGTTTACAGACAGACCTCACTTTACTAAAGAATGTGTTAGAAAGCATACAATTCTGGCACCTCAAATGGCACCAATCCATTTTGAGCTTTTCAAAACTGTTTTAGCCAAGTTTGGTTATAACGTGGTAATTCCAGCACTGCCTGATAAATCATCGATTGATTTAGGTTTGCGCTATGTCAACAATGACATGTGCTACCCAGCAATCGTAGTTATTGGTCAAATGTTAGAGGCTTTAAAATCAGGTCTTTACGATCCTGACAATACCTCCATCATGCTCTTCCAGACCTGTGGTGCATGTAGAGCTACCAACTATATTGCCGTTTTACGTAAAGCTTTAAAATACGCAGGCTTCCCTCAGGTACCTGTTTTTGCTGTCTATGGGCTTGAAACCGACGAGTTCAAGATGCCAACAGCCATGTTCAAAGATGCAATTAAAGCTGCTGTCTATGGCGATCTGTTAATGAAATTAACTAACAGAGTAAGACCTTATGAGGTACATACAGGTGAAACTAAAAAGTACTTTGAAAAGTGGCTTAATAACTGCAAGGAAGAGCTTTTAAACAGTTCTAACCGTAAGTACAAGGACAATATCTTTGATATGGTCAAAGACTTTGAGAGTATTGAGATTAACCATATTAAAAAGCCAAAGGTAGGTATCGTGGGTGAGATCTTAGTAAAATATCACCCTGTGGCTAACAATTATCTTGAAAAAGAACTCTTTGAAGAAGGCGCTGAGGTTGTAATGCCTGACTTTGTAGATTTCTTCTTGTACTTAGCTGGCGATCCTATCATTGAGCATAACCTTCTAGAAGGCAAGCTCTTAAACAAGTTCTTTGCGCTCACTTTCATACGCTTAGTTGAGCATTACAGAAAGTATGTTTATAAAGCTCTAAAACACTCTAAGAGATTTACTCCACCTTTGAACATCTTTACTACAGCAAAGCTTGCTGGCAAGTTCGTGTCTTTAGGTAATATGGCTGGTGAAGGCTGGTTCCTAACTGGTGAAATGGTAAAACTTATTGAAAACGGGGTACCTAACATTGTGTGCCTACAGCCTTTTGGTTGTCTGCCAAATCACATCACAGGTAAAGGCGTAGTGCACTCATTACGACAAAACTATGAAGGGGCTAACATAGTTTCCATTGACTGTGATGCTGGTGCCTCTGAGGTAAATCAGCTAAACCGTGTAAAACTCATGTTAGGTGTGGCAAAAGCTAATCTTAATAAGAAACAAAACTAAAGACTTTAAACAATCTGACTTTATGGTTATGAAGTCAGATTAAATTTGATCTTTTAAAATTTTAGATGTTGATGCCTATTACAACCCAAAAAAAATTAAACCTCATCTTTAAAAATACCCTCTCCTTAAGTCTTCACAGTAAACAAAGCTACTGTTACACTCACGCGATAACCATAAGGATCCACCAAGATGGCAAGACGTAAAAAAGAACCACAAAGTGTACACAGAAAAGCAATAGCTTTAGTTGCTCAAGATCTGTTTTTACAAAAATGAATTGAGCATACAAGCATGGACGATATAGCCCAAAATTCCGGTTACAGCAAAGCTACTTGGTATGTTTATTTTAAAAGTAAAGAGATCTTAACTTCATACTTAGTGTTGCAAAGTATGCACCCCCTTTATGATTTTATTTACAAGGCTCTTCATGAAAATAACACCTGTAAAGAACGTTTCTTTGGTATTTGCAATTCACTTTATGAATATAAAAAGCTCTACCCACTGTACTTCTCATTAGTTCACAAAACCATTAGATTTGATGAAAATTGTGACAACTTTTGCCTGAAGAAAAGGAATCTTTTGAAATAGGTGAAAAGATTAACGCTATTGTCTATGAGTTTTTTGAATTTTGAATGAAAGAAGGAGAATTTAGCTCTGATCTTAAAATCATGCCAACTATCTTTACCATATGAGGTATGGTATCAGGACTTATCGAGTTAGGATCAGCAAAAGAAGATTACCTAAAAAAAGTCATAAAGGATGATAAAAACGACTTTTTACAAAATAGCTTTTCGCTTATTTTTGACTCTCTAAAAGCAGAGTAGTTCTTATTAAAGAACATATCTTATAACATGCCTTATCTTGAACAGTAACTTCACTTACGATAAAAAAGGGAGGCTTACGCCTCCCCATAGATGATTATCAAACAAGTTTGTTTATATAAAGTGTTCTACACTAACCGATTACCACCAAGCTTCAGCCTGGATACCGAACATGTAGTTATCCTTGTAGTACTTATCGCCGTCAGCGTTGCGAATACCCTTAGTCCTCAATTCCTGAGATGTCAAAGATCTGGGAGCCTATGAACAATGCTTTATATGAAGCAATGAACACAAAAGCAGCATCAAATATGCTCTTGTAAAAGGAGCTAATAAAGTCCGTGAGGACATTAAGAATTCACAATAACTAGTACTCTTACGTTTAGATAAATGCTTTTCGTAGCTCATCTTCTGTGGGCTACATTTTTTCAAAAAAATTTCCTCAAACTTACTTGGAAATTTCAAATTTTGTAAGTACAAATCATCAGGTACTAATTAAGGCTGTTATACTGATTAAAATTAAATAACAAAATAAGAAATAGGAATAATATGACACTTCCTTGCCTTAAAAATTTTAAAAATTATCAGAACAACTACTACTCAGTCTTGATGCAAATACCAGGCTTTAAAGAATCAGCATTAGTTATTGAGGACTTTTTAAAGCAGATCATCGCTGTAGGTGATTTTTACATCAAGGTACCTACTAAGGTCTTACCTTTAATCTTAGAGTGTGGATACCTCAAAAACGCTGTGCAAGCTGGGAAAACAGCAAGTGGCGGTGGACCTGTTGCCAGAATTAAGAGTACTGAGTTTATGTTTGGTTGTAGCCAAAATGAGCTTACCAAGCCAGACTACCCTCGCTTTGGTTATCTCTCATCTCCAGATCCTAAGATCAATATGCTTATGACTTATGACATGACATATCAGTATGGAGATGCCACCATTAAGTTAAAGAAAGATAACCTCTTTGACAGAACCACTCTGACAATCGGTACCTCTCTTGATTTTATGAGCTTTGCGTATCTAATTCCTACATTGCTCACCGATCCAAAAGCAACCTGTATCTTTGGTGTAGCTACACACCTAGCCTCAGGTAAAGATGCAGCACCATACGGCCCTGGTAACATTAAGAACTATCTGTTCATAGCTGATAAGATAAAAGACGGGACCATCAACAAAAATAACTTCTACAACATTGATGAATTATTAGGTGGTAAGAACCCTCTATTAAGGTTCTTTGAGCTTCAGTTCCATGGAGACATTAAGCTTAGCGATTTTGAAAGAATCGATTATATGGAAGAACCAGATGAAGAGGTTATCAAAGGCTTTGTAGCTAAAGGCATTCCTGTCGAAGAACAATCAATAATATAACAATACACTCCTTTATATAACTTCAAAAGCTCCTCTCATGAGGAGCACTTTTTCATCTATAGAACATCTACAAGATCTCTTTAACCTCAAAAAGCAGAGTAAAAAATCCGATCTTTTTTATGTATTTTTATGCAGTAAAAGTAAAGCAGCAGACGGTATCTGCGGAAAAGTCATATATGCTGTTATGGATTCATATAGATAGAAAGGGAATGTTGTAAATGATCCATGAGGAGGCTTACATATGAGTGAAAAATATTTTGATTCGGATGGCCGGTTTGCGGCATTGGACGATGAAGAAGAGCAGATACCGGCATATGCTATGATACCTGCCGGCGGAGATGCAGCTGATGTGAGTGGCGCGGATGACGTATATGATGCATATGATGAAGATACGCACGGTGCTGAGGACAAAACGGCGGCTGACTATCAGGCTGACGGACCATCTGTCATACAAACCGGAGCATATAGCTCATCACCTGCGCTGCAGAGAGCGGAGCGTGCTGCATACAGCGTCGGCGCAGATATGGACAGGAATGTAAACAGCAAGGCAGGGGATGTAAAAACGTCATCAAAAGAGGAAGCTGTAAAGCTGATCCCGGCAACTGGCGATCTTAAGAGCTCGCGTATAAGGCTGAACGGAGCATGGCATTTCGATCTTCCGGATATGAGCATAGAAGAGGATATACTTGTTCCCGATACGCAGCCTGATCTTGAGAAGATACTCAGCGTAACAGCAGTTCCTGAGATCAC
>OQWM01003786.1_pt1 | contig 10026 bp, 10 predicted proteins | sample 1691531 | NCBI WGS metagenome assembly OQWM01 (sample SAMN03418257, study PRJEB22391) | human gut metagenome | biome: human-gut; feature: organic feature; material: feces | host: Homo sapiens | place: Tanzania | collected 2013-01 | reverse complement strand
GCCGTTGGTGTCCACCACCGTCTCACGCACGACCTTGCCGCGGCCATCACGGCTGCCACTGACATGGAAGCGGCAGTGAGCCGCCTGCCCTTCTGGCAGCTGCTGACAGAGCAGGAGCGGGACACGGTACAGAGGAGCGCGATGGTGCGCCGGTATGAAAAGGGCACCCTCATCCACGACGGCGGCAGCGAATGTCTGGGGCTGCTGCTGGTGCTGTCCGGCGAGATACGCACCTACCTCCTCTCCGACGAGGGGCGGGAGGTAACGCTGTTCCGGCTGTACCCCGGCGAGCTGTGCGTCCTGTCGGCGTCCTGCGTCATCAGCCAGATCACCTTTGATACCCAGATGACCGCCCAGCAGGAGACGGAGGTGCTCATCATCCCCGCCGGACTTGTCGCCGCGCTGACCGAGCAAAATCTTTCGGTGCGCTGCTTCCTCTACGAGCTGGCGACCCAGCGGTTTTCCGATGTGATGTGGGCGATGCAGCAGATCCTGTTCAAGGGACTTGACCGGCGGCTGGCGGAGTTTCTTCTCTCCGAGGCGGCGCGCACCGGCTCCGATACCATCCGCATGACCCACGAGCAGCTGGCCCAGCACATCAGCTCGGCGCGGGAGGCGGTGGCGCGGATGCTCAAGACCTTCTCCGAGGAAGGACTGGTGGAGCTGAAGCGCGGCGTCATCACCCTGCGGGACAAGGACGGTCTGCGTCAGATGGTATAAAAAGATCCGACGCAAAAAAGCGTCGGATTTTTTCTATAAATGTGACTTCGTCACAGAACGGCGGCGCGCGGCCTGCTATGATAGAGCCACAAAGGACAAAGAGGTGACGGAAATGAAGATCAAGCTCAATCCCGATCAGGAGGTCGTCAACACCATCCGCGAGGGTCTGAAGCGTACCGGCGGATACTGCCCCTGCCGCCTGGAGCGTACCGAGGCTACCAAGTGTATGTGTCAGGAGTTCAAGGAGCAGATGGCCGACCCCAACTTCGAGGGCTTCTGCCACTGTATGCTCTATTATAAGTCCCGGGAGGACTGACCATACTACGGATACACGATCACAGAAGAAAGGAGCCTTTACCATGGCTGAACTGAGAATCACTGCTGCGAATTTTAACGATGAGGTGCTGCACGCCGATACCCCCGTCCTGCTGGACTTCTACGCCGACTGGTGCGGGCCCTGCAAGATGCTGGCCCCCGTGCTGCATGAGATCGCCGAGGAGAACGCCGGCGCCCTGAAGGTGGGCAAGGTCAATGTGGACGAGCAGATGGAGCTTGCCATGCGCTTTCAGGTATCCAGCATCCCCATGCTGGTGGTGTTCAAGGACGGGCAGCCCGTCGCCAAGACGGTGGGCTATCGCTCCAAGGAGGAGCTGAACGAGCTGCTGCGGAGCGTGCGATAATACGAGATACGATCACTTTTCTTTCCATACAAGCAGAGACACCCGGACTTTTGTCCGGGCGTCTCTGTTGCTGCCTTGAAACAGGCGGTGAGTGCGCGTGGTTCAGGTGGCAGCGGTATAGGTGTCCCACAGGTCGTCGCTCATCTCATAGACCATGCGCTTGACCTTGCGGGTGTCCCCCTCCTGCCGGTAGTGCTGTATCCGCGCCAGAAACTCGTCCCCCTCGGCGCAGCGTCCGTATCCCAGCGTGGTGTTGCCTTTAGTGGCGGAGAATTCCAGAGGGATCTGCTCACCGCAGTAGGGACAGGTCATTTGGTTGAACCGCGTATCCGACAGCGCAGTGTCCAGATCGGGGAAGATCTGGCCGGAGATCAGCCCATTCATCCGGTCCGCTCCGTAGCCGGCAAGCGATGTGCGGTACTCGTCCATGCAGCCGGCCAGATCCATGCGGTCGCAGATACGCACGGTGTTGCGGGTGTCGTTCAGCGCGTCGTGGGCGCGGTCGGCGGGAAGGCCCAGCATTTTGACGGCGTCCTCCAGCGAGCATTGGCGGTTTTCCCGCAGGATCTCGTGGGCAAAGATGCGCTGGAGATCATAGCAGTAGGGAAACGGCTCGGTGGGGATGTGATGCAGGAGCATATTGTCCAGCAGTACGGGGATGTCATCCGGCCCCCACGAGCAAAGCGCGCAGTCGTCCCCGCACCAGTCGATGAAGGTCTGAAACGCCTGGGGAAACAGCGGCGCGCTTTCCAGCTCCTGCGGCCGTATTTTGGTGAGCCGCACGACAGCGCCGTTCATGTGGGGGTAGAACTGCGGCCGGATGAGGGTCTTGAACTCCTCGACCGCGGCAAAGTTCTCGTCCAGCTTTACGGCGCCGATCTCAATGATCTCGGAGTCGAAGGGAAACGGGTCTGTGATGGTGTCCTGTTCGGTCAGCGGCTGATTCCACTCAAAATCTAAGACGATGTAGTTCATATCTTTTCTCTTACTCCCGGTAAATGTGTATGTCATGCAGAGGCGTCTGATTTGCTGCCGACGCTTTGCGCCGGTGTATCGTCTGCCTCGACGTTTTTCTTCCGAAACTGCCGTCATTATATCCCATGCCCACGGATCTGTAAACAGGATACGCGCCCGTGTGTCCGGAAGAACGGACAGAGAACAAACCCGTGCCTGCGACCACGCTGGCGGGCAACGATGTGGGTATACTAAATTGTTGCGAACTGGTATTTGCAATAATACCAGTTCGCTGCTATGATGGGGGCATCTTAGGAGAAGGAAGTGTTTCCCATTAACCAGAAAAGCATCAACAAGCTGACCGCGCTGGGCATGATGACCGCCCTTGTATTTGTCAGCAACTATCTGCGTATCACCATGCCCATCGCCATCGGCGGGCGCACCTCTTTCACGCTGGCCAACATTATGTGCTGCCTTTCCGGCCTGCTGCTGGGGCCTGTGGGCGGTCTGGCCTCCGGTCTCGGCTCCGCCCTGTATGACCTGACCAACCCCGCCTTTGCGGCGGAATGCTGGATCACCTTCATCACCAAGGGTGTCATGGGCATGGTGGCCGGCCTTGCCATGAAAGACCGGGTGACGCCCAAGTACGGCCGCTGCACCGTTGCCGCCGCGCTGGGCTGCCTCGCCTACTATATCCTCTACTTCTTCAAGTCCTTTGCCTACGACGGACTGCTGCTGGGCGGTCTGACAGCCTCCGTTGCCGGCGCTGCGCTGGTGCTGAAGATCCCCGCGTCTCTGTTCAACGGCGCGGTGGCCATCATCATCGCCCCGCCGCTGTGCCTTGCCCTGCGGAAGGCTCTGCAAAAGACCAATATCCAGATGCCGTAATGCGGGCGCCGGTGTGAAATTACCCGAAAAAAGCAAGTCAAGGAGAACTCCTTGACTTGCTTTTTGCTTGGCGCCTTCAGGCGTGGAAATAAACCCCAGTTCTACTGGGGGAAGAAAGATAGCTTTAGCATGAGAAAAACCTCCTATTGCGGTATACTGGTAAAGGTTTGGCGACCGCATTACCAGAGCAATAGGAGGCTTTATGCAGATATCCTAAGTTTGACGCTTACGTCTTGACGGCTCTTTATTGCAATGCCTAATAGAAGTTGATATAATATTGGCATTATATGCTATTGATATACGAGGGCTTTCGCAAATGAAGCTGCGCACAAAAATCACATTACTTGTTTGTTCCGTGGTCATTGTAATTTTGCTGCTTAATAGATATCCTGTTTCTATGAGCCTTCAATCGACAATGACACAAGCGGACGGCAGAGCTCTGATGGACATTGCCTATCAGATTTCCATTACCCCTGAGGTAAGCAGCACGGAAACAGAGCAGGCGGAACTTGAAACTCTCCTGCGGAAAACCGTGGAGGGAAGTAATTGTACCGCACTTGTGCTGCTTGCGGCTGACGGTACTGTGCGCTGCGGGATTGATCAAAATGATATGGATCCCGCAGTTCTGAAAGATTATTGCGGTTCACCCATAGATGAGCGCAGCTATCGGCTATGCGGCGATGGGGAAAAACAGACGCTATACGCAGTCTGTCCAATTCGCGATAGTCTTGACAAACCCTGTGGGCGTGTACTCGTCATGTTAAAGTACGACACGGGAAACGCAGGCACGGCCAAGGCACAGCGCGATCTGGATGCAATGACGATTCTCGTCATGATTATCGCGCTAATCTTTGTTTGGGATATTACCGACAACATCAAGGGCAGCATGTTTAACCTTGAGCCGGTGGAAATTGCGCAGCTGCTGGTTGAGCGTAATGCATTGATCGACGCGGTGCGCGACGGTCTCCTCTCCATTAGCGAAAAGGGGAATATCCTGCATCTGAACAAAACCGCTCAAGAGCTGCTTTCTGCATCGCTTTCCGGCAAAACACCGGAAACCTTTGCGGAGGTGTTTCCTTGGCTATCGTTTGATGACATCCTGCAAAATGAGCCGTATTACGACAGTGAATGCCATATCGGTACCGACAGTTATTACGTCAGCTTTATTCCCATCAGGGTCGAAAAGCCGCAGCACCGCAGTCTCCTTGTTACGTTCCGCCCCAAACAGGAAATGGTTCGCTTTGCTGAGGACATCACCGGAGTGAAGACCTACATTGAGGCGCTGCGCGCACAGATGCACGAATTCAATAATAAATTGCAGGTTGTAGCTGGATTGCTGCACGAGAAAAATTATGACGAGCTCGATAAGTATATCTCCGGGCTTGTCCACCTGCGCACGCGTGAGATGGAATCGCTCTCGCAGAAGATTCACGATCCCGTTCTTGCGGCATTTATCATGAGCAAATATGACCGGGCTGCCGAGCAGAAGGTCGATCTGATCCTGACAGACCGAACAGAGCTGCAATGTGAGCTCTCGGAAGAAATGCAGCAGGATATGGTCGTAATCACCGGGAATCTGCTGGAAAATGCCTTTGATGCGGTGCAGGGCTGCGCAATGCGGATCGTTACGCTGGAGATCCGCGAATCTGCCGGAGATATTATGATCGCTGTGTGGGATTCCGGAATGGAAATTCCGCAGGAGCTGCGAGAGGTGTTGTTCGACTATGGGGTGACGAGCAAAGAAAACGGGAACGGCATCGGATTGCATCTTGTGCGGCAGGCGTGCGGCCGCCACGGCGGCTATGTCAGCGTAGTGAGTGATGCGCAGAGCGGAACGGAGTTCGTTGCGCATATTCCGTACCATACAAAGGAGGATGGCGTATGTACCGATGCCTTATCGTAGAAGATGATCCGCAGGTGGCAAAGCTCAATGCGACCTATTTGGCGCAGGAGGGGTTTCTTGTTTCTGCCGTGGCCGCTGATGCGTCGCAGGCGCTCGCCGCCATGGAAGAGCAGACATTTGACCTTGTGCTGCTGGATGTTTTTCTTCCCGGCATGAACGGACTGGAGCTTTTGCGCCGGCTGCGCGCAACACAGCAGACATCAGAGGTCATCATCATCTCTGCTGCGCGAGACAGCGCACAGATCTGCGAGGCGCTGAGGCTTGGCTGCGTGGACTATATCATTAAGCCGTTCTCTCCGGATCGGCTGCATCTGGCGCTTGAAAAGTATCGGCAGCGCTCGCTTCTGATGAGAAAAAGCTTTCTGGAGCAGGGAGAAGTCGACCGGCTGGCTGCAACAAAGGACAACCCGGAAACGGAGCAGATCGCAGAGTATCCCAAGGGGATTGAGCAGAAAACGTTGGAATGCATTTGTGATAATCTTCCAAAAGACGGCACTGCATTCAATGTGCAGGAGATCGCCGAGCGAACAAATCTGTCGCGCGTATCAATCAAAAAGTATCTGGACTATCTTTGCGAGCGCAGGGTCCTGCGCCAGACCTATGTGTATGGCAACAAAGGCCGCCCTGCAACGCTTTATCAGGCAGTGTCGACCGGCGATCACACGAGCAGACTGCTCTGATATGAAGAGTGAGGAAAAGCAGGCCTGCTTTTCCTCACTTTATTTAATTTCAAAATTCAAAGAATATTTACAAAAACAGACAAGCTTTTGTTCCGCTGCTATACTGTCAGTGGATACAGGAGATGCGAAAAGGAGAAATTGAAGGATGTCCCGTTTCCAAAGTTTGTGCGAAAAGAGGTTTCATCTTGCACAGAATCAGACGAACCTTCACACAGAAGTGTTGGCCGGCTTGACCACCTTTGCAACGATGTCCTATGTACTGGCAACCATTCCCAATATGCTTAGCAACGCAGGTCTGCCGAAGGGTGCGGTCCTGACAGCGCTTATCCTGCTGGTCATGTCCTGCAGCATCGCTATGGCGGTGTATACCAACCGTCCATTTTGCTTGGCGCCGGGGATGAGTTCCGTTGCCATTCTCAGCGCGGTGGATACGACCGGCATGACGGCAGAGGTCGCTTTCGGCGTTATTTTCATCGAGGGCATCATTTTCGTTCTGATCTCATTTATTGGGCTGCGACGGATCGTCGTCAACGCGATCCCGACAAGCGTGAAAATATCCATCAGCGCAGGTATTGGTCTTTTCATTGCGCTGATTGGGCTTAAATCCGGTGGTATCATTATCACCAGTGACAATGATACGCTGGTGCTCGGCGATCTGACAACGCCAACGGCACTGCTGTTCGTGATTGGATTTGTCGTGTTGCTCTTTCTGGAGGCGCGGAACTTCCGCGGCAGTATGATCGTTTCGATTCTGATCGTGACTCTGTTGGGGATTCCGCTCGGCGTTACCGCAGTACCGGAAAGCATGTTCCTTATGCCCGCCTCCGTACGGCCGGTCATGCTCCGCATTGATATTGCCGGCGCGTTGAATGTGAAATATTTTCCGTGGTTGTTTGCTTTTTTCGTGCCTGACTTCTTTGGCACGATGGGCATCATGCTCGGCATCGGCAACCGTGCCGGCTGGCTGGACGAGAACGGCAATATGCCGGATATTGAAAAATGCTTCAAGGTGGACTCCCTGTCCACCGTTGCGGGCAGCCTGTTCTGTATGCCGGTCATGACAACATATCTTGAATCGGTTTCCGGCGTAGAAGACGGCGGCCGAACGGGGCTTACGAGCATCGTTACCTCTGTGCTCTTCGGCTTGATGCTGCTGTTTACACCCCTTGCGCTGATGATCCCCTCTGTCGCGACAGGGCCGGTACTGGCATACATCGGAATGCAGATGCTCGACTCAATGAAGAATATCAACTATGAGGACAAGACTGAGTACATCCCAGCTTTCATGGCGGTTGCCATGACAATTTTTACCAACAGCATTGCGACCGGTCTGTCGCTCTCCGTGATCTCTTACGTTTTTCTAAAGCTCGCCGCAGGCCGGGCAAAGGAGATCCATGTTGCAATGTACGGGCTGTGCATATTCCTCATCTATTATCTCACAACGCTGCTGTAAGAAACGACGCTTTCCCTCATCTTTTCCGCCATGCAGCGCCTGTACCGGCCGGACAGACGCCCGCGGGCGATAAAGACACGCTCTTTTCGGGCGTGAAACATGAAAATCTATAAGGAGGAGAAAATGAGTAATTTGAGTATGTCCCTTGACCGCCGCTTCCAGATCAAGCAGAACGGCAGCACGGTCAGGACGGAGATTCTGGCAGGTATCACCACCTTTGCCACGATGTCCTATGTCCTCGCGACCATTCCTAACATGCTTGAGCAGGCGGGGCTTGTCCGCGGCGCAGTCCTTACGATGCTGATCATCGCCGTTGTGGCGTGCAGCGTGGCGATGGCGCTCTATACCAACCGTCCGTTCTGCCTCGCACCGGGCATGAGCTCTGTTGCAATTCTCAGTTCCATTGATTCCATTGGTATGACGCCGGAGGTGGCCTTCGGCATTATCTTCTGGGAAGGAGTTATCTTCGTTATCATTTCGTTTGCCGGTCTGCGCAATATCATTGCGACGGCCATTCCCGCCAGCATCAAGATCGCGCTGAGCGGCGGCATCGGACTTTATATCGCCCTTATCGGTCTCAAGTCCGGCGGCATTGTTGTTTCCAGCCAGAGCAACACGCTGATCTTCGGTGATCTGAGCACCCCCAAAGCACTAATGTTCGGCATCGGCTTTCTGCTGGTGCTGATCTTTGAGGCACGCAAAATCAAGGGGAGCATGATACTATCCATTATCATTGTCACAATCATCGGCATTCCGCTCGGCGTCACTCAGCTGCCGACGCATCTTTTCAATGTGCCCAGTGGCATCAGTGATGTCACTCTCCGCATTGACATCCTTGGCGCGCTGCGTCCGGAATACCTGCCCTGGCTGCTGACCTTCTTTGTGCCTGACTTCTTCGGTACGATGGGCATCATCCTTGGCGTGGCCAACCAGGCTGGCTGGCTCGATGAGAACGGCGATATGCCAGGCATTGAAAAGTGCTTCAAGGTCGATTCCCTGTCTACCGTTGCAGGCAGCTTGTTCTGCATGCCCGTTATGACGACCTACCTTGAGTCTGCCTCCGGCGTGGAAGATGGCGGCCGCACCGGTCTCACCGCACTGACCACCAGTGGCCTGTTTGCACTGATGCTGCTCTTCACCCCGCTTGCTCTTATGGTTCCCGGCGTGGCCACCGGCCCCGTGCTGACCATCATCGGCTTCCAGATGCTTTCTTCCATGCGCAGCGTGGACTACAGTGACAAGACCGAGTGCCTGCCCGCGTTCATTGCCGTCGCTATGACCATCCTGACCTATAACATCGCCAACGGTATGGCGCTGTCCATAGTTTCCTATCTGATCCTCAAGCTCGCTGCCGGCAAGGGCAAGGAGGTTCCCAAGTCCATGTATGTCATCGGCGTGTGCATGCTTTTCTACCTTTATACGTTGGTTTAAGCCTGAGAAATGGATAAGGCGGCATTGTCCCTGCCTCTTCCAAAATGGCCCTGCATAACAAACACAGAACGCTGGCCTCTTTTGAGGCTGGCGTTCTTATATCCCGAATACGCGGCGGGCAGGGGCTAAAAGAGACTTCTGTCGATGAAGAAACGCTTTATGTATGGCGGAAATGAGATTTGGTAACTACAAACTACAAATCAAAGGGAGCGCGCGGAAAAGATAACCATCTGTGTTCTTGGTCCAAGTTGCCCCGAGGCACTTTTGGTGCTCTGTTGAAATCGTTTTTTTGTTGCGCAAGGGGAAGTCCCTATTCTTTGTCTATTTTCCGTAAAGCGGCCAAGATGAAAATACAAGCTTATATGAGCCGGTACTTTCCCTCAAAATGCCCATCAAATTACGGGAATACGACGACTATTAAGGGAAAACTAATTCAACCTAAAATAGTCCTATGTTTCCACAAGCGTCACACAATCCTCGAAATCTGCAGCATATTCCTGCGATAACTATTACCGGATATACGAAGCCCCCTCTTGCAGGAAAGGCGGTTTTGCGGTATTTTATAGGCAGAGAAAGAGGGTGAATGCGCATTGAAATTGTTTGTGCTGGACATCGGCGGCAATGAAGTAGCAACTTACGTTTCACATGCAACGGCGGGTGATTTGCAGGCAACGACCAAATGGCAGACGAAATGGACGAGCAAGGCTACGCAGGACATGCCAAACAAAGTTGCGCTTCGCCGAACCGATACCAACGAATTGCTTGGGCTGATGGCCTATGCCGTTGATGACGCTATCCTTGCGGTAGAGATCATCTATGTAGAAGTGCTGATCACAGCAACGCAAATCTTCTTCATGAAATAGGCGGTGAGAAGAAATACATTGGCATCGCCAGGGCGCTGTTCGCATACGCTGTGTCGATTTCTATGGAAAACGGGTATGACGGCGTTCTTGCATTTAAAGCGAAAACCAGTGAATTGGTGGAATACTATATCCGCGAGTTCGGCGCAAGTCGTGTGGGTTCCTATGATCCTTTCCGTTTGGTGATTTGGGAGGATGCTGCGCGAGAACTGATCGACTACTTTGAAAGGAGCAACTGACATGGATAACGAGCGTATGGAAGAGTTAGAGAAAATTGAATCTCATGGTGCTGAGAACGGCTGGGTTGCCCCGATGACAGAGGAGGACAGAGCGTTCTTCGCATATTTTCGTTCGGTGTTTAAGCGCTATAATATTTCGCCCTCAAAGGCAACACGGCTGGAGTATGATTTTGTGACACGAGTTGCGGAGAGTGAGTTTTATCTCCAGAAGGCAAATG
>OQWM01003785.1_pt1 | contig 10027 bp, 8 predicted proteins | sample 1691531 | NCBI WGS metagenome assembly OQWM01 (sample SAMN03418257, study PRJEB22391) | human gut metagenome | biome: human-gut; feature: organic feature; material: feces | host: Homo sapiens | place: Tanzania | collected 2013-01 | reverse complement strand
CTCCGGCTGACGGGCGATCCCCTCCGCGGACTTGCTGACGGCAACGCCCATGGCCACGGCGCCGCCTGCGGCGGCAAGGCCGATGGCAATACCCGCGGCGATGGACTTGGACCCCGTGGCGTCGCTCTGGGTCTGGGCGGTTTCCGCCGCAGCGGGTGCGGCAGCGGTATCCGTGGAAGAAGCGGCCAGTGCGGGGACCGTCAGGGACAGCACCACCAGCAGGAGCAGGAACAGCGCGGGGACCTTTTTCTTAAGCAGTTTCATATTGATTACCTCCAAAATGATTCGATCCGTAAATGATTGGGACGGTCATGCCCGCCCGGACGCCGGTTCGGGACGCTCCGACACCTCGCCGTAGAACAACGCGGTGAGCATGGTCAGAACATAGGCCTGGATCAACGCGTGAAGCAGGGTGAACAGAACGCCCACCAGCACCGGCAGCACGTAACTCAGCTGCACATAGTAATAGACCAGCTCCGTTACCAGCAGGCCGCTGAGCAGCGCGCCGAACAGACGGAAGCTCATGGAAATAGGCAGCGAGAATTCCTTCAATGTGCTGCCCACGCCCTTCAGACCGTTGCCCGCGATCCCGCCGGAGAGGATCACAAGATAGGATAAGCAGCCAAGGGCGATGGCGCCGTTTACGTCCGACAGCGGCGCGGGAAGCGTCACGGAGCGGCCCGTGGTGGTGACGGCCTGCAAGCCAAGCAGCTCAAACAGTGTCCCCACGAAGATATACGCGCCTGCGCCGAAGATGTAGGCCCCCAGAAATCCGTTTCGCTGAGGACTGCTGGTTCTGGCCATGCCGTCAAACAGGCTTACGGCCTGCTCCAGCAGCAGTTGGAACCGCCCCGGCACCAGCTTGAATTTCGGGATGACAAACACGCGGATACACGCCGCCGCTATCAGCAGGATGGCGGATACCGTCATGGCGGAGATCAGCCCCGGATTGACGTTCTTCCAACCGAACAGGCTGATCTGATTTTCCTCATGCAGAACCGCGTCCCGCATGGCGGTCTGAATGGTCTCTGTTTTTCCCGGCGGCGCCGTCAACAGACTGCCCGCAAACAGGACCGCGATGAGCAGGACCCATAGGATCATAAATTTCTTTTTGCTTTTCATGCTGATAGCCGGTCTCCTTTCCACACCGGAATACAGGCGCTGCGGTCTGCCCTGACCGCGTCCCATTTTTCAGCGTGACCGTTAAAGGACTTGTCTTCTAAGAACGCCCGTATTATACTGTTCTAACAGAAAGATGTAAAAAGTATATTTGATATGTTGGACATATCTGAATAATATGGCACGGAGGCGAAAAAAGTGGCTATTCCCTACGATTATTACCGCATTTTTTACTATGTTGCCCAACACAAGAGCTTTACCAAGGCCGCCGAGGCTTTGGGCAACAAGCGTTGTAGCCGCCGCGCTGAAGCCAAAGCCCGGCATATAGGTTATTGATTCCGCCGTTATGCCCAGCGAGTGCGCCGCAAGCGACGCCGTGCCGAGTGAAGTTACCATGGCTGTCATAAGTATCTGGCCCAACGATACGCACACCCTGTCGAACGTTACGGGCGTGCCTACGCGCACCATGTCCGCCCAGATGGCCTTATCGAAGCGGAACTTATCCTTTACGCTCACGTTGCAGGGGAACTTCTTCAGGAACATTGCGCGCAGCAGCATCACGCCGGAGACCACGTTGGCAATGGCTGTGGCTATCGCCGCGCCGGATACGCCAAGGCCCGCGCCCCACATATGGAATGTTACGCCGAGCACGCTTATGTCGCGCGGGGCATATATAAGCAGGAAGTTCAGCACCATGTTTATAAGGTTGGTGGATACGTTGAAAACGAGCGGAGTGGCCGTGTCCCCGGTGCAGCGGAGTATGCTTGAGCATATCTGTATAGATGTGCTTGCAATGTATGCAAGGCACACTATTGAAATATAGCTTGTCGCGTCCGCGCATATTTCGGGATCGCCGCCAAGCCAATGCGGAAGATGCGGCGCAACGGCAAGCATTATGCCCGTGAGCACGGCGCCTATTATGAATATTGCAATAACGCTTTGGCGCACAACGTCGCGCGCCTTATCATACAGCTTTGCGCCTATAAAATTGCCTATCGGTACGCTGAAGCCGACCGCCGCGCCGCCGATTATGCCGTTCATGAGCCAGTTTGTGCTGCTGGTAAGCGCCACGGCCGCGGTGGCGTTGGGGCCTATCGCGCCCACCATTGCCGTGTCCACATACTGCACCATCATTATAAGTATCTGCTCCAGCATTACCGGCCACGCCAGCTTCCATATTATTTTGCCCGGGCTGTGCGCCGAGCTTGTTATGTCTATCTGCTGCTGCTTCATGACAGCATTCACCCTCCTTACAGCATAGGCCAATTCATAGTTAGCCGATTAAGATTATACTCCCGCCATGCCGATTGTGTAAAGAGCGGTTTTAGAGTATAATTTATATGCACATATATGGAAAGGATGGTTCGGTATGGACCTTTTTTCGGCGCAGGCAAGCCGCCGCGCACCGCTTGCGGACAGGATGCGCCCGCGGACGCTTGATGAATTCATAGGGCAGGAGCACATAGTTGGCAAGGGGAGGCTTTTAAGGCGCGCCATTGAAACGGATACGCTTACAAGCAGCATATTCTTCGGCCCGCCGGGCTGCGGAAAAACAACGCTTGCAAGCGTTATCGCCGCGCATACGGGCGCCAAGATAGCAAAGCTCAACGCCGTTACGGCGGGCGTTAAGGATGTGCGCGCGGTTATTGAGCAGGCGGAGAAGGATTTGAAGCTGTACGGCACGCCGACGTATCTGCTGCTTGATGAATGCCACCGCTGGTCAAAAACGCAGAGCGACTCCATTTTGCCCGCTCTTGAAAGCGGAATAGTGCGCTTTATAGGCTCCACAACGGAAAACCCAATGGTATCCATGACGGGGGCCGTTGTGTCGCGGTGCAGGCTGTTTCAGTTTTATCCGCTTACCATACAGGATGTTGAAAAGGCAATGCGCGCCGCGTTGGCGGACAAGGAACGCGGCCTTGGCGCTCTTAACATAAAAATAGACGACGATGCGTTTGAACACATTGCCGCCACCGCAAACGGGGACGCGAGGAGCGCGCTAAACGCGCTGGAGCTTGCCGCGCTTACGACCGCGCCGGATGAGGAGGGTTGCATACATATTGACGCAGCCGTTGCTGCCGAATCGGTGCAGAAAAAGGTTGTCAATGTGGACGACGAACAGTTTTACAATATGCTGTCCGCCTTTTGCAAAAGCCTGCGCGGCGGGGACAGCGACGCGGCCATAGCATGGTTCGCGCGGCTTGTATACGCGGGCGTTGACCCGCGCGTTATATGCCGCAGGCTTATCGCCCACGCATCGGAGGATGTTGGCCTTGCCAACCCGCAGGCCATGACGCAGGCCGTTGCCGCGGCGCAGGCGCTGGAGCTCATTGGTATGCCGGAAGCGCGGCTTTCAATCACCCAGGCAATAATTTTCATATGCGAAAGCCCCAAGTCCAACAGCGTTGTTATGGCGATGGACGCGGCGTTTGCGGACGCGGAAAGGATACCCGATCAGCCCGTGCCCATGCACCTGAGAGATACGGCGTATAAGGGCGCGGACAAGCTTGGCAACGGCAAGGGCTATAAATATCCGCATGATTACCCGGGCCACGTTGTGCAGCAGGAATACATGCCGCCTTCCGTAAAGGGCCGGCGGTACTATATTCCGGGAGAACTTGGCAATGAGGGCAAAATTCGCCAGAACCACATACGCAACGGAAAGATAGAAGAGTAATTGCGCTTTTCGCCGCCGGATGATACAATATAAGTTACTTGTGTATATTTAGAAAGGATAGATATGACCATGAATATCAAAAAGACTGTTGCCGTAATGCTCTGCGCCGTGTTCGCGGCTGCGATGCTGTCCGGCTGCGTATCGAGCACCACCGTTAAGGAAAAGGATGCGGGCGAAGTGACCATATTCGTTGACGAAACGATAAAGGGCGCCATTACGGACGCCGCCGCCGCTTACACCAAGCCCGTGCGCGAGTTTCCCGAGCGCGAAAAGGCCATAATTCTCATAGTGAGCGACTCTACCGAGGACATAGTGAGCCGCGTGGAAAACGGCGAATATGCGGACGCGGTGTTCGTGCTTGGCGATGAAGCGCTCAACGCGCTTGACGCGGCAGTCGAAGGCAAGGACTTCATAGTGCATTCCTCCCGCGTTGCGCTCAACAGCGAGGACGGCGCGCAGTATGCCATAGCCGTGCTTAACAACAGCGACCGCCAGAGCGTTGTGCAGGGCTTCATAGATTATCTTATGAGCGACGAGGCCGCCGATGTGCTTGGCGGGAACGGGCTGAAGAAGTAAGGGAAACAGGAATAACATAAGGCTCCCCTTTACGGGGAGCTGGCACGGCGCAAGCCGTGACTGAGGGGTTGAGTTAAACAGCAAAGCCACTATCCGCACTCACACAAAAAAACAATCCCTCTCCCGCTAAAATTTTGCCAAAAATAATGCGATTATATATTGACAATAATTTTAACCACTGCTAAAATTAAATCCGGAAACGATACCGGAAACGTTGCCGGGTACGGTTCCACTGGTTGAAGAGCAGTAAGTACGGAAGAGAGATGTAAGGTATGGTTGCGCGCATGACGATAAAGGAGATAGCCCGGCTTTCAGGCGTGGGTGTCAGCACCGTATCGCGCGTACTGAACAAGCGGCCGGATGTGAACGAGGATACCCGCGGGCGCGTTATGGAAGTGATAGAGCGTTACGGCTACGAGCCGAACAGCAACGCAAAGCACCTGAAGCAGCTTTCAACCGACTGCGTGGCGGTAATAGTGCGCGGGCGGAACAACCTTTTCTTCTCCGGCATACTGGAGCTGCTGCAAAAGCGGATAGAGGCCGCGGGGCTCAGGTTTTTGCCCCATTATATAGACGAAAACGACGATGAAGCCGCGGCGGCACTGCGCGTATACGCGGAGCGCAAGGTGCGCGGGATAATATTCATGGGCGGATGCCATACGGATAACGGCGCAATGCTCAGCCGTCTGCCCATCCCCTGCGTATACTCAACCGTTAACGCGGCGGAAGGCCACGCGCCCAACGTATCAAGCGTGAGCGTGGACGATAGGCAGGGCGCGAAGAAAGCGATTGATTACCTTTTCGACTGCGGGCACGAGAACATGGTGATTCTCAGCGGCGAAACGCAGGGCTGCAACATGGCGCATCAAAGGTATTTGGGCGTGCTGGACAGCTTTAAGGAGCACGGCAAAACGCTTGAAAGCAGCCGCGTACTTGTTTCACCGTTCTCCTTCTCCTGCGCATATGAAAGGATAAAGGAGTACACAGGCCCCGACTATACGGCGATATTCGCCATGTCCGACACCATGGCCATAGGCGCGGCAAGGGCGCTTATGGATTCCGGCAAAAGGGTGCCGGAGGACGTATCGGTGATAGGATACGATGGAATTGAGCTTGCGCAGTATTATCACCCCGCGCTTGCCACCATGCGCCAGCCGCAGCAGGAGCTTGCGGACAGGAGCGTTGAGCTGCTGCTTGAAAGCATGGATACGGACTGCGCACCGAAGCACATTCAGCTTGAGACGGAGCTGATACAGGGCGCGAGCGTAAAGCATATAAGTTAAACACGGCATAAGGCGCAAAACGCGCTTTAGCATAAACAAGAACAAATTTATTTTAGGAGGAAACTACAATGAAGAAGGTTCTGGCTATCGTATTGATGCTGGCCATGGTTCTGTCCGTGGTAGGCTGCCAGGCGAATGACAACGCTAACGTTGAGCCCACTCAGGCTCCCGCGACGAGCGACGTGCCCGCCACCACCGAGCCGACCGCGGCTCCTGTGGACTCCACCGAACCCGCCGAGGCGAAGGGCTCCGTGTATTATCTCAACTTCAAGCCCGAGGCCGATGCGGCCTGGCAGGCGCTGGCTAAGGAATATACCGAGCTGACCGGCGTACCCGTGCAGGTTGTTACCGCCGCAAGCGGCACCTATGAGGAAACTCTCACCGCCGAAATGGACAAGAGCAGCATGCCTACCCTGTTCCAGTGCGGCAATGAAGCAAGTCTTGCCACTTGGGGCGACTATTGCCTGGATCTGAAGGACACCGATGTTTATAAGGAAATGAGCACCGATGACTTCAACCTTTTCGGCGAGAACGGCGAGGTTTACTGCATCGCTTATTGCTATGAGTCCTATGGTCTTATAGTCAACAAGGCCCTGCTTGAAAAGGCCGGCCATCAGGTAAGCGAAATCACCAACTTTGAAACTCTTAAGGCTGTTGTTGAGGACATCACCGCCCGCAAGGACGAACTCGGCTTCTCCGCGTTCTCCAGCGCAGGTCTGGACAGCTCCTCCTCTTGGCGCTTCAGCGGCCATCTGACCAACCTGCCCCTGTTCTATGAGTTCCGTGACGACAACGTAACCTCCCAGCCCGCCACCGTTACCGGCAAGTATCTTGACAACTTCAAGAACATCTGGGATCTTTACATCAACAACAGCACCTGCGCGCCCAGCGATCTGCCCAGCAAGACCGCCGGCGATTCCGAGGCTGAATTTGCTCAGGGTAAGGCCGTGTTCTTCCAGAACGGTTCCTGGGAATACAACACCCTGGTAAACGACCTTGGCATGAACAAGGACGATCTGACCATGATCCCCATCTACTGCGGTGTAGAGGGTGAAGAAAAGGCCGGCCTGTGCTCCGGCACCGAAAACTGCTGGGCCGTTAACAGCAAGGCCAGCGAGGATGATATTCAGGCTACTCTGGACTTCATGTACTGGGTAGTAACCAGCGAGAGCGGCACCAAGATGATGGCCGAACAGTTCGGTCCCTGCCCGTTCAAGAACGCTGCCGAACCCGAGAACGTGTTCTGCAAGGCCGCTGCCGATTACGCCGCCGCCGGCAACTACACCGTAACTTGGGCCTTCACTTACACCCCCAACGTGGAAACCTGGCGTGACGGCATCGTTGCCGCTCTGACCCAGTATTCCGCCGGCACCGGCTCCTGGGACGATCTGGTAAACGCCTACGTCAACGGCTGGGCCGTACAGTATCAGAATCAGTAATCCTGATCCATATCGACTTCTCTCTGGGCGGGCATTTGCCCGCCCAGTCCTGAACCGGAGGAAAATTATACTTCTTCGGCTGAGGACTGGAAAAAGCACACAAAATTATGTATAATCAAAAATAAGGCGGCTCGCCTTATTTCGCTTAATATAAAGGAGGTCTGTATGGAACAAAAAAAGCCGAAAAAGCGGCACAGTCTGGCCGTGAACGGCAATATGCTCAGCGGCACCATACGCAAATGGTTCCCGCTGTTTCTGCTGCCTACCGTGGCCGCGTTTGCAATCGGATTCGTATACCCGTTCATAAAGGGCATATACCTTTCCTTCTGCAATTTCAAAACCACCAGCAACGCAAAATTCGTTGGCCTTGATAACTATATAAAGGCCCTGAGCGATTCCTCCTTTATGCACTCGTTTTGGTTTACGGCGCTGTTCGCAATAGTGTCGCTTGTACTAATAAACGTTATTGCCTTTGCTGTGGCCTATGCGCTTACCCGCGGCATAAAGGGCTCAAACATATTCCGCACCGTGTTCTTCATGCCCAATCTTATCGGCGGCATAGTGCTGGGCTACATATGGTCCATGATATTCGACGGCATACTCAGCCGCTACGGCACCAGCATTCTGCTGGACAGCACGCTTGGCTTCTGGGGCTTGATAATACTCATGTGCTGGCAGCAGATAGGCTACATGATGATAATATACATCGCGGGATTGCAAAGCGTGCCGGAGGAGCTGATAGAGGCCGCGAAGATAGACGGCGCAAACGGCTGGCAAACGCTTTTCCATGTCACTATCCCCTGCGTTATGCCCTCCATAACAATATGCACGTTCCTTTCCCTTACGAACGGCTTCAAGCTGTTTGACCAGAACATGGCGCTAAACGGCGGCCAGCCGTTCAGGTTCCTTGCCGACGGCAACGTGGTAAAGACCACGGAAATGCTGGCGCTGAACATATACAATACATTCTATCAAAACTCCAACTCCCGCGGCGTGGGCCAGGCGAAGGCGGTAATATTCTTCCTGCTGGTTGCCGCGCTTGGGCTTATTCAGCTTAATGCAACGCGCAAAAAGGAGGTGCAGCAGTAATGAACAGCTCCGTATTCAGAAACAGCAAAAAGAGCAAAACGTTCCTTACTATACTGTTTGCGGTAATAAGCATAATATACATTCTGCCGATAGTTACCGTGCTTATCAACTCCTTCAAGGCAAACGCATACATAAATACGGAAACGTTTGCCCTGCCCACCGAGGAATCCTGTGTTGGGTTTGATAACTACATCAAGGGCATGAATTACGGCAACTACCCCTTCTTTAAGGCGGTTGGCTACAGCCTTGTTATAACCATATTCTCAACCGCGCTCATACTCATCTGCACGTCCATGGCCGCGTGGTACATAACCCGCGTGAACAGCCGCTTCTGCAAGCTGGTGTATCTCATGTGCGTGTTTTCGATGGTTGTGCCGTTCCAGATGGTCATGTTTACGCTTGCCAAAACGGCGGACAGCGTGCATATACCGTATTACAGCTTCCTGAGCCGCTCGCTTGAATCGGTCGGCCTTAACACCCCTTGGACAATACCCATAATTTACCTTGGCTTCGGCGCGGGGCTTGCGGTGTTCATGTTCACGGGCTTCGTCAAGAGCATACCGCTCGAGATAGAGGAAGCCGCCGCGATCGACGGCTGCGGCCCGTTCCGCACCTTCTTCGGCGTCGTGCTGCCGATGCTGCGGCCGACGATGATCTCCATCGGCATCCTCGAGATCATGTGGATCTGGAACGACTACCTCCTGCCCTACCTCGTGCTCGACCGCACCAAGTACTACACTATCCCCGTGCATATCCAGTTCCTCAAGGGCAGCTACGGCACGGTGGATCTCGGCGCAACGATGGCGCTCATCAGCCTGAGCATAATCCCCGTGATCGTGTTCTACCTGAGCTGCCAGAAGTATATCATCAAGGGCGTCGCGGCCGGCGCCGTCAAGGGCTAATATAAAGAAAAAGCGAGTGATTCTTATGAACCGCAGCAGCGGCATTCTTATGGCCATGAGCTCACTGCCGTCGGAGCACGGCATCGGCACCATGGGCAAAAGCGCATATAAATTTGTAGATTTCCTCCGTGACTCGGGGCAGAAGTACTGGCAGCTGCTGCCGCTTTGCCCGACGAGCTACGGCGACAGCCCGTATTCATCCTTTTCAACCTTTGCCGGAAATCCGTATCTTATCGACCTTGACCTGCTTTGCAGGGATAAGCTGCTGAAAAAAGCGGAATACACGGATATCGACTGGGGGGGCGACCCGGCAAAGGTTGACTATGGCAAGATATATCAGCACCGGTTCGACGTGCTCCGCCTCGCCTACGGGCGCGGCAAAAAGAAGTACGCCGCCGAGCTTGCGGAGTTCCGGCGCGCGAACGCGTGGGTCGAGAACTATGCGCTGTTCATGGCGCTCAAGGCGCACTTCGGCATGGTCAGCTGGACCGAGTGGCCGGAGGAGGACATCCGCAAGCACGAGCCGGAGGCGGTCGAGAAGTACCGCGCCGAGCTTGCCGAAGAGATAGACTTTCAGGTGTTCATGCAGTGCATGTTCTTCCGCCAGTGGAACGCGCTGCGCGATTACGCGCACGAGCAGGGCGTGGAGTTCATCGGCGACGTGCCGATCTATGTCGCGCTCGACTCGGCGGATGTCTGGAGCGAGTCGCGCTTCTTCCAGCTCGATGAGGATAACGTCCCCGTCGAGGTGGCCGGCGTCCCGCCCGATGATTTCACCGACGAGGGGCAGCTCTGGGGCAACCCCCTGTATGATTGGGACGCAATGAAGGCCGACGGCTACGGCTGGTGGATACGCCGCATCGACGGCGCGAAGAAGCTGTATGATATCATCCGCATCGACCATTTCCGCGGCTTCGAGAGCTACTGGGCCATTCCCTACGG
>OQWM01003783.1_pt1 | contig 10028 bp, 7 predicted proteins | sample 1691531 | NCBI WGS metagenome assembly OQWM01 (sample SAMN03418257, study PRJEB22391) | human gut metagenome | biome: human-gut; feature: organic feature; material: feces | host: Homo sapiens | place: Tanzania | collected 2013-01 | reverse complement strand
TAAAATCGGGATCGTCGCTATCGGGCATAAGCGTGCGCCAGCTCTCAAAGCGGCCGTTTTCGCTTTCGGTCTGAAGCGCGATAAACGGCTCTTCGACGTGCTCGACGCGCAACAGGTGATGCGCATACCCTCGGTTGCTCTCGTATTGGTTCACGGGGATGCACAGCGAATGGATGCCGCCACCAGACAGGTATCCGTCAAATACGCGACCGTCGCGGCGCGCGTCCTTGCGGTAGGCAAAGCTGTTGAGGTAGCGGAACAGATAGGCGCCGGACTGAGACCATCCTGTAAGGCAAATTGCCTGGCGAGGATAGTCGCGGATCGGGTTAAGGTCGGAGTCTCCGCGCAAGAGCCACGCAAGGTCGGTCAGCATGTCCCAAAACAAGCCCGTCTCGTAGGTAAGGTCCATATCGGGAAGCGCGCCGCCACGCTCAAGATCGACCGGATCAAAATTAAACGGACGCTCGGGGGTCGGATTTGCCCAGCTCATAAAGGCATAGCGGTCGGGGTTGAACTCCTTGAGCTTGGCGATGGTGTTGGGCTTGCTGGTAATGCCCACATAGATATCGCCAGAGCGCACAAACTCGCCGTGACCCAGAATCCACATGCGCTCGATTTCCATAAACGATGTGGGATTGATGATCTCCACGACCACATTGCCACTCGCTTGCGCCGGATTTTTCGGAGCACGAACAACGATCCGATTGGAATAAGGGGCGTCGGCAGTCATGACCTCCACACCGCCGTCTTCGTCGGCGGTGCGATACACGTTGGCGGTACCGTCAACGCGATACTCGCGCTCGACGTAATCCTTTGCACTCAGATGACAGTAGCGCTCGGCGCTCGAAAACGGATAGCTCTCATCCGTAATGGGCATTTCAAAAATACCGCTGATCATCTCGTCCCCCTTGCTGTTGCGTTTGCTGAGACAGACTCTACTGGGGACGCTACTTAACTTCTATTGATTCTTAAGTTGAGTTACTAATTATTTAGCTTAATAAACAGCCTGGTGTTAAGCTCATGGTAAGTTCACAAACGTTAGGAACCACCATGGCCGTTACTGCAAAACAAATCGCTGACCAGCTGGGAATTTCGGCAGCGGCCGTTTCCCTTGCACTTAACAATCGACGCGGCGTAAGCAAAAAAACACGGCAGCTGGTACTGAGCACCGCCGAAGCTCTAGGTTACGACTTTAGTAAGATTAAGTTCGAGCGCCAAAAGAGCGGAACCGTTGCCTTGGTTGCCTTTAACCGGCGCCGCATCTTTACGACCCCCTTCTTCGCCGATATGCTCGCCGGAGTCGAGGGTACCCTTAGGCACGCGGGATTCTCGTTTTCGCTGGTGAACTACTCGCCGTTCGAAAACACTCAGCAACAGATCGCCGACATCGCCGAAGCGCAATACGATGGTGTCATCATCCTTGCAACCGAGATGTTCGAGTCGGATTTTATGCCGTTTGCATCGCTGGACTGTCCTCTGCTGCTGTTGGACTCATGCATGAGCGCTGGGGTCGATACGGTCAAGATCGACAATGCCGCCAGCATGATGCTAGCCGTGCAGTACCTGCATTCGAAGTATGGATCTGTCCCCGGGCTGTTAACGACGCCCGTTACCGTGGGCAACTTCACCGAACGGCGCTTCGCCTACGAGCACGCCATCGGTCAGCTATCAGGCTCGGAAAAGTTCGGCACCATCCACGAGCTCGCCGTCGCCCCAGATGAGGCATACGCCGGCATGCTCGACATTATTGATTCGGGCGAACCCCTCGCCCAAAACTACGTCGCTGTCTTTGACGATATAGCTATTGGGGCCATGAAGGCCTTTATCGAGCGTGGTTATCGCGTGCCCGATGACGTACGCATCGTCGGCTTCGACAACAACGCCGGCGGAACCTACGTGCAGCCACAACTGACCACGCTCAATGTTCCTTCGGAGTATATGGGCGCCATCGCCGCACGGCGCCTCGTCGAGATTATCGACGAGGCCGAACACCACCCGCTCAAGATCGAGCTGGGGGCATCGCTCATCAAGCGCCGTTCTGCCTAGAGCTCGCGCACGCTCTGGCGCTCGACAAAATAGGTCGACACGGCCGTCTTGCAGGTGTAACTCTTGGGATTGCGGATATTGCCCACCAGGCGGCGCACCGCGATCTCGCCCACCTCGTGCTTGGGAACATGCACCGTGGTGAGCGGCGGGTTGGAGAAGGCTCCCACGGAAAGATCGTCGAAGCCAATCATCGAGACATCTTCGGGCACGCGAATGCCATGCTCACTCAACGCACGCATAGCACCCACGGCAAGCACATCGTTCTCGGCAAAGAAAGCCGTCGGCAGATCGTCGTGCGAGACCGTATCGAGCCAAGCACCCATGTCGCGATAGGCGCCCTCGAGCGTGGTGCCCAGGGTGACGCGCCATGCCGGATTGGCCTCAAGGCCCGCGTCCTCAAGCGCTTGGCGATAGCCACGCTCGCGGTCCTTAAAATTGCGGATGCGCAGGTCGCCTGCTAGGTAGCCGATTTGCTTGTGACCCTTCTCGATAAGGTAATCCACGGCACGCAGCACCGAATCGGTGTTGGCAATGACCACGGCATCGAAGTACTGTCGGTCGCTCCAGCCATCGAGCACAATCAGGTGGGCGGCGGCGTTGGCAAACAGAGCGTAGTCCTCCTCGCCCAGCTCGGTACCCATCAGCACAATGGCGGCCGACGGATCGGCGATGAGGCCCTCGACCTGCGGACGTACGGCGTCCAGGTCGCTAAAGTCGAGCGAGACAAAGCTCGTACTCATGCCGTGGCGGCGCGCTTGGCGCTCCACGCCCTCGATGACCGCAGGGTGGAAGGTGCTCTCGTCCAGGATGGCGCCCGTCTTGCGCGCGAGTACAAACTGGATGCTCTCGAGCTGCGTCGACTGCTGGTAGCCGAGCGACTGCGCACACTCCAGGATGACCTTGGCGGTCTCCTCGCTCACGCTGCGCTTGCGGTTGAGCGCATTGGACACGGTTGCGGGCGAAAAACCGGTGATGCGGCTGATCTCGCGGACGCTTGCTTTGGCCATCGTTCCCCCTAGCATCGGTCGCGGCCGAGCATCGTGGCTTGACCGCCCCGTGGCTCGGCAACTAAACGACCGCAAATTCAATCTAAACAGAATAGTAAATGTTTATTAGCTAGTTTAGCCTGTTGTCAAGCAAAGTAGCCCGACTATTCCCCCAACGGGCGCATTTGCTCGGTAGCTATTCGCAAAGGCGCATGGCTTCTTGCACGGCACCATACAGGTTAGCATCGTTACCGAGCTCGGCCGCCCTGACCTGCGGCGCAGGGATGCCGGCAAGAAAGCCCTCATAGCCCGCAAGAGCTGCGGGCATCTGATCGCGAAGCGCATCGATGAGCTCGGGGTGGCAAGAAATGCCGCCCGCGATCACAACCACCTCGGGGTCGAGCACCGCCTGAAGGTTTACGAGCATGGCATCGAACGTGCGCGCATAGCAGTCAAGCGCGCACTGCGCCGCCGTATCGCCGGCCTCGATCCACTCAAAAACGCGACGGCCGTCCACCGTTCCATCGGCGGGCAGACCTTTCTCGGCCACGACGAGATCGCGCAGCGCACGCCAGCCGCCTGTGCCGGCAAACATCCTGCCGCCCGACGCAGGCTGCGTCACATCGTTGCGCAGGAAGCTAAACTCGCCCGCAAAGCCATGTGCGCCGCGAAGCACGTGTCCGTTGATGACAATACCGCCGCCAATACCGGTACCGATAGCAAGCACGACGCCAATGCGGCATCCACGGAGGGCGCCCGCCGCGTACTCGCCGAGCGCACAGCATTTTCCGTCGTTGTTAACAGACACCGGCATGTCAAACCGCTCGCGCAGCAGCTTTCCCAGCGGACAGCCGTCCATGTAGGTGAGCGCGCCGCCGCGATGGATGGTGCCGTCTGCGTCATCCTCATAGATGCCGCCGGGCGCACTTACGCCCACGGCGGACACGCGGTCACGATACGGCTCGACAAGACCGGCCAAGGCCTCGACCGCTTCGTCTGCCGTAGCAAAATCAGTCGGCAGGCTTCCCCGCTCGCGAATGGAAAAATCCTCGCCCAGCACAGCCCACTTAACTGCCGTGCCGCCCACGTCAATGCCAAAATACTCTTTCATGCTGCCTCCGATTCTGCACCGATACGTCAATATCGGCAGACCATCCCGTCCATGCAAACACAGACAATTCCAGACAAGGCCAAGTATTTGGTTAACGGTCGCTTTTAGGCTGTAAACGGTGTTTAATCCGTTTACAGCAGCTAGTTCTATATATTACGCAATTATGCGCTCATTTGGGGCGAGGCTTTTAGCAACTTTTAGCTCCCCAAGGGGGGTGCGGACGATTTCCTGGACCGCGCCTAGGCGTATCCAAGCTTCCTGCGGTACTCCATCGGGCTCAGCCACCCGAGGGACTTCTTGATCCGCTCCTCACGATAGTACACGAGGTAGGCCTCCAGCCTGGCCATGAACTCCTCGGGCGTCACGCCCTCCCAGTCCCTGTAGTGGAAGAACTCGTTCTTGAGGCGCCCGAAGAAGCCCTCGCAGGCCGAGTTGTCCGGGCTGCAGCCCTTGGCCGACATGCTCCTGACCAGGCCGTTCTCCTCGCAGATCCCGATCCACTCCGGCCAGCGGTAGTGGCCGCCGCGGTCCGAGTGGATCGTCGTGCGGGCGCCGGCCGGCCTGGCCGCGAGGGCCTTGAGCAGGCTCGAGTTCGCGAGGCGCTTGTCGGGGTGCAGCCCGACCGACCAGGCGACGGGCATCCCGTCGAAGCAGTCGACGATCGGGCTCAGGTAGACCTTCCGGCCGCCCGGGAGCCTGAACTCGGTGATGTCGGTGAGCCACAGCCGGTTGGGCTCGTCGGCGCTGAACCTCCTGTTCACGAGGTTCTCCGGCGCCTTGGAGACCTCGCCGACGTAGGAGCTGTAGCCCCGGGCGCGCCTCTTGTTGTAGACGACCTCGAGGCCCTCCTCGCGCATCACGCGGCGCACGCGCTTCTCGCTCGCCTCGACGCCCTCGCGGCGGAGGCGCGCCCAGACGGTGCGGTAGCCCCAGCAGCCGGACCCCTCGCCGAAGATGCGCACCACGTGGGCGCGTATGTCGGCGTCGCGGTCGCGCGGCTCGGCGACGCGGGGCCTCCAGTACTCATAGGAGCTCTTCGATATCCTCAAGAAACCTGTGATCGAGCGGAGGGGCAGGGCGGTCGCCCGCCTCAATCTCTCGCCGAGCTCGCACTTGCTCCTGTTCGAGATCGAAGCCGGGTCCCACCCTTCCGCTTTTAGGTCGGCCAACACCGCCCTGAGCAGCAGGTTCTCTATCTGGTCCTCGTTGAGCCCGGCGAGCGGGCCGGTGGCGGGCGGGGCGTATATCGACTTGTCGGGGCCCAAGCTGGCCTCCTTCCGTGGCGGTTTCCTCGCCCCGATTCTACAGCCCCTGCCGGTGTAGCTGCGCGGGAGGTGCCCCGTCGCCCACTTCTTGGCCGCGCTCACCGTGACCCCCGCGAACTCCGCGGCGGCGGTCGGCCCCATGCCGTCCTCCGTCGCCAGGAGGAAGAGCTCGACCTTCTCCCTGCTGTACATGCGAACCTCCAGTCCGGACCGCCTCGCGGTCCAACTTTCTGTCCGCATCCCCAACAGGGGTCTCGTGGCACTAAAAATGACCAGTATTTCTCCGAGATAATGAACAGATGTAGCCGTTCGCCGCGAAATACCGTCCGTTTAGGGAACCCACCTTCGCCGCGCGACCTCCTTACGGTTGAATAAATACACATCTATGGAATTACGTAAGAGAGGACTGTTCCTATGAGCTACAAGACCGTTTGCGTTGCCGGCGGCGGCGTACTGGGAAGCCAGATTGCCTTCCAGGCTGCCTACTGCGGCTTTGATGTAACGATTTGGCTGCGCAGCGAGGGCAGCATCGGGCGCACCCAGCCCAAGATCGACCATGTCCGCGAGGAGTACATCGCGGCAATCGAGGGCATGGCGGACGGTACGGGCGAGTGGTGCGCCGGTATCGCCGATAGCGACCAGGCTTTCGACAAGGAGGCGGCGCTTGCTGCCGTTGAGCGTGCCTATTCCACGCTTAAACTGGAGCTCGATCTTGCCAAGGCCGTGGCCGATGCCGATCTGGTCATCGAATCCATGGCCGAGGACACTCAGGCCAAGATTGACTTCTACAAAAAGCTCGCCCCAGTCCTGCCGCAAAAGACCGTCATCGTGACCAACTCCTCCACGCTGCTGCCGAGCACCTTTTCCAAGTACACCGGCCGTCCCGAGAAGTACCTGTCGCTGCATTTTGCCAACTCCATCTGGAAGAACAACATGACCGAGGTCATGGCCCAGGACCAGACTGACAAGCGCTACTTTGATGAGCTGGTCGACTTTGCCAACGACATCCGCATGCTGGCCCTGCCCGTCAACAAGGAAAAGAACGGCTACCTGCTTAACTCCATGCTGGTGCCGTGGCTGCTCTCGGGTCTGGACCTGTATGTCTCGGGTGTGAGCGACCCCAAGAGCATCGACCTTGCATGGACGCGCGGCACCGGCGCCCCCAAGGGGCCGTTCCGCGTGTTTGACACCGTGGGCATTCAGACGGCCTACAATATCGTCATGCAGTATCAGAAGGTCCCGGGTCTGGTGAGCCCACTGCTCAAAAAGATGATGATGCCCTACAACTTTAAGGCCATGGCGTCCGTCCTCAAGAAGATGCTCGACGAGGGCAAGCTGGGCGAAAGCTCGGGCGAGGGCTTCTTCAAGTACTAAAAATGACCCTTTGGGGACGGAGGAAAACGGATCACCTGCGACCCGAAAGGCGCCCCTGATCCCCTAGGGACGGAGGAAAACGGATCATTTTCGACCCCGAATAGTGAGAAGATGGGAAAGAGATAAATAGAAAGGAACGAGCATGGACCGGAAAATCGTTCTTAAGCAGGACGTCCTCGACGCGCTTGCCGCCGTCGGCATGGGTTCGGGCCAGACGGTCATGGTCCATTGCTCGCTCAGCTCGCTCGGCTTTGTGTGCGGCGGCGCGCAGCCGGTAATCGAGGCGCTGCTCCAGACAGTGGGCGAGACCGGCACCATCATGATGCCGACCCAGTCGTGGAAAAACCTGGACCCGGCAAGCGGCGTCCATTGGCAAGAGCCCCAAGAGTGGTGGCAGCTGATTCGCGATAACTGGCCGGCCTATGACAAGCGAATCACGCCCACCAATACGATGGGCGCGGTGGCCGAGATGTTTCGCACGTGGCCGGGTACGCTCCGGAGCGATCACCCGGCGCGTTCGGTGGCGGCAAACGGCCCATATGCCCAGTTCCTAACGGAGAACCACGACCTGAGCAATATCTTTGGCGACAGATCGCCCATTGCGCGCCTGTACGATTTGGACGGCTATGTGCTGCTTGTGGGCGTGGGCTACGACAAGAATACATCCCTGCATTTGGCGGATGCCCGTGCGCAATATCCTGGCAAGCACGATTGCGTGGAGCACAGCGCGATCATGGAAAACGGTCAGCGCGTGTGGAAGGAATACCGCACGCTCTATGTCGACGGCGAGGATTTCGACGAGATTGGCGCTGCCTTCGAGCAGGAGTGCGAGGTCCACACCGCGCCCCTCGGCAACGGGACAATCCGCTTTATGCGCCAGCGCGAGCTCGTCGACTTTGCCGTGGAATGGATTGAGCACCATCGCGGCCGCAGCTCCGTACCGTCGCGAGCCTAAGCTTGCATTAAGGGGCGTTTGTTAAGCTGCGAGCCATATTGGACAAAGCTGGGCAAGCGCCCTGACATATGAAGGAAGCAAAGATGGCATTCTTTGACGGTGATGATGTGAGAGCAGGCGGGAGGAAGGGTGCGCTGTTCTCACGCCGAGCTACCCTTGCGGGCACGGCGGCGGGCGCGTTGACCCTTGCAGGTGTTGGGCTCATGGGCTGCTCTGCTGCCGGAGCCGATACAGACGATGCTTCCTCTTCGGACGACGGGCTCACCGACGAGCAAAAGAAGCTGCACAAACAGATCGTCGCGACCTATAACGTCGAAAAGCAGGCGGCTATCAAGGAACAACTCGATGCCGCCTATGCCGCAGGAAGCTACGACGAAACCGTCCCGTTCGTCAAGCTGGATCCCTTTGGCACCGATACCCTGAGCTGCTACGTTCGCTTTGCGACAACGGATCCCGTAACCGTCGCCTACGAGGTCGCCGGTCGCAAAAAGACCAGCGACGCACCCAAGGTTGCGGCTTTCTCCCGCACGCCCCGCGGCGGTGACATGCCAACAACAGAGCACGAGTTCAAGGTCGTCGGTCTCATCCCCAACCACAAAAACACGGTGACTCTCACCTGCACCGCACAAGACGGCACCAGCCGCACCTCGACGTTTACGGTCAAGACCCCCGCGCTCAAGGGCGAGGAGGAAGAGCGCCTTGCCGTCACGGCGGGGGAGTCCAACACGCCGCTTGCCGATGGCCTCTTTACCATCCTGGGCAATGACTCGTCCAAGCTCGACTTCATGTACCTCTACGACAACGCGGGCCAGATTCGCGGCGAGGTGCCGATTATCGGCTACCGCAGTCACCGCCTGTTGTTCCCGGGCGGCGGCAGCATAATCATGAGCGTCTCGACTACCAAGATGGCTCAGATCAACGCCATCGGCCAGGTGGTAAACGTTTGGAGCACCGGCGACTACGAGCTACACCACGACTATGCCTTCGATGACGACGGCAACCTGCTGGTGCTGGCGAGCCATGCCGGCTCCGAGGCCGACCTGGACGTTGACCGCGCCGCCGACAAGGATAAAGGCGAGCGCGTGAACGTCGAGGACCTCATCATCAAGATTGACGTGACAACCGGTGACGTCTCCCTTGTCGCGGACTTGGGCGACATCTTCCCCGACCTCAAGGCGAACGCCAAAGTGGCACAAGACGGCGACCTGGATTGGATCCATATCAACACGATCCAGTGGCTCGGCGGCGGTACCGTCCTGCTCAGCTCGCGCGAGACCTCGACGGTTATCAAGCTCACCGATATTTACGGCATGCCTACGGTCGATTGGCTCATGGGTTCGCCCGACTTTTGGGCCGGTTCGGGCTTTGAGGACAAGCTGCTGCAAGCCCAGGGCGATTTTTCGCTCAACGCGGGCCAGCACAGCGTGACCTATCTGCCGAGCTTCGATACGGCGACAACCGGTCGCTACCAGGTGCTGCTGTACGACAACAACTTTGGTGCGGCTGAGAGCTATCCCAAGTTTGACTGGGGCAAGTTGGGTGCCGCAGTGGTGACCGACTACAGCAAGGGCACGCATTCGTTTGGGCGCATCTTTACGGTGGACGAGACCGCACGCACCTACGAGCTTGAGGAGCAGATTGCGGTGCCGTTCTCGGGCTACGTGAGCAGCGCGCAGCGCGTTAGCAACTCGGGCAGCATGCTCGTGGCATCGGGCCAGGCCAAGACCTTTGCCGAGTACGACCGCTACGGTCTGCCCATCGCCACCTACGAAATGGAAGCCGAAAAGTACATCTATCGCGCGTACAAGTACGAGCTGTAGCGCGCCTGCATCACTTCACGTCGAACTCCACGCGGTCGAGTTCGGGGACGTTGAGGTCGATGAGTTTGCGGGCGACGTGGCGGTCGTGTGCTCCGAGCGTTTCGCTCGTCGTCACATGGGCGACAATCTCGCGCTCGACAATGCCTTCCTCGTCGCCTTCGGTGGCCGAGGTCTCGACGGCGACGGTGTAATCCTTAAAGCCCGGCAGCACCGCGGCAAGCTCGCGCGTGGTTTCGGTGACGCCGTAGCCGTCCTGAACGCCGGCCTGCGCCGAGCCGATAGACCCCGCCGTCATGACGATGCAGGGGATGGCAAAGATCACCGTGCCCACAATGATGCGGCGGCGCACCTTGCGCGACAACTCGTCGACCTCGGCGTCTTCTTCGGCGGTTACGATGCCGTCGCCGTTGAGGTCGCGCTTGAGCGGCACGCGCAAAAGCAGCAGCACGGCTTCGGCCGCGAGCGCGATAA
>OQWM01003780.1_pt1 | contig 10029 bp, 8 predicted proteins | sample 1691531 | NCBI WGS metagenome assembly OQWM01 (sample SAMN03418257, study PRJEB22391) | human gut metagenome | biome: human-gut; feature: organic feature; material: feces | host: Homo sapiens | place: Tanzania | collected 2013-01 | reverse complement strand
GGCGCAGGGCCTCGACATGGCTCTCGCAGCGGCGGGCATACACCTTGTTCTCAGTTTCAATCATCTACTTCACCTCGCTCTGAGTGGCCTCGGAGCCAAAGAATTCGCGGAACATCGGGGCCGTGTGCAGAGCATCGGTATCCTGATCGAGCACGATGGCGACGGCGTTCTCAACACCGCGCACCACGGGCAGAGGCGTGGCCAGGCCAAACCAGATAAGGCAGGCGGCAAGCAGTGCCTCGGGGATGAGCATCCAAATGCTCGACTCGCGACGCTCGGTATCGACGGGCTCGTGCAGCGTCTTGCCAAAGACCGACGAAATGACGACGCGCGTCAGGCCGCTAATGGCAACGGTCAGGGCGAGCGCCACGATCACGACAAGCCACCAAGGGCTACCGGCGGCAAAGGCCGCCACAAAGGTGCCGAACTCCGAGATGAACATGGCGAAAGGCGGAAAACCGGCCAGCGCCAAAAAGCCGACAACCATCAGCGCACCGGTAATGGGCGCGCGCTCGATGATGCCGCGGATCTGGCTCAAGTCGCGCGTGCCATAGGCATGCTCAACATTCTCGGTGAGGCAGAAGCACAGCGACTTGGCAAGACCGTGGAACATGCTATGCAGCAGGGCCGCGGCGATGCCCAAAGGACCGCCAATACCCAGGCACAGCATGATGACGCCGGCGTTCTCGCACGAGGAGTAGGCCAGCTTGCGCTTGATGTCGGTCTGTGCAAACAGGGCAAAGCTCGAGAACACGATCGACAGCACGCCGATCACCAGCAGCAACAGGCTAGGGAAGTCGTTGCCGATGGCATGGGTGGCAACCATGTCAAAGCGAATGATGATGAGCATGGAGCACTTGAGCACCACGCCCGACAGCAGCGCCGAGATGGAGCCCGGAGCCTGGGAGAGCGTATCGGGCATCCAGGTGTGCATGGGAAAGACCTCGGCCTTGGTGCCAAAGCCAATCACGATAAACGCAAAGGCCAGGCGCACGATCGCCGGGTCGAGCTTATCGGCCTCGGGCAGCACACCCGAGAGGAACGCGGCCATATGCGGGTTCGAGATCACGTCGGCAGCATTGGCGTAGATCAGCAGCGTACCGAACAGGCCAAAGGCCACACCGGCGGTGCAGACCATGATGTATTTCCACGTGGCCTCGAGAGCATGACGCGTGTTCTTGAGCGCGACAAGCAGTGCCGAGGCCAGCGTGGTGGCCTCGATGGCCGCCCACATAATGATGATGTTGTTGGTCGTCGCGGCCAAAAGCATCGTAAACAGGAACAGGCTGTAGAACGCGTAGTACTGCTTTACCTGATCGGGTCCGTAGACGCCGTCGGCGACCAGCTGGCGAACCAAGCCGATCGAGTAGACGGCGATGCAAAAGCCGATGATGCCGATGATGAGCACGAACAGCGCGCCCAGGGCATCGACGTGGAACCACGGGTCGAGTGCCCAGATCTCGTCGCCGTCGGTAAAGACGGGCAGCGCGATGGCAAGGGAGCCGGCGAGCACGACGACAGCCGAGACGGCATGGCAAAGCTCAAAGACGCCACGCGATGCGGTCTTGGGAACGATGGCCATGATGGCGGACAGGGCCAGGGGGCACGCAACGAGTGCCAAAAGCATTGTGGAGGTATCCATGTGCCTAGCCCTTCAGATCGGAGAGGTCGTGCGAATCGAGCGACTGGTAGGTGCGCCAGATCTTGAGCACGACGATGGACATAATGATGACCGCGAAGATGGCATCGGTCGCGATACCGGTCTCGACGATCTCGGGAGCCGTGGGCGCCAGCAGGGCGAGCGTCACATGGCTGCCGTTTTCCATAAGGCAGTATCCAAAGATCTGCTTCATGATGTTGCGCTGCGTGATGATGCAGGACAGGCCCACAAAGAAGTGGGCGAAGCTGATGGCCAGCGCAGGCGTGGCGACTTCGGCCGTGGGAAGCTTAATCTGCGTCACCACGGCAAAACAGATAGCAACCTCCACAGCGATGAGGCAGATGGTCCACGCCGGCTTGGTGCCGCGCGTGAGGCCCAAATCGCTCGGCTCGCCCATCTTGCGATAAGCATAGGACAGGATGAGCGGGACCAGGACCACCTTGGTCACAAATGCCGACACGGCCCACATGAGCAGCTCGGAGGCGCCGGTGACGTTGCCAAGCGTGGCAAGCAGGCCCACCAGGATCAGTGACTGCACCGCATACCAGCGGATGGCCACTTTAATGGACTTGCTGATAACGACCATGGTCGAGGTAACGATCAGAAGGCCGCCCAGCAGGTTGACGAGTTGGTAACCCATGTTCTACCTCCTAACCAATCCAGCTGGCCGAAAGCGGGCCGCTGACGATGACCATGATGACCAGCACGACGAACACGAACGCCATCGCCTTGGGGAGCGGGGCTCCGGCGGCGACTTCCTCGGACGGCTCGCCCGGCAGGCAATAGCCCATCCACTTAAGGAACCAGGCGAAGGTAGCGACCGTCTCGGCAACCATAATGAGCACGAGTACCATGATCGCGGCGTTGCCCGCACCGACAGAAAAGCCGCCGGCGATGATCTGGAACTTAGAGAAGAACGTGTTCATAGGCGGCACGCCGGCAATAGCGAGCGCTGCCACGGCAAAGCCGATACCGCTGACGGGGTACTTCTTGAGCACGCCGCGGAGCTTCGGCAGCATACGCGTGCCGAGCGTAAACGAGAACGAGCCGGCAACGAGGAAGAAGAGCGTCTTGGCAAAGGCGTGGTTAAAGATGTGGCACACCGCACCGTCAAAGGCGAGCTGGCTGCCAAAGACCGAAAGGCCCAGGCCAAAGAACACATAGGAGAGCTGGGCGATCGTGGAGAAGGCCAGCAGGCGCTTCATGTCCTTTTGCGGCAGGTACATAAGGAAGCCAAAGAGCATGGTGATCATGGCGTCGATGACGGCGACCCAGCCCACAATCTCGGGAACCTCACCGGCAGAGATGAGCGCACGCGCGAACACGCACACGCCAACCTTAACCATCGAGGCGCCGTGCAGGTAGGCCGAGACCGGCGTGGGGGCCTCCATGGCCGAAGGCAGCCACATGTACATGGGGACCTGCGCGGACTTTGCCCAAGCGGCAAAGAGCACCATCAGCAGCACCGCGGCCTTAACGGTCGTATCGAGGCCCGAGATAGCCGTGATGGCAAACGTACCGGTGTTGGCAAACAGCACGGCGGCGTCCAGATACAGGCCAAGGGCTCCGATATGCGTGATGATGAGAGCCTTCATGCCGGCCTTTTTGGCCGTGGGCGTCATGTAGTAGCTGATGAGGCCCCAAGAGCAGGCACCCGTGATCTCAAAGAACACAAGCTGGCCCACGAGCGTGGAGCTGTACACCAAGCCGGCCATGGCACCGATGAAGGTGGACAGGTAGGCGTAGAAGCGACGACGCGGAAGGTCGGGATGCTCGCGGTTGTCCTGGCTCATGTACGGGATCGAGTAGATCACGACCAAAAAGCCGATGCCCACGAAGGCAGGTGCCAGCAGCGTCGACATGCGGTCGAACACAAAGCCCAGCACGAGCGTGTTGCCAAACGAGACAAACGGGACCGAAAGCTCCGGGAAGCCCGCCTGTGCGTAGCTCGCAGCAAGCGCCACGCTCGCCACGGTGGCGATAGCGGCGGCGATGGCAGACGTCCACTTGGCATACGGACGCGGCAGGAAGGCCACGATCAGCGAGCCAACCATGGGCGCCAGAATGGCGACCAGGCCGAGAAGGGACAGACTGGTAGAAAGTGTCATTGTTACTCCCCTCTCCTACACGCCGACGATGACGAAGACAAACGCCAAAACGGCGATGCCCACGACGGCCCAAGTCTGATTACCGAGTACCTTAAAGCGCGAGCGCGAGCAGGAGTTCTCGATCACGCCGCACACGACAAAGTCGATCAGGCACTTAACAAGGAAGATGACCGCGCCCAAGATGGCCGCGACACCCATGGTCTGGGGCTCGCCCCAAGGCACAAAGATTGCGCAGAACCACGACACGATCACGACCTGCTTCATGGACATGGCGAGTTTGGCCATAGCCAGCGACGGGCCGGAAAGCTCGGCAAGCGGGCCCTCCTGAAGCTCCTGCTCGGCCTCGGCCTGGTCAAACGGCAGCTTGCCCAGTTCCATGTAGCAGGCGGCGGCAAAGGCGATACCCGCCAGGACGACCGCGACGGGCGCCTGGATATCCCCGGCCAGGATGCGCTGACCCATGGTGGCAATATCGGTGGATCCGCACACGAGCGCCGTGGCGAACAGCGCCAGCAACATGGACGGCTCAATGAGCACGCTCATAAGCAGCTCGCGGATGCCGCCGATACCGGCGTAGGCGTTGGACGAATCCACACCGGCCAGCGAGAAGAAGAAGCGCGCGAGCGCCAGGCTGTACATGATGGTGATGGCATCGCCAAAGACCGGCATGGGGCTTTCCATCGTAAAGATGGGCAGACCCATGGCGAGCATAAAGGCAACGGCCAAGAACAGCGGGGGCATGATGCGGATGGCGAAGCTCGCGTCCTCGCTCACCGACTCGGGGCGAGCCAGGAGCTTAGCGATATCGCGGTAATCCTGCATGATGCTCGGGCCGCGACGGTTGTGCATCTTGGCGCGGATCACGCGACCAAGACCGGAGAAGAACGGCGCCACCAGCATAACGAGGACGCCTTGGGCAATACCCAGCACAATGTTGTTCATATGCTCCCCTCCTTAACCCATAAATACGGCGAGTGCCAAGAAGGCCACGAGCGCCACGACGATGTAAACGATGTAGAGGCTGTAGTCGCCGCTCTCGAGCTTAGTCGAGACCTGGGCGAGCCACTCCACACCACGATGCGGGGCGTCCACCAGCACGCGGTCGGGCACGGGTTCCACGGCCTCGGCAACCCCGGTGAGCTTTTGGAAGAAGTGCGCAATGAACCAGCAGATGGCCGTGCAGCGGTCACGCAGGTCGTAGAGCGGCTTCATAAACCACGAGACATCGGAGGCAAAGGTGGTGGCGACGACGGGCATCTCGGCATTGGGGGCATAGCCGCACGCCCAAGGCTGGGACTTCTGCGCCGGACCCACCTGCTTGGCGCGACGGAAGGCGCAAGCGATAGCGACGAGCACCACGAGCGCGATAGCGATCGCGGGCGTGGAAGTGGCGGCACCGGAGTACTGATTCATGAGCTCCATGCCCTCGGCAGCGAAAACGCCACCGGCGGGGTTGAGCACCGAGGCCGCGACGTCAACGAGCACCGGGGCTACAACCGGCGAGCCGATACCGAGCACAACGCAGATGGCGGCCAGCAGACCCTGGGCAAAGACCATGGGAGCCGGGACCTCCTTGGCGTTGGCAGCGGCCTCGGAACGAGGCGCGGAGGCAAACGACACGCCATAGGCCTTGACGAAGCACGTGACGGCGAGTGCGCCGGTAATGGCAAGTGCCACGGCGGCGAACACGGCCACGATCATGACGGGTTTGTCGGCAAGCGTCGACACGTTAAAGAGCGACTGGTAGGTAAACCACTCGGACACAAAGCCGTTAAAGGGCGGAATGGCCGAGATGGCAAGCGCACCAATAAGGAAGCAGATGGCCGTGGCCGGCATACGGCGGAACAGACCGCCCATCTTCTCCATATTGCGCGTACCCGTGGCATACAGCAGCGCGCCGGCGCCCAAGAACAGCTCGCCCTTAAACATCGCGTGGTTAAACGTGTGATAGAGCGCAGCCATCAGGGCCAAGACGGCGATGCCGGTGGAGCCGAGTGCCTGAGCGCAGATCGAGGCGCCCACACCCAGCAAAATGATGCCGATGTTCTCGACGGAGTGGTAGGCCAAAAGGCGCTTGATGTCGTGCTCCTGCAGGGCGAAGGCAACGCCCAGGACCGACGAGATCGCGCCGATCACCAGCACGAGCATACCCCACCAGGTCTGAACGCCCGAGGCGCCCAGCAGGTCCAGGCCTACCTTGAGGATACCGAAGATACCGATCTTGATCATGCCGCCTGACATGAGGGCCGACACGTTGGACGGCGCCTCGGGGTGCGCCTTGGGCAGCCACGAATGCAGCGGGATGATACCGGCCTTGGCACCAAAGCCAAAGAAGGCGAGCACAAAGCAGACCGAGGCGATGGTGGGATCGAAAGCCGTGGAGCGGATGTCGGCAAAGGCAAACGAACCGTCCGCATGGTTAGCAAGGATCAGGAAGCTCGCCATGATGAGCACAAAGCCCACATGCGCAATCACAAAGTAGAGCCAACCACCGTGAATGGACTGCTGGTTCTCCTCGATCACGACCAGGTAGTAGCTCGTCAGCGACATGAGCTCAAAGGCGACCAGGAACCAGAAAACGTTGTCGGCCGTGAGCACCAGCAGCATGGACGCGACAAAGGTGTTAAAGAAGAATCCCGCGCGGGCCTTCTTGCCCGGATACTCGTCAAAGTAGTTGAGGCCGTAAACAGAGCCGGCAAACGCGAGCACCGAGATGAGTGCCACAAAGACGCCGGACAGACGGTTGAGCAACAGCTGGAACCGGGCGAACGGGAAGAACAACACGGTATCGATGACGGTAACGTCGCCCAGGATGGCCTGGATACCGGCGGCAAACGAAAGCACCGCGCAGGCTATATACAGCAGCCATGCGCCAGCACTAAGCAGCCTATCCGTACCATCCAAAGCAAGGCGGCTTATTATGCGCAGCACCGCATAGCAGAGCACAAGCGAATATATCAGCGAATTAAGTATGCCCAAGGCAATCTGATACGACGCGACGATGGTGAGCATATCGGCGCTGAAAACATAGCGCAGCAGGCCGGGATTTATTGCCAGGTACAGCGCGGCGAACAGCACAACGCTCAATATGTACAGTATGCAGTCCGCCTTGGCATGGCCGCGTTTCCGGGCGAATATAAGCGCCAGCACGGCGGGGATAAGGCTTGTTGCGGCATACAGCGCAATTGCAAGCACATTCAGCGCGCCGCCGGCAAGGGAAAGGCTCCTGAGCGCCTTACCTGTAAACTCAAGCGGGTAACACAGCAGCACGCGGGCAATATCCGCGCCGCTTAGCAATATTGCCGCGGCAGCGCCCAGCGCGGCCAATGCGCACAATGCGTACAGAGCAGCTTTGTTATGCTTCATAGAAACCTCCACATTATCGTTTTGCGATAATTTATGGCGATATGATAGCATTGAAATTATCGTTTGTCAATAATTTTGTGCATAACAAAGCAGGAGTCTACGACTCCTGCTTTGTTATCAAGCTGCGGCGCTCATTGCGGAAATATACAACTCAGGCAAAAGAGCGGCAGCAAAGCAATTCTACAGTCTCCAAAATGCAGAGGGCCAGCAGTCTGGCACAAAAGGTTCAGGATCGCTCCCTAGCCAAGTCGCACAAACTGCTGACATCAACACCGTAGCAGACCTATACCTTGTTGTCAAGCAGAAAGACAAGAATTTCGGACCGGAGGCGGCAAGCAAGGTCGTGAATGCGGACGGGCGCCGAAGGTGGTCTAGCATCAGACCGGGAAGGGCTTCACGATCTTCGACGTTCGCAAAAACGGCGCGAGCACGCGCGACAATGAAACGCCGGAAAGCACGGATATACAAGAAAAATCCCGCAATCTCAACGATTGCGGGATTTCTGGTGCGAGTGGTGATACAGAACTTTTTGAAAAAGCCAGTAATATCAACGGTTTTCAAGGCGGACGAGTAGCAAATAACTTGTATATATCCCCTTTTCGGGCGACTGTTTTTAAGACAGCCGCCCTTTTTCTATACCTAAATTCAAGTGTTGTGATTAGGGTGCGAAAGCCTCTGTTTTTTCCTCTCTGACCGCCGCAAGCAGGCGGGCATGGATGTTTTCCTATGGATCACATCCGAGAGGTAAACCGGAGGCTTTTTTCATCGAAATCAACACTTTTCATTTTCAGAGGAAGGAGGTGCGAAGATGGCTGTATTCCGTATCGAAAAGACCAGAGATTACACGGTCATGTCCAACTACCATCTGCGGGATATGTCGCTGTCGCTGAAAGCGAAAGGGCTTTTATCTCTCATGCTGTCCCTGCCGGAGAATTGGGACTACACCATGAAGGGTCTTGCCCGTATCTGCAAGGACGGCATTGACAGCATCAGCGGCGGCATCCGGGAGCTGGAGGCGCACGGCTATCTGATCCGTGCGCGTGTCCGTGGTGCAAACGGACAGCTCGGCTCTATCGAATACACTATTCTGGAACAGCCTAAAGCGCTATCACCTACACAGGAAAAACCTATACGGGAAAATCCCGTACAGGTGAATCCAATGTTGGATGCTCCAATTCAGGAGAACCCCGCCCAATTAAATAAAGAAGAATCAAGTAACTATCCATCAAAGACTGATCTATCAATTACGCAAGAATCAAGTCCTATCCTATCAAGTCCCCCAGCCCCCAAGGAACGGGCCGGACAGGACGGGATGCGAAAGCGGGAAAGCTATCGGGCATTGATCTTAGAGAACATCGAGTATGACGTACTCTCGCAGAACGTGCAGCTTGACAAGGACCGGCTGGACGAGCTGGTGGAACTCATGGTGGATACCGTCTGCTCCAACCGGGAGATGATCCGTGTCGCCGGGGACGACTACCCTGCGGAGGTCGTCCGGTCACGGTTCCTGAAGCTGAACGCCTCGCACATCGAGTATGTCCTTGACCGGATGCGGGAGAACACCACCTATGTCCGCAACATCAAGAAATATCTGCTGGCGGCGCTGTATAACGCCCCGGTCACGATGGACAGCTATTACACATCCCTTGTCAGCCATGACCTGTACGGCAGCGGAGATCGGAGGTGAACGCCTTGCAGGAAGAAATCACGCAGAAAACCCTTGCGCTTTGTGTGGAGGCCAGCAAAATGACCGCCCAGCTCTTGCAGCAGGCCATGAAGAAGGTGCTGGCGGATATGGAGAAGCACAAGAAAAATCCGCAGCTCCGGCACGGCAAGCAGACGCTCCGGCAGCTTATGAAGCACAACACCGGCGTTTCCAACATCGAGATCACGGATCAGAATATCCGGGCCTTTTCTTCCACGGCGAAGAAGTACGGCCTGGATTTTGCGTTGAAGAAGGACACTTCCGGCGAGCATACCCGTTACCTGGTGTTCTTCAAGGGCCGGGACGCCGATGTGATTACAGCGGCCTTCCGGGAGTTTTCCGCTAAAAACCTGAGCCGCGAGAAAGCCCCTTCCATCCGGCGCAAGCTGGAAAAGGCGCAGGAGCAGTCCAAAACGCAGCACAAGGAGCAGGAGCGCGGCGAAAAGGTCAAGACCAGAGAACGGAGCGTGGAGCGATGAAGGACAAACTCAAAAAATATCTTCTGCCAAATCTGCCGTATCTGTTCTTTGTGTATCTCTTTGATAAGCTCTGCCAGGCGGTGCGGCTGGTGCCGGGGCTTGACGCCTCGGAAAAGCTGCTGCATATCGGGCAGGGCTTTCAGACGGCCTTCGCCAGCTCCGCACCCAGCTTTCACGCGCTGGATATCTGCATCGGCATCCTCGGCGCGATCCTTGTCCGGCTGGCAGTGTATGTCAAAGGCAAGAACGCGAAGAAATACCGCAAGGGCATTGAATACGGCTCTGCCCGCTGGGGTACGGCGGCGGATATTGCGCCCTACATAGACCCCGTTCCCGATTGGAACATCCCCCTGACCAGGACGGAAAGCCTCACCATGACCAGCCGTCCGAAGGACCCGAAAACAGCGAGAAATAAGAATATCCTCGTCATCGGCGGCTCCGGCAGCGGCAAGACGCGGTTCTTTGTCAAACCGTCCATCATGCAGATGCACAGCTCCTATGTCATCACCGATCCCAAAGGGCAGCTTTTGAAGGAAACGGGGAAAATGCTCCTGCACGGCGCACCGAAGCTGGACGAGAACGGAAAGCCGGTGCGGGACAGTCGCGGCAAGGTCATCTATGAGCCCTACCGCATCAAGGTCCTGAACACCATCAATTTTTCCAAAAGCATGAAATATAACCCGCTGGCCTATGTGCGCTCCGAGAAGGATA
>OQWM01003779.1_pt1 | contig 10033 bp, 8 predicted proteins | sample 1691531 | NCBI WGS metagenome assembly OQWM01 (sample SAMN03418257, study PRJEB22391) | human gut metagenome | biome: human-gut; feature: organic feature; material: feces | host: Homo sapiens | place: Tanzania | collected 2013-01 | reverse complement strand
ATGCCGCCGTCAACCCGTCCCGTTTCTACTCCAAGCAGCTTCTGCGCCGGGTAAGTAGCCAGTACGATATAGAGAACGAAAGTCTGGAAGAACGCCTCATGGCCGTATTGGATTACATCAGCGGCATGACGGATATCTATGCCTTAGACATCTATCAGAAGATAAACGGCATCAGCCTGCCCATCGTATAAGATGGGTAGTAGCTGGATATTCTGGGAGGAACAGATAAATATCTGCTCGGCATCGCCGCTTTTTACATCAAAACACAGCGGAAACAGGCATATATTTTTTCTTCTTATTTTAAGAACACCCCATATAATGGCATGTTGGTGATATTAGCCTGCTGGCGATAAGGCAACATGGAATAACGAATAGCTGAAATATCAGGATGATCCATCAGATAATGATGAAGTGACGGAGCATGTTTGGAGAAATCACTGGCATAGTTGGAAAGAATCTCATTCTGCAGACTGCGCACCTGATTGAGCAACTTGTTTTCAACAAAAGCCTTTACCACTTCTGGCATACCACCTACATAATAATATTGTCGGAGCAAGTCCTTCAGTTTTTCATGAAAAGCATTCATCAGTTCATAATCATGACTATGCATCAGCTTCAGCAACTGCTCCTCACCCATCGCCATGAGAAACTCCTCAAAATCCATCGGAAAGAGGCGCAAAGTCTGCACCTTTCCTACTGGAAACGAGACCCCTGCATGCAAAGCTACTCCCAGCAAAGAACCAGCCACAGCAATATGATATTCCGGTGCATCTTCACAAAAATACTTCAAAGCCTCTAAAGCCTGAGGAAATGCCTGCACCTCATCCAGGAAAATAAGTGTTTTACCTGGGATAATATCTACCCCAGTCAAGGCACTTAAGCCCTGGATGATTCTGGCAACATCAAAATCACCCGAATAGATGGCCTGCAAGTTTACGTTCCTATCGCAACTTACGTAAGCTAGACTATCAAATTCCCGCCTACCGAATTCCTTAAGGACATAAGTCTTTCCACACTGTCTTACGCCATTAAGGAGCAATGGCTTGTGATGCTCCTGATTCTTCCATTCCAGAAGCTGTCCATATACCTTTCTCTTCATATCTTTACACTTTTAGACACATAAAAATGCCAGATTGCTACACTTTTCAACACATAAAACCATGCTATCAGCACACTTTCTGACACATAAATCCTGCGCAAAGATACACTTTTCAACACATAACACCAAAATTCCGCTGCCTTTTCTTTGACACATTAAGACAATTTAACCTCAAAAGCAGAAATCTGGGCTCTAATGGAGCCACTCCAAAACTGCGCTAAAATAAGTATTTATATGTATTCTTATGTTAATTTAGGTGTCGCATTGGTACCAATGCGACACCTTGAACATAGGAAGTAGACACATGAACATAGGAATGCGACACCTAGTTTCGAAAAAAAATGCTATATTTGCAACACGAATCAATGATTAGAAACAATAATTAGAAACAATAATTAAAAATAAAAAAATAAGAAACAATGACAACAGCAGAATTCACACTCTTCATTCTAGGAGTATCCATACTCATATCGGGCATCATCATATTCTATGCCATGATACGTGAGTACCAGAACTATCTCGATGATCACTGGAAGGCAGAGTTCAGCCTTGCCGATTTCATCAAGCGGGAACAGTTTTATATCTACCTGTTCCTGTGACTAACGCTTATCATCCTGCAGAACCTGTGGTATCTGCTGAGTGATTAGCAAGTGCTTAACGCTTTAAATATTACAATTCAAGCTCATGACATCTCATTCATTTAAGTAACTATCATTTATGAAAGATAAAAGACTCTTCAACAGCCGGCTCATCCACTGGCTCCTGTTTCTGTGCCTCAGCATCGTCTTCCTGCTCTTCATGCATCTAGCCCTGCACTAGGCATGCAGCGAAATTCGCATCATCTCATCTGCCAATCAAAAAAAGAGAGATATTACGAGAATTCACAAAGTTTTATGTTAAATTGTATTGCCGTTTGCAAAAAAAGTGGTACTTTTGCATGCAGATTCACCAACTGAGAATAATATAATATGGTGATGAAACGAATTTAAGAAGACAATATGAAACCATTATTTCTGCTGCAGTTTGCATGCCTCATCTTCATGGTGGTCAATGCCCTAATCCTGGCATTCACCCATCTGCATGTAAGATGGCTCAACAAGCGATATGAGCGTTCAAGATGGCTGATTCTCGTAGCCATGCTTGGACTTGCCATACAATTCCTGATGCAGATGATTTATGGATTCCGAGCCACAGACGATGGTTTGGGAGCCATCATCAACATTCTGGTCTACACCCCCTGCTTTACGCTCATAGCCATGGGCATCTACAACATAGAGGCCACCCACGCCAACCGCAAAAAGATGAATCTGATTTGCGGAGGTGCCTTTGCAGCCATCCTCGTCACCTTCCTGGCAGGCGTCTACTTCTGCAACGGCCTGCACATCGGAAACTGGCTCTATGTGATGCTGGCTCTCTACATAGGCGACGTAGTATATTGCATCTGCATGATTATCAAGGAAATGATTAAGAGAAAGAACATGCTGGAGACGATGGCTGCCACCGACATCCTGCCATACGTGAGATACGCGCGTGCCAGCGTCATGATTCTCATGTTCACAGCCGTGCTCACTCTGTTTGCCATCCTCAGCACCAAACTGCTATTCATCGTGGGACCTCTCGGACTGGTTTCCATATTCTTCTTCGTCCTCAGTTTCGTGGCGCTGGGCTACAACTACACCCCTACCGAAGAACTCCTTGACAAGGAAGAGGAGAAGAAGGCTGCCCTGGAAATAGCTATCAGCAAAGGACTGGCTGATGAAAACGACCCTGAAACGAAGCTGGAGCTGGAGGAACTGAATAATGAACTGCCAGAAGCCCTTTCTGATGAGCGACAGCTGTTTATACAGCGATGTCTGGATAAATGGTGCGACGAAATGGGCTACAAAGACAGCACGGTGAACATGCTGTCCTTATCTCATCAGCTTAGGATTCCGAAGTATGAGCTGACTCTGTATTTCGACAAGATTCTGCAATCTACGTTCAGAATCTGGCTGAGTGAAATTCGCTTCGAGGCGGCTAAGAAGATGATGGAAGCCTGTCCTGACTTCAGCAACGACATCATCTCTGCCGAATGCGGCTTCTCATCCCGCACCCATCTCTACCGCATCTTCAAGCAGAAGGAGGATTGCACCCCTACTGCCTGGAGAGAAAGACAGCAGAAAGAATCAGACAGCAGAGAAGCGTAGTTTGCGAAAACTACTTCACACTACACAAAATGCTCATAATTACCTGTTACACAGATATTTTCAGTAGTGTAATGTCAAGATTGACACTACACGCACACTACACCACACTACACTCAGGCGATAAAACAATTCTAGATTGCTTCCCCAACAGCCCAATCGTAAAGAGTGTAATGTGGTGTAGTGTTAGTGTAGTGTGGAGGCCCACACTACACACCATATAACACTCTGTAATACAACAATTTAACCCACATCTAGTGTAGTGTGAAGTAGAACAGACAAGTATGCTTTCTACACCCCCCCAGCCACCAAACAAAAAATGCCTAGTTACGGCAAGATATTGCCCTGCAAAGGGGCAACTTCCTGCCATAACTAGGCAATATTCGCTGAATAGCCATTAACCCACATAAGTTAAGGCTACACGCCCTTGATACATAAAGTTTCTTATTCTTTTTCCTTATAGAAAATCTTGTTGGCACCACTGGTTATCTTCAGCGCCTCAGGATGCTCCTCTATGAAACTGTTGATGTGGCGAACACGCTTCTCTTCCAGAATCTCGTCCACGGCTATGAGAATACCCGTTTCCTCTACATCACCGAAACCATAGTTGATGGCGGTGCCGAAAAGCTTCATGGTAGGACTCAGATTCATATACGCATTCACCAATGGAGGAATGTTGAAGCCCAACTCTCTGATTTCACGATTCAGAATGCGATAATCAGCACGGAAATCATCCTCGGTGAAAATCTTCTCCATCTCGCTCTCAGGAGTCTCCAACTTCAATGGCTTCATCGGAATTACCAGGTTCTCCTTGTCATCAAAATGCTTCTTGAGGAAGTAGAGAATCATGTCGCGACCACGACGGATGTAAGATGGATACATCGTCATCTTGCCAAAGAAATACTTCACCTCTGGGTAAAGCACAGTCAGGGCACCCAAGCCATCCCAGAGATTATCCAGAGCAAAGATGCTCTTGCTGTTCTTGCGAACATTCTGATACTCAATAGAAACGAACGAACGGCCCAGCTCCACGGTGTAAGGCATGTAATCCTTCAGGAACTTGTCGGAGAAATGGAACATGTGGCTGGTGGCGAGCTTTGGCTGGCCCTTCTCGTCGAGCTGCCAGTCCTTGCCCAGCAGATAACGGTAACCACCGATAATCTCGTTGGCCTCCGGATTCCAGACGATGAGCTGCTTATAGCAGTTGTCGCCAAAGTCGAATTCGTCAAGATCCATCGATTTCCCGGTTCCACCGCCAGCCTCACGGAAAGCGATTTCACGAAGGCGCCCAATCTCCTTCAATACATTTGGCGAGTCATTTGCCGTAACGATGTAAATCTCGTTATGGCTCTTATTGGTCATGCGAAGCTGCTTGTCGGGAGTCAACTCGCTCTTCAGCAGCTCGCGGTCAATCGGTTGGATGATTTCTTCTTCCATACTACTCTATCTCTATATAAAAACTATATTCTATAAAATTATGCTTTACTATGCTTATAATGCTTTGCTTATTATAATGCTTTGTTATAATTCGTAGACCTTGTCTTTCACATACTGTGCCCACTCGGTGGCCGACTTGCTATGGTCGAAGGTCTGCCAAGGAATCGGTTTGCCGATGGCGATGCGGAAATGCTTGCCCACGTTCTTGTACATCTCGTCTACCAGGAAAAGCATGGCGAGATTGAACGGCAGATGCTTGTCGCTGAAGCGGGCGATGCGATAGAATCGCTCTGAGTTGCGCCCGCCAAAGTGGATAGGCACCACGTCGCGCTGATACTCCACGCTCTTGGAAATGAAAGTCTTCTTCCAAGGCAGGTCGCGGATGCTGCCGTCAGGCTGCTTGCGGCTGTTCAGGCCAGCAGGGAACATGAGCATGTGGTTGTCGCTCTGGAAACCAGCCTCCACCATGCGCGGGAAGTCACGGCTCTGGCGACCGGTTTTGTTGATGCCGATGCTTACAGGCTTGAGTCCCGGAAGATTGAGCAGAAGGTCGTTTACCAGATAGCGGAACTTGCCGTCATAATGCTTTCCGATGATGGAACCCAGGCACACGCCGTCCTGTCCGCCCAGCGGATGATTAGACACGAAGGTATAGAGCTTTCCGTCGTTCTTATCCGGCAGATTCTCCAATCCCACAATCTCTACATCCATCTTCAGATAGCGCACGCATTCGGTGAGCCACTCTGTACCGGAAAGGCCACGACTTTCCCACAAGAACTTGTTGACCTCGTCCTCGTGAATGATTTTCTTAAGCCAAGAAACCAGGAAACCCGGCACAAACTTCGCCTTGCTTCCCATCTTGCTCTTCAGTATCTTTTCTATATCTATCGTTTTCTCAATTGAAGCACTCATGTTCATTAAAACTTATAAGTACGTGCAAAATTAGTTCTTCTTTTTTAAATACGAGTCATTTTTTCCAAAAAAATATCATTTTTGCCTAAATTTCCTATAAAATAGCATCATTCGTGCAGAAATCAAGACAAAAAACAGCGTTTTCGGAGTTTCCGTGACATTCGGGTTCAGCAGAGCCCAAAAGGCGGGAAAACAACTTTTTTATAGCCGTTTTTAAAATTTTGCACGGAAAAGTAGCAGTTTGTGGGGATTTTTATGTACCTTTGAACCCGAATTCCTTTAAATAGGTACATACGTGTGGTAAATAGGTACATACACGTGGGAGGAATGAGTTAAAAATAAGAAACTTATAAAGAAAAAGAAGAAAAGACAATATGATTAAGACAGCAGAAACATACCACGTACCCGTTCTCCTGAAAGAGAGCGTTGACGGACTGAATATCCAGCCAGGCGGCATCTACGTAGATGTTACCTTCGGCGGTGGCGGGCACTCCAGGGAGATACTCTCCCGACTCAGCGAGGGCGCACACCTGTATAGCTTCGACCAGGATGCCGACGCCGAACGCAACGTGGTGGCGAATCCTGACTTCACCTTCGTCTGCTCCAACTTCAGATATCTGAAAAACTGGATGCGATACTATGGCGTTGACGGACTCGACGGTCTGCTTGCCGACCTCGGCGTATCGAGCCATCACTTCGACGACGAGACCCGCGGCTTCTCGTTCCGCTTCGACTCGCCGCTCGACATGCGCATGAACAAGAGAGCCGGAAAGACTGCTGCCGACATCGTGAACGAATATGAGGAAGAAGCCCTTGCCGACATCTTCTACCTCTACGGCGAGCTGAAGAATTCGCGCCGCATCGCCTCTGCCCTGGTCAAGGCGAGAGCCACCAGCCCCATCAAGACCACCAAGGACTTCATGGCAGCCGTGGAACCCCTCTTCAAGCGCGAGCGAGAGAAGAAGGAGATGGCCAAGCTCTTCCAGGCGCTGCGCATAGAGGTGAACCACGAGATGGATGCCCTGAAAGAGATGCTCCGATCTGCCACCGAACTGCTGAAGCCGGGCGGCAGACTATCAGTAATCACCTACCACTCGCTGGAAGACCGCATCGTGAAGAACATGATGAAGGCAGGCAATCCGGAAGGAAAGATAGAACAGGACTTCTTCGGAAGAATAGAAACTCCGTTCAAGCTCGTGAACAACAAGGTAATCATTCCTGATGCCGACGAGCAGGAGAGAAACCCGAGAAGCAGAAGTGCTAAACTTAGAATAGCAGAAAAGAAATAAGAAAATGGAAGAAAAAAAGGAAAAACAGATTATCAACAGCCAGGCGGAAGGAACTGCTCCTGAAGAGCCAGCCAAGACAGCTACCCCAAAAGGCTCGGCAAAGGCAGATGCCTCAAAAGAGCCAGCCAAGGCTGCTGCACCCGAAGAATCGCTCAAGGCAGCTTTAGCCAAGCAGGCCATTGAGGAAGAGGCTTCGGGATCGGCAAGCTTCACCCTGCGCAAGATTCTGGGTGGCGACATCCTCACCGCCCAGATCATACGCAAGCAGATATGGCTGTTTGTGCTCATCGTGTTTTTCGTCATCATCTACATATCCAACCGATACAGCATCCAGAAGGACCTAATCGAGCTGGACCAACTGCAAAAAGAGCTGCAAGACACCAAGTACAAGGCTTTGTCTACCAGCAGCCAGATAACAGAAAAGAGTCGTGAGAGCAATGTGCTCGACGTGCTGAAGCACAGCAAAGACAGCATCCTGCACATCGCCACCCAGCCTCCTTACATCATTAACGTACCCGAAGAATGAGCAAGTTTGAACATAAGAAAGTAATGCCCCGCTACAGCGCCATCGCCATCATCATGACCCTGATAGCGGCTGCCATCGTGGGCAAGGCATTCTACATCATGACTGCCAAGCACGACTACTGGATGAAGGTTGCCGAGCGACAGAAAAAAGATTCCGTGACCGTGAAGCCTAACCGAGGCAACATCCTGAGCTGCGCCGGTCAGCTAATGGCGAGTTCGCTGCCTGAGTTCAAGGTATTCATGGACTTCCAGGCATTGTCTACCGCCAAGAACGACTCGCTGTGGGACGTGAAGCAGGATTCCATCTGCCAGGGGCTGCACAAGATATTCCCGGAGAAGAGCGCTGAGGAATTCAAGCGCCATCTCATAGAGGGACGAGGCAAGAAGAGCCGCCACTGGGCAATATATAGCAGCCGCATCGACTACAACACCTTCACCGAGGTGAAGAGTCTGCCGGTGTTCCGCATGTCTCCCTACAAGAGCGGTTTCCACTGGGAGGAGTATAATGCCCGTACCAGAACCTACGGTTCGCTGGCCGGACGTACCATCGGTGCCATGTTTGGTGCCAAGGATACAGCCCGATTCGGACTGGAGCTGAGCTACGACTCCATCCTGCGCGGAACCAACGGTATCGTGCATCGCCGCAAGGTGCGCAACAAGTTCCTCGACATCACCGACACCCCTCCTATCGACGGTGCCGACATCGTTACCACCATCGATGTGAGCATGCAGGATCTTGCCGAGCGCTCACTCATCGAAGAGTTGAAGGAAATCAATGCCAACGTGGGTGTAGCCATCGTGATGGATGTGCCTACCGGCGACATCAAAGCCATCGTAAACATGGAAAAATGCTTCGATGGAGAATACAGAGAGATTCACAACCATGCCGTGAGCGACCTTCTGGAGCCGGGTTCGGTATTCAAGCCAGCCTCGCTGCTCGTAGCGCTCGATGATGGTGTGGTAGATACGACCTATCGCGTGGAAACCGGATGTGGTGTCTGGCAGATGTACGGACGAGACATGAAGGACCATAACTGGCGAAAGGGCGGATATGGAATGCTGACCTTCGCAAAGACTCTGTGGTACAGTTCAAACATCGGTGTGAGCCGAATCATCGACGACCACTACCGCAACTGTCCGGAGAAATTCGTACAGGGCATCTACCGCACCGGCCTGCACGACGACCTGAAGATTCCGCTGGTGGGAGCTACTCCTGCCCGAATCCGAATGCCGCACAGAAACAGCCACGGACAGTATGACAACTGGGCAAAGACCAGCTTGCCATGGATGAGTATCGGATACGAGACGCAGGTGCCACCAATCTCTACCCTCACCTTCTACAACACCATCGCCAACAACGGCAAGATGATGCGCCCTAGATTCGTGAGCAAGGTAGTGAAGAACGGAGAAACCATCATGGAATTCCCACCAGAGGTGATGCGCGAACAGATAGCCAAGCCGCAATCCATCAAGAAGATGCAGACCATCCTGGAACAGGTGGTTAGTCTGGGACTGGGCAAAAAAGCCGGTTCGCCTAACTTCAAGGTTGCCGGAAAGACCGGTACGGCCCAGGTTTCCAAGGGTGCCGGTGGTTACAAGAACGGCATTACCAACTATCTGGTGAGCTTCGCCGGCTACTTCCCTGCCGACAATCCGCGCTACAGCTGTATCGTCTGCATTCAGAAATCAGGTTTGCCAGCTTCCGGCGGAAGCATGAGTGGTAAGGTATTCCACGACATTGCCGAAGGTATCATGGCACAGAGTCTGAAGCTCGACGTGAAGGATGCCAAGGATTCAGCCTCCATCTTCGTTCCGGACGTGAAGAACGGAAACGTGCTGGCTGCCGACTATGTACTCACCCATTTGGGCATCAAGACCAATACCAACTGGAGTGGAAGCTACGCAAACGGCAATCCTATCTGGGGTAAGGCTGAACGCATAGGAAGCAGAAGCATCAAGCTCATCAAGGAGAAGCAATACGGCAAAAGCACCGTACCTGATATTACGGGCATGGGAGCCAGAGACGCTATCTTCTGCATGGAGAGCAGAGGAATCAGAACCAGGATTCATGGCAGAGGCAAGGTAATCAAGCAGAGTCTCATGCCGGGAACACCGGTCAAGAAGGGTTCCATCTGTATCATCGAATTGAACTAATATATATAATAAGGTGTAAATACATAAAAATATAAATATGAAGTTACAAGAATTACTCAAAAACATCGAGCCGATTCAGATTGTCGGCGATGCTGATGTAGAGGTTTCGGGCGTAAACATCGACTCCCGAAAGATTAAGGAAGGTCACTTGTTCGTTGCTATCAAGGGCACTCAGGTTGACGGCCACCAGTTTATTCCAAAGGCATTGACCCTGGGCGCAAAGTCGGTTTTGTGCGAGGATATGCCTGAAGAGAAAATCGAAGGCGTAACTTACATTCAGGTAGCATCTACCGAAGATGCTGTAGGTAAAGTGGCTACACTCTTCTATGGCGACCCATCCAAGAAGCTGAAGTTGGTTGGCGTGACTGGCACCAATGGTAAGACCACCATCGCCACCTTATTATATAATATGTTCCGCAAGTTCGGACATAAGT
>OQWM01003777.1_pt1 | contig 10037 bp, 10 predicted proteins | sample 1691531 | NCBI WGS metagenome assembly OQWM01 (sample SAMN03418257, study PRJEB22391) | human gut metagenome | biome: human-gut; feature: organic feature; material: feces | host: Homo sapiens | place: Tanzania | collected 2013-01 | reverse complement strand
CCTGTGCCGCACCGCAGCCCGGCAGCACGACCTGCCCCGGGGCGCGGGCAGCGAAGCATTACGCAGCCGCTGTGTGCGGCTGCGTTTTTGGCGGCGTATCCGCTGGGAATGTGGCAGGGCAGCCCAGGGGGGCACAAGCAACGCCTTGGCACCGTTTTGCAGGCAGACCGCCGCCGCGCAAAAGCCCAGATACCCGCCCTGCGCCGCAAACACAAGGCAAAGCAGCCCCGTACCCACCGCGCAAAATCCGGCGGCAAAAATGCACAGCAGCGTCAAAAATACGCCGCCGGCGGCGCGGCAAGGGGGCGCCTGCAGGCAGATGCCCGGCGTCTGGCGCTGCGGTTTTTGCTGGCGGCAGCTTTAAGCGTCGGGGTCAGTGTTGTCGGCGCCGGCATCGCCGTTTTCGTCGCCGGGATCCTGCTGTGATGGCTCAAACTCCCGCTGCGCCAAGGGCGAGGCATTGACGGCGGCGCGCAGCTGCTGGCGGTTGATGTGGGTGTAGATTTGGGTGGTGGAAACACTCTCGTGACCGAGAATTTCCTTCAGTGCCAGCATATCCACGCCGCCTTGGTACATCAATGTGGCGGCGGTATGGCGCAGCTTGTGGGGCGAAAATCCGCGCCCGCTCAAACCTGCACTTTGCAGGCAACGTGCGACGATCTGCTCGACCCGGCGCGCCGACAGCCGCTTGCCGGTCTTTTTGGAAACAAACAGCGCCTGCTTGTCGGTCAAGTTGGGCAGGGAAGCGCGGGCGGCGGTGTAATGCTCCAGCGCATCTAAGCAGGCGGGCGTCAGGTAGACGAGCCGTTCCTTGCTGCCTTTGCCGGTAATGCGGATGGTATCGTCCCGAAAATCGCCCAAATTGATGGTCACCAACTCGGTCAGACGCATACCGCAGTTCAAAAACAACGTTATAATGCAGAAATCACGCTCGTAAAAATCACTTTGTATATTTTTTAACAATTGAACGCTTTCATCGGCGGTCAGGTATTTGGGCAGCGTCTTTTTGGGTGCGCCCAGACTGATGCTTTCGGTGGGGTTGGTGCTGAGCTTGCCGACCTGCGTACACATATAGTTGAAAAAGCCCTTGATGGCGCTCAATTTGCGGGCGCGCGCCTTGGAGCCGTTGTCGGCGTCACGCACATGGTCAAGGTACGCAAAGATGTCCCGCTTGGTGATGGAGGAAATATCCTTGGTGGAAATGCCCGTCAGGTCGATTTCGGCGGGGTCAATGGTGTCGGGCACACGCTGCCAGGCAATCATCATAAAGCGGAAGAACCCGCGCAGGTCAAGATAGTAGCCGTTGATCGTGCGCGGAGAGCGCAGCTTGACAAAATCGAGATAATGCAGATATTCCACAACATCGTTGGGGATATCCAGATACGGTGCATGGCGTTCGGGATGAACGGCATCAATGTAACTGCTCATAGGTAAACCTCGTGTAAATGCTAACCTGTCCCTGATAATTTATCTCTTGTCCGTAGTGAAATACTTTACTGTGTCTGTTGGATTCTTCAATTCAGTCTTGAAAAATTCCGGATATATTTTATTGTCCTCATCAAGCGAAATCCACACCAAGTGTTCTTTGCTGTTTTCATCCATAAAGATTTCGCTGATCGGCGCAAAAGCATCAGGCACTTTCATATAGAAGAAAAGCGAAATCTCATAAATCAGCTTGTCCCGATTGGTAGGCGTATCGCCATAGAAATAGTTTTCATGCACAAAGCCAAGGCGGTCGATTTCCATCTGAACGCCTGTTTCTTCCAGCACTTCACGAACAACAGCCTCTTCGGCTGTTTCACCGAATTTCACTCTGCCGCCGACGGAGTAGAGATACTCTCTGTCATTGCCAACCATCAAAAGCTTTCCATTTTTCATGATGATTGCACCGACACGAATATTCAAAATTCCATCGTCACAGGCTACGCACATATCTTTGTTCATCGTTTTTTCACCGTATCACAGTTTTACTTTTTCAAGATGTACATTTACACCGATTTGCAAAACGAAAAGCTATATCTTGCATTAAGTCCTGCAAAATTGCGTTAAAAAATGCAAGTGACAACTCATAGGTAAACCTCGTGATTCTAACAGTTTTCTATCCCCTATATTTCGCTAAACTTTCATTTAGCGAAACTGCATAAAGAGAACGAAAAGGCACTCCCTCTCGGTTCTCCCGTCTTTCTCCCGCTCTCCCGCAGGCTTTCCGGCAGCGAGATTTGCCTTACAGCTTTCTGACGGGATGGCGCAAAACCGTTTTGCGTTTTTCGGGCGGGGTTTTGCGCGGGTCGCTCAGATATATTTCGTGGTGCATACGTTCGGCAGAAAAATCGTTGGCGCAGCCGTTTTGCGCAAGAAACGCATCCATACGCGCTACGCTGGCAGGCTCGTCATCGTAGGCGCCCAGATGCATCATCTGCACACAAAGACCCTCGTCCACGGTCAAAAATTCCACCGCAGAAAAATCCTGCTTCTTTTTGCGCGAAGCCTCGGCAACCGCCCAGTCAAAGTCGGCGCGGCTCACAAAATCCGGGACACGGATGACAGAAATCCAGCAAAAAGCGTCCTTGTGGGCATACTCTACGCCGTCTGTCCCCTCTTGGCACCAGAACCCCTCCAACGGGGGTACAACATAGTCAAAATAGCCGTCGATCTCGTGTCCGGCTTTGCGGCACATTTTTAAGGTGTAGGCAACGCCGTACAAAAGACCGATTGCCTGCTGGTATGCGCCGCCCTCCTCGTTGGGGTCGCCCTTGCCGCGCACGGCAAGGTACTGCATCGGCGGCAGCGTTACAAGCTGCGGCACCGCCTTGGGCAGATAAAATTCCTTGTATTCCTTTTTATAGTCAAACGGCATAGGAAGCCTCCTTTCAGCGGTTGACGGACTGCGCCATCTTGTGGTAGGTGTGGCGTTCGCCGCGAATGGCAATGGAGTATGCCAAAATGTTCTGCGGCAGCGCCATACCGGGTACGCCGGTGTCGCCGATGTGGTGGATATCCGCACCTGCCATCTTGCACATCAGGGCAATCTGCCGAATGGTCGCGGTGTCGGCGCCCTCCTGCGAGGTGCCGATGGCGGTCAGCGCCAGCTTGCCCGCCGCGTGGATGCCGCTGATCAACCGGTGCGCGTACTCCTGCGTGATGCCGGGTACGGTACCGGGCGCGGGCAGCAGGATGATGTCAGCCCCGGCATGGATAAAGTCGCGGACATCGTCGGGGGTCAGGATGTTTTCGCCGCCCTCCCCTGCCACGCCGGAAGCGTGCATCTTGCCGGCGGCTAAAATCAGCCGGTCGCCCACGGCGGCGCGGATGCTGCGCAGGGATTCCACAATGGCGCTGTTGCTCACACCATTGCCGGGGTTTCCGGTCAAAACCACCATATCTACGCCCATTTCTGCGGCGCGGACGGCGTTTTCGGCGGTGGCAAGACGTCCGGCACTCATTTTCCAGAGTGTGCCGTCGTTGGATTTGGCTGCCTGCGGGTCCACCGGCTCCAGATTGATGCCGACAACACGCCCGGTCAGCCGCTTGATTTCGCGCACCGTGTCCTCTGCTGCCACCTTGGGCAGTGCGTTGATGACCGGGTGCTGCACATCAAACATATTCAGCAGCAGGATATCCGCACTCAGCGAGGCGGCGTATTCCGCATTGGTCACGTCCACCAGCAGCGGCGGCGTGATGCCGATGGTTTCGCACGCCAGCACGCGCCCCTCGCACGCGGCAAGGGCGCCCAGCAGCTCGGGCTTGGTGCAATTTTGCAAATCTGACGGTGTGCAGTCCAAAAGGCGCTTCATTCGTCGTCATCCTCCTCCATCACGCGACCGATGCCCTTGCGGTAGAACGGTTCGCTGTCGCGCATACCCTGCTGCCCCAAGGCGGAAACTGAGGTGGTGATTTGCAGGTCCAGCTTCTTTTCGCGGCTCATCAGGTACGGGTGGGCAGCCTTTGCCACAGCGGTAAAGAGCGCGTTATCCTTGGGACCGTCCAGAACCAGCAGATAGCTGCGGGCGGTTTCGTTCACGATCATGATCTGCAGGTAGGCAGAGCCGACGCCGGGGGCGGCAGCCAGCACCTCGCAGACGGGGTCCACCAGAGCGTCCGGGTAAACCGTCGGCTCGACCAAGGTGATCTTATCGCCGGGCTTGACTGCCATACCCTGCTGCGCTGCCGCAGCCTGTGCCTTGATGGCATCGCGCTGCTGCTTCAGGGAAACCAGCAGCGGGGTTTCCAGACGCAGGCTGTTCTCGCCGGGGTTGATGACCAGACCCGAAGCGTCGGTGTTTTTGGCAGCCATAGCGATGATGTCGTCAAAGCTCAGCACAATGATCTGCTGCCCGGACTGGGATTTCCATGCGTGTACGGCGTCCCAGTCGCTGAAGGCAAGATAGTAATGCTTGCCCTCGGGGCTGTTGATCATCACAAGGCTGACCTTGGTATCCTTGGGCAGCTGCACGCGGCCGTCAGCGGCGGGTTTGGGGGCGGGCTGTCCCTGCAGGTCAAACACGGCGGGCACCAGCAAGGGCGAGCGCACCAGCTCATTGATGACAACGTTCAGGTTTTGGGGGTTGTTTTCCGCCTTCAGCGCGGCGATGGCGTCCTTTACCTTGGGGTTGAAGGCGGGGGCTTTCTGCTGTTTCTGTTCGGGCATAGTTCCGATTCCTCGATTCACTTTAATTTTATGGCGTTTACGGCTTCCCGCAGGTAGGATACCCCCACCAGCTTTAAGCCGGGAAATTGCGCAGGGTCGATCATTTTCAGGTTGTGCTTGGGGACGATGGCGGTGTCAAAGCCGACGCGCTGTGCCTCGCGCAGGCGGGTTTCCAGATGCGTTACGCTGCGAACCTCACCGCCGAGTCCCACCTCGCCGATAGCCAGTGCTTTTTCTCCGATGGGCAGGTCCAGCAGGCTGGATGCCATCGCAAGGCAGACGGGCAGATCGCAGGCGGTTTCGTCCAATTTCAAGCCGCCGATGATGTTGACATAGACGTCTTGGTTGTAAAAGGCGTACCCGGCGCGCTTTTCCAGCACGGCAAGCAGCAGGAACATACGGTTGTAATCAAACCCGCTGGCGGTGCGCTTGGGGCTGGGAAAGCTCGTCTTGGTTGCCAGCGCCTGCACCTCGCTGAGTACCGGGCGGGTACCCTCCATCACGCAGGCAACGCAGGTGCCGCTGATGCCCAAGGGACGCCCCTCCAGCATGACCTGGCTGGGGTTTTCGATTTGGGCAAGACCGCGCCCGGTCATATCAAACATACCGATCTCGTTGGTGGAGCCGTAGCGGTTTTTTACCGCGCGCAGAACGCGGTACGGCAGGGTCTTGTCCCCCTCAAAATACAGTACGGTGTCCACGATATGCTCCATGACCTTGGGACCCGCAATCGCGCCGTCCTTATTGACGTGTCCTACGATAAAGGTCGGAATTTCCAGCGTTTTGGCAACGGTCAAAAAGCGGGCGGTGCTTTCCTTGACTTGGCTGACCGTGCCGGAGGAGGAGGAAATGTCGGTGCAGCGCATCGTCTGGATGGAGTCAATGACCACAAGGTCGGGCTTCATACTTTCGATCAGCCCGCAGATCTCATCGACATCGCTCTCCGCCACCAGCGAGATATTGTCCTGCGGCACATCCAGCCGCACCGCGCGCAATTTGATCTGGCGGGCGGATTCTTCGCCGGTGACATACAAAACGCTTTTGGTGCGGCTTACCTCGCCGCAGAGCTGCAGCAAAATCGTGGACTTGCCGATGCCCGGCTCGCCGCCGATCAAAATCACACTGCCGATCACAATGCCGCCGCCCAGAACGCGGTCCAACTCACCGATGCCGGTGACGATGCGGCTCTTTTCCTCGGTGGTGCTGATGCTTTTCAGCTTCTGGGGTACAAGGCTGGTCTGTCCCGGCACCCGCGCGACGGCGGCTGCCTTGCCGCTGCCGGTCTTGGCAGGCTCTGCGATAACGTCCTCGGTCATGGTGTTCCACGCCCCGCACGACGGGCAGCGCCCCATCCAGCGGGGGCTTGTTTCGCCGCACTGGTTGCAGACGTATACGGTTTTCAATTTGTCCTTGGGCATAGATGCCTCCTGCTAAAGATTGCTTACTTCCTATTATATCCCAAAATGCGGCGTCGGGCAAGTAAAATACGGGGATTTCTTGCGGGAGGCTGCGGTTTTTGTGTCCGTGATCTGCACACAGTTCAAAAACAAATGTTCACCGTATGAAAACTTTTCCTTGCATTTGTTTAGACAACGTGTTAAACTGGCACTAAGGCATGGAAAAATGTCCAATTCGAAAGAAAAAGGTGGGAATTGTATGGCGTTTGATGTAAATGCGCCGATTTTGTTTGTGCTGGTGGGCATCATCATCCTGTTTGTGCTGGCACAGTCGGTATTTTTTCTGTGGCGGGCGGTAGCGCGCGCCAAGGAGCTGGGGATGCCCCGGCAGACGATTCGCAAGACCATTTCGGCGGCGGCGGTGTTCACCGTGGCACCGGCGGTGGCGATTCTGGTGGGCGTTATCTCGCTGAGCAAGAGCCTTGGCATAGCCTTGCCGTGGCTGCGGCTTTCGGTGGTGGGTTCGCTGACCTATGAAACCGTGGCAGCCGGAACCTCCCTGACAGAGCTGGGGTTGGACACCAACACCCCCATCCCCACGGCGACGGCGTATGTCACCGTGGCAGCCGTTATGACGGTGGGCATTATGATCGGTCTGCTGCTGGTGCCGCTGATGACCAAGCGCCTGCAGGGCGGCTTGATGAAGATCGGCGCCAAGGATCGGCACTGGGCGGATATTTTTAACAATGCAATGTTCTTAGGTATGATCAGCGCCTTTTTGGGCTATGTGTTCAGCGATGTGCTGGGCGCAGCGCACGGCGATTTTACGGGGTTGATCCCGGTATTTGTTATGCTGACCTCGGCGGTCGTTATGGTGATCTGCGGTGTGGCGGCAATGCGCACCAAAAAGCGCTGGATCCAGGACTATGCCCTGCCGATCAGTATGCTGTGCGGTATGGCGGCGTCCATTCCGCTGACGAGCTGGCTGAGCTGAAAGAGGTGTGCCGAATGGAAAAGACAGAACTGCAAAAGAAAGAAACCTATATCGAGAGCGTCCACCGCTGGGGGCGCATCTGGGGGCTTACGCTGCTGGCGCTGATTGTGGCGTACCCCATTGTCGTGTCGGTGATCTTCCACACCACGCCGGACTGGGCGGCGTTTGCCAAGGGCTTTTTGGCAATCGGTCCGATGTACTGGGCGGTGGGCATTGTGGAAATTTTTACCTATGTGCCGATGCTGGGTGCCGGCGGCACCTATCTTTCGTTTGTGACGGGCAACATCTCCAACCTCAAGCTGCCCTGCGCGCTGGACGCGATGGAGCGTGCCGGGGTCAAGGCCAACAGCGAGGAGGGCGAGATCATCTCCACCATTGCCATTGCGGTGTCCAGCATTGTGACAACGCTGATCATTCTGCTGGGTGTGGTGCTGATCATCCCACTGACGCCGCTGCTGTCCAGCCCGGTGCTGGAGCCGGCGTTTACCCAGATTTTACCCGCGCTGTTCGGCGGCTTGGCGGTGGTGTTTGTGTCCAAGAATTTCCGGCTGGCGCTGGCACCCATGCTGCTGATGCTGGTGCTGTTCATCTTTGTCCCGGCGCTGAACGCCTCTACCGTCGGCATTATGGTGCCGGTGGGCGTGCTGTTCAGCTTGGGCGTGGCGCGTGTACTGTATAAAAAAGGCTTGGTGTAAAGCCGATAGGAGGTACTATACAATGTCATATCTGTGGTTGCTTTTGTTGATTCCGGTCGTGCTGGTGGCTGAGGTGCTGGTGCGCACGGCGCGGTTCAAGCCCGGTGCTGCCCCGCAGATCCCCGAGGGCGAGGAGGTCTTTGACCGCGATAAGGCGGTGGAAAACCTGCGCACCCTGATCCGCTTTAAGACGGTGTCCAACACGGATCCGCAGAAGGAGGACGATGCGGAATTCCAGAAGCTGATCGACAAGCTGCCGGAGCTGTACCCGCACGTCTTTGAGAGCTGCCGGTTTGAGCGGATGCCCGACCGCGGGCTGCTGTTTACCTGGGAGGGCAAACAGCACAGCGAGCCGAGCGTGCTGATGGCGCACTACGACGTGGTGCCTGTGGACGAAGCCGGTTGGAGCAAGCCGCCCTTTGAGGCAGTTCTGGAGGACGGCGTGGTCTGGGGACGCGGCGCGCTGGATACCAAAGTCACCTTTAACGGTGTTCTGACGGCAGCCGACCACCTGTTGGCGCAGGGCTACCAGCCGGAGCAGGATATCTATTTTGCCTTCAGCGGCGGCGAGGAGGTCAACGGTCTGGGCGCGGTGCATATCGTGGACTGGTTTGAAGCCCACGGCATCACCCCGGCGCTGGTCGTGGACGAGGGCGGCGCCGTGGTGCAGGATGTGTTCCCCGGCGTCAAGCAGCCCTGCGGTCTGATCGGCATTGCCGAAAAGGGCATGATGAACGTCGAGTATACGGTCAAATCCGGCGGCGGTCATGCCAGCGCCCCCAAGCCGCACAGCCCGCTGGTGGCGCTGAGTGAGGCGTGTACCAAAATCGAGTCCAACCCCTTTGCGGCGCATCTGACCAAGCCCGTGGCGGAAATGTTTGACACGCTGGGGCGCTACTCCAACTTTACCTACCGTATGATTTTTGCCAACCTCTGGCTGTTCGGCGGCGTGCTGGATTCCATCTGCCGCAAAAGCGGCGGCGAGCTGAACGCCCTGATGCGCACCACGGTGGCATTTACGCAGGCCAAGGGCAGCGCAGGGCGCAACGTCATCCCCTCGGAGGCAAAGATGATCAGCAACCTGCGCCTGAACCCGCAGGATACCATGGAATCCGCCCTTGACTACTTAAAGCAGACTGTCAACGACCCGGCGGTCGAGATGGTCAACCTGGAGGGTATGAACCCCAGCCCCATCAGCGAAACCAACTGCCCCGCATGGGACAAGGTGGCAAGCGCCGTGGCTGCCACATGGAAGGGCTGCCTGGTATCGCCTTATCTGATGGTGCAATGCTCGGACAGCCGCCACTATGGGCGCATCAGCAACCATGTCTACCGCTTCTCGGCGATGGATCTTTCTGCCGAGGAACGCGCCACCATCCACGGCAACAACGAGCGCATCCGTGTGGAAACGATCGGACGCGCCGTAGAGTTTTATATCCGCCTGATGCGCCAGTGCTGACGGCATAATAAACCAGCCCCTGACCGTTTTCGGTCAGGGGCTGGTTTATTTTATGCGGTTTTCAGAAGGTTTCCACGCCGTCCGCGGTCACGCGGGCGTACACCAGCGGCGGCACGGCGGGCTTTTCGTCACGGATGACAAGCCCGCTGCCCCGGAGCAGAGCGGCGAGAAGCAGAACGGCGGCGCGGCGGAGTCCGGCAGCGCAGAGGGCAAGGATCTCTCGTGGCTGAATTCCTCAAAGACCCTGCCGCTTGTGAAGGAAGGAACCGAAAAGAAGCTGAGCCTTTATATCAAGATGGGCGAAAACACTCCGGATCCGGAAAGCACATGGATGTTCCGATTCATTGAAAATGCAATGAATATCAACATCGAAGTGACGAAGTTCACCGATGCAAACAGAAACGAGATCATTCCGCTCGCATTCGCCAGCGGCGAACTGCCGGATCTGATCATCGGCGGCGGCTTTACGGCGGAGGAGCTTGTCAATTACGGCACGGTGGAGGGCCAGATCATGGACCTGTCTCCGTATATGAACGAAACCTATATGCCGAATCTGACCGGAATCTACACGGAGCACCCCGAGTATAAATCCGCGATCCAGGACGGCGAGGGCCATATCTGGTCCGTTGGCTATATCACGGACCCGGCGGATTGCCAGAACGTGAGCCGCGCATTCCTCAACTATGATTGGCTGGAGAAGTGCGGCAAGGAAGTTCCCACCACGCTTGACGAGCTGCTGGATGTCCTGCGTGCGTTCAAGCAGGAAAATCCGGACTGCTATCCGCTTGGCGGCAGCTGTTATCGCAACAAGTGACCGGAAAGGTCCGGAAATTGAGATTCCGTC
>OQWM01003772.1_pt1 | contig 10045 bp, 9 predicted proteins | sample 1691531 | NCBI WGS metagenome assembly OQWM01 (sample SAMN03418257, study PRJEB22391) | human gut metagenome | biome: human-gut; feature: organic feature; material: feces | host: Homo sapiens | place: Tanzania | collected 2013-01 | reverse complement strand
ACCATGCCTCCGGCGTCGTCAGACTGTTGAATCTCATGAGCGTCAAAACACTCGTCTTGCCCGATAACGCGCAGGACACAAGCTCCGACGGTATGCTCGAGGGCATACTCGCGGCAGCCGAGACTAACGGCACGCAAATAGTTTACATAACACAGGATACAAATATCACTGCGGGCGCTATAAGCCTTGCAGTGTATGAAAGCTCCGAGCGCGGTCAGCGCAGCGAGAGTGGCATTATGTTAACCGCAAGCATCGGAGAATACGATATGCTCGTTACGGGAGACGTTGAAAAAACCGTTGAGCGCGAGCTTGTAAGGACGCATGAGCTTGAGGGCACGGAGCTTCTCATCGTCCCGCATCACGGCTCTAAATACTCAACGAGCACGGCGCTTCTTTCCGAAGCACAGCCGGAGACGGCGGTTATATCGACAGGGTATAATACCTACGGACACCCCACGATCGAAACGCTTGAGCTGTTGCGAAAGTACGGCGCGGAGATACTGCGCACGGACGAGCTCGGAAGAATCGTAATACATATTTCGGCAGGTGGATAAATGGCAAAGAAGAAATCAAAGGAAGAAAAATTCAATTATAACGAAAGCGTGAGGGCTCTGCGTGCGCAGGGTCCGGAGCGGCTGTACCTCATTTGGGGGCCCGAGGATTATCTTGCCGACCGCTATTTTGAGGAGATAAAGAAGCTGTGCATTCCCGACGGCGGCGATGATTTCAGCTACCGAAGGCTTGACGACCGCGACTTCACGGCGCTTTCGTCTCGGAAGAGGACATCGACATCGGCGGTGATCTTGCGGTCTCAGCCGCGGGCAAATTCGTCTGGAAGGCCGGACGGCTCTATATGGAGACAGACGACTGGTCCGCGCTCGGTGAGCGCGGCGGCGGCATCTACTGCACGATGGAGCCGGACGCGCGCTGCGGTGAGGAGGACGCCAAGTCGCCGAATATCACGATCTTCGGCGCACTCGGTGCGCCGCTGGGGAAGGCCGGTATCGACGATGACAACGGCGTCCGTACGACGGACATCGACCTCTCGGGCGAGGTCTACGCCTGCGGCGACAGACAAGTGATTTTCAATCTTTATCCCATCTACCAGACGTCGGATGGACGCATTTATTTGACGCGCGGCAACAGCATGGGCATGTCCGGCGCGGACGGCGCCAGCATAACCCACACGCTCACGAGCGATAAGACCGAGACGATCGGCGGCAAGTCCGAGCGCGTGAAGGTCAGAGTTGCCATCACCGTTGCTGCCCGCGCGACGCCGACAAAGTTCACCGTCGCGCACATGGACGAAAACGACAACCTTTTGAAGCTCGAGGAGTTCGCGCCCGACGCGCTGCCCGAGTCCATCACCGCCGCGCCCGGCGCGGCGTATCTCATCGGCACGAGCTATGGACAAGACGGGGACGGAGAGACGGCGGAATACGACATTTGCAGCCGCAGCAATGACAGTGCGCCGTATTCTTACTCAAATCTGGACACTTTCCGCTATCAGGACGGTAAGCTCTGCTCAATCAGCATCAAGGTCAACTGGGGGGAGGGAACAGCATGAAACGACTGATCGCTTTTGCGCTGGCGCTCGCGGTGGTGTTCGGCGTGAGCTTCGCGCTCTATAAGCCTGAGCGCATCGGGGAAAACACGGCGCAGCAGACAGACGACGTATGGGTCGGCTATTTCTTCTCACCCAAGGACTTCGACGGCAAGGCCTATGCGGCAAAGACTGATGACGGTTACGATTTCAGCGTGCCCGGCGTGCCGGTGTTTGTGACGATCACGCCGTTTGAGCCCGGCGAGCCGGGCTACGAAGAGGGTTCGGAGTTCAACTATTCCGTCGGCGAGGCGGTGTCCGACGAGGTTGTGGGCAGTGGAATGCACATCAAGGTCGACGACAACGGCAGCAGCTACGAGACGGGCGGCGAGATCGTGCTCGACGCGCAGAAGAGGGTGGAGCTGTACGAATGTTATGTCTACCGCACGCCTGCGGGCGACTACTACGCCGAGTGTGTGCTGTACAACGGGATGAAGTCGGCCTACTGCGGGCCGGGCTTTGGCCTGAAGCAGACGCGGACGATCTCGGCCGAGCGGTCGGGCGATTGGAGTGTGAGCGGCAAAACGCAGAGCCACTCGATCAAGGTGAGCGTTTCATTTGTGGAGCGCACGGCGGCGGAGAGACTCGTGTTTGCCTGGCTGAGGGGGGACAAGAGCATTCTTTCGCGCGAGGAATACGGCGCGGACGCGCTTCCCGAGACGCTGACCGCGCCGGACGGCGCGTCGATGCTTGTCGTGACGCAGACGAGTGCGGACGGCACAAGCGCCCGCTCGCTCTGCACGCAGGACGATCTGTTCGCCAGAGCCTATGTGCCCTCGACGCTTTCCGGACTTCTGCGCGTTGTCGATGTCTCGCTCGACTGGGGAGAGAATGGGACTTAACCAATTCTTAATAAAGAATTTGCTAAGAAAATGATTGCAATACGCGGGCAAAGCGGGTAAGATGGGGTTAACTCAAAGAAAAGAGGAACTTGCCATGCGTCCCGACGGAACCCGAGTGAAAGAGGCGTCCACCATCGTTTCGGCACTGCCCTATGTCATGCCGCGGCGCTACGACGCGCAGAATTTCATCACCGAATACGCCGATATGGAGGTCCTGCGCCGCTACATTCAGGAAAAGCGCCGCGAAGGCGTCCGCATCCCGTATATGACGCTCATTCTGGCGGCATACTTCAAGGCGTATCAGGAAAATCCGAAGATCAACCGCTTTATCATGAACAGCAAGATCTATCAGCGCAACCACTTCTGCGTCAGCTTCGTCATCCTGAAAACGCGCGCCGACGGCCGCGCGGATGAGACGTCGATCAAGGTGTTCTTCGAGGACGGGGACGATATCTTCTCCATCAACCGCAAGATCGAGGAGGCGGTCGCGCAGAATCAGGTGGCCGCGCATAACAACAATACGGATAAATTCGCGAATTTTCTGTTCGCCATCCCCATCCTGCCGGGGCTTTTGTTCGGCCTTGTCAAGCTGATGGACCGCTGCGGCCTGCTGCCGCGTAAGATCATTGATCTGAGCCCGTTCCACACGAGTCTTTTTATCACGAACCTTGCCTCCATCAACACGAATTCCATCTTCCACCACTGCTACGAGTTCGGCACGACGGGTGTGTTCGTCAGCATGGGCAAGCCTATTGCCAATTATATGAGCGGGGAGTATAATAAAAAAATGATCCCGCTCTCCGTCGTGATGGATGAGCGCATCTGCACGGGACACGAGTACGCGCTGTTCTGGGCGAGCGTGCGCCGCTATCTCAAGCACCCCGAGCTGCTGGAGGGGAAGCCGACGGAGGAAAACGCAGATCCCGCGGAGGAATGCGTTTGATCAGCAGCCACAAGCCGCAAAGCGCGGGATCTGCGCTTTGCGGCGTTTTCTACTCTTATATGTAGAAGAAAGGACAGGGAAGCTTCCTTGATCGAACCAAAGTCTCAGGTAAAGAAATGCAGCGCCCACGCAGAAATTTTGCAGCAAAACGATGAACGCACCGTCTTCCGCCTCAGAGAGACGGACGGCGAGGTGCGCATCACGGCCTATCCCGTTTTCCCCGGCATTGAGCTTGCCTATCACGATGTGCACGCGCCGTCGTACCGTCTGGCAGAGCCGAATGCGGCGGGACTCATCGAGATCCAGCACTGCCGCGAGGGGCGTGCGGAATACTGCTGCGGCGGCGAGCATTACTTTTTGGCCCCCGGAGACCTCTCTGTCGTGCGCCGCGCCGCTATCGAGGGGGAGGTGGAATTCCCCACGGGGCACTACCACGGCATCACCGTCACGCTCGACCCCGCCCTCGCACCTGACTGTTTGTCCTGCATTTTGCAGGATGTCGACGTCCGCCCCAGCGTGCTGGCGGAGAAGTTCTTCGCCGACTCGGAGTGCTTTGTCTCAAGATCGTCGGCGCGCGTGGAGCACATCTTTTCCGAGCTCTACGCCGTGCCCGCCGGCATCAGACGCGGCTACTTTAAGGTTAAGGTGCTTGAACTGCTGCTCTTTTTGAGCGCGCTCGACGTGGCGCATGAAAAGCACGGCTATACCGCGGCGCAGGTGCGCCTTGCGCGCGCGGCGCGCGACGCGCTGCTTGCAAGCACGGAGGACGACGTCACGATCTCCGCGCTTGCACAGGAACTCGGTGCGTCGTCCTCGCAGCTCGCCGCGAGCTTTCGCGGCGTGTACGGCATGACACCCGCAGCGTTTTTGCGCGCGCAGAAGATGCACAGTGCCGCGCAGCTCCTGCGCACGAGCGACCGCACGGTGCTCGATATCGCGGGGCAGTTCGGCTATGACAACGCCAGCAAGTTTGCCAAGGCCTTCCGCAGTGTGATCGGTGTGTCGCCGAGCGCGTACCGCGCGGGCGCGGACAGCGACAGCTGTGCGCCGACGGCGGAAAAGGCAGAATAAAATATTTTGGAGCCTCATCCGATCAATTTGGAGCGGATAAGGCTCTTCTTTTCGGGTATCCTAAGACACGTCAAGAGCGAGGACGCCGCTCCCTGAGAGTTAGAGAAATCTAACTTCTGGGGAGCCACCACCGAAACCAAAGGGGAGGGAAACGGGCATGTCTGAAGAGATCCTGGTGCGGCAGGGTGCGCCGACGTTGGCAGGTATCAAAACGGGCAGCCTCTTCCCTTGTCCTTGCGAAGATAAGGAAGCGCTCTTTGCGGACATCCGCCGCCTGAACCGTCTGCTTGTGCCAAAGGGCCTGTGTCTGCTGCCGATCCGTTTTCTGAAAGGACAGGTCCTTTTGTACCTGTACCGCCCCTCTGAGCTGCGGAGAGATTTGGAGAACGAACAGGCGGCCGAGATCCTGCACCACGCGGGCTACAATAGCGGCCACTGCGGACGCTGCATCGCAAACCTCATCCGCCGATTCCGCGAGGGCGGCGAATTCCCCCATGAGGTCGGGCTTTTCCTCTCGTATCCGCCGGAGGACGTCAAGGGCTTCATCGACCACCGCGCCTGCAACTTCAAATGCGCGGGGCTGTGGAAGGTCTACGGCGACGAGAAGAAGGCGCGCGAGCTGTTCGCCCGCTTCAAAAAATGCACGGAGATCTACTGCGCACTCTGGGAGGCCGGCTCGGGCATCGAGCAGCTTGCCGTGGCAGTGTGATAGATACTGATTTATGAAAGGAACATACTGATATGAAAAAGACTGCTGTTGTTTATTGGAGCGGCACGGGCAACACCGAGGCCATGGCCAAGGCCGTCGCTGAGGGCATGGAGAGCGCGGGCGCGCAGGTCACGATGTTGACCCCTGACCAGGTCAAGGCCAGCGAGCTGAGCGCTTATGACGCGATCGCCTTCGGCTGCCCCGCCATGGGCAGCGAAGTGCTCGAGGAGATGGAGTTCCAGCCCATGTTTGACGAGGTCAAGCGCAGCCTTGGCGGCAAGAGCGCCGCGCTGTTCGGCTCCTACGGCTGGGGCGACGGCGAGTGGATGCGCAGCTGGGAAAAGGACTGCGATGATTCCGGCATCCGCCTTGTGTGCGAGAGCGTGACCTGCTGCGAAGCGCCTGATGACGCAGCGCTGGACGCCTGCCGCGCGCTGGGCAAGGAGCTGGCGAAGTGAGGATTCCTCTGTGGACGAAAAGCGCGCGATGAGGAAGCTCAGGCGGAAAGCACCTGTGCTCGTTGCGCTTGCGGTCATCCTGCTGAGTCTTGCCATCGGCGGATGCCTGCCTTTTTGAAAACACGATGCGATGGAAGGCCGCGTACGGGGAGTGCGCGGCCTTCCGACTTTTATTTGCGCTGCCGAAACGGCAGATTTTTACTGATAAGTATTAGCATAACTTATAGATATGTAGATTATTATCAAAAAACTGATAAATAGGGCGGAGCCTTTCTCTCTTTTGCCGCATGGACGAAAAGAGCCCTCTGTGATACCATATTGCTTGTCAAGTTGAGCTCTTTGTAACTGACGGAAACGTGGGTCACCACAGGGGAGCAGAGAGCGTTTCTTGCTGAAATTCAGCAGCCGACCGTCTGGGCACTTCAACTGCACATCGAGGCAGTGGAGCGCCCATTTTTGCTTTTAAGGAGGCAGAACTATGCGAAAGGTAGCCGTTATTATGGGCAGCACGAGCGACCTGCCCGTCGCCGAGAAGGCGATCCAGACGCTCAAGGAATATGGGATCGAGACCGAGGTCCGCGTGTTATCCGCCCACCGGTGCCCGAATGAGGCAAGAGAGTTTGCCGCGTCGGCACGGGAGAGCGGATTTTCTTGTATCATCGCGCTCGCGGGCATGGCCGCGCACTTGGCCGGCGCGATGGCCGCGAATACGACGCTTCCCGTCATCGGCGTGCCGTGCAGCGGCGCGAAGCTCGACGGCATGGACGCGCTGCTCTCGACCGTCCAGATGCCGAGCGGCATCCCCGTTGCCACCGTCGCTATCGACGGGGCGAAAAACGCCGCCATCCTTGCCGTCCAGATCATGGCTGTGAGCGACGAGGGCCTTGCCCACAAGCTCCAGGCCGCACGTGACGAGGGCACCGCCGCTGTCTTGAAGGCGGACGAAGAGCTTCGCGAGCGCTACAAAAACTGAGAAACCATCCATCCATATCAATCAACAAAAATATAAAATAAAAGGAGAACAGTCATCATGGAAAAGAAAGAACAGCTCTACGAAGGCAAGGCCAAGAAGGTTTACGCCACCGAAGATCCCAACCTCGTCATCGTTTCCTACAAGGACGACGCCACCGCCTTTGACGGCGCAAAGAAGGGTACCATCGTCGGCAAGGGCGTCATCAACAACCAGATGACCAACCGTCTGATGGCCAAGATGGAAAAGGCCGGCATCCCGACCCACTTTGTTGAAGAGCTCAGCGAGCGCGACACGCTCGTCAAGAAGGTCTCCATCGTCCCGTTGGAGGTCATCATCCGCAACATCTCCGCCGGTCATTTTGCCTCCCGCTACGGCGTGGAGGAGGGTATCGTCTTCTCCGAGCCCACGATCGAGTTCTCCTACAAGAACGACGATCTGCATGACCCCCTGATGAACGCCTATCACGCCGTTGCCCTCAAGCTCGCGACCTGGGAGGAGATCGAGCTCATCAAGAAGTATGCCTTCGCCGTCAACGACACGCTCAAGGCATTTTGGAGCGAGTGCGGCGTCACGCTCGTCGACTTTAAGCTCGAGTTCGGCAAGACCGTCGACGGCCAGATCGTTCTCGCCGACGAGATCAGCCCCGACACCTGCCGCCTGTGGGACAGCAAGACGAACGAAAAGCTCGACAAGGACCGCTTCCGCCGCGACCTCGGCGGCGTGGAAGACGCCTACGCCGAAGTCATGAAGCGCCTGATGGCTCACGACGCACAGTAAGATCAAATATGACAGAGAATCACAACATCATCCCGGCGCGCCACATTCACGAAGAATGCGGCGTGTTCGGCATCTTTACGCCTCAGGAGGCGGACGTCGCGTCCTATGCCTACTACGCGCTCTACTCCCTCCAGCACCGCGGACAGGAGAGCGCGGGTATCGTCGTCAACGACGACGGCCTGTTCCGCTCGCTGCGCGACACTGGCCTTGTGAGCGAGGTCTTCCCGCCCGAGCAGCTCAAATCGCTCGGCAAGGGTACCATCGCCGTCGGCCATGTGCGCTACGGCACGACCGGCAGCGACAACAAGCGCAACGTCCAGCCCATTTTAGTGAACCACTTCAAGGGCCGTATGGCGCTCGCGCACAACGGCAACCTGACGAACTCCCGCGAGCTGAGGCAGGAGCTTGAAAGCCGCGGCTCCATCTTCCAGACCACGACCGACAGCGAGGTCATCGCCTATATCATCGTGCAGGAGAGACTCAACCGCGGCTCCATCGAAGAGGCTGTTTCCGCCGCGATGGACCGCATCGAGGGCGCGTATTCCCTCGTCCTCTCCTCGCCGACGAAGCTCATTGCCGCGCGCGACCCCCACGGCTTCCGTCCCCTCTGCATGGGGCATCTGAAGGACGGCTCTGTTGTCTTCGCGTCTGAATCCTGCGCGCTCGACGCCATCGGCGCCGAGTTTGAGCGCGACATCCGCCCCGGCGAGATCGTTGTCGTCGACACGGCCGGCGTTCGCTCCGACACGAGCCACTGCGGCAAAGCGCCGAAGAAGCTCTGCGTCTTCGAGTTCATCTACTTCGCCCGCCCTGACTCCGTCATCGACGGCAGCAGCGTCCACGTCGCACGCCAGCGCGCAGGCGCGTTCCTCGCGCTCGAGCATCCCGTGCAGGCGGATGTCGTCATCGGCGTGCCGGATTCCGGCCTTGATGCAGCCCTCGGTTACGCGCGCCAGAGCGGCATCCCCTACGGCATCGGCTTTATCAAAAATAAGTACATCGGCCGCACGTTCATCTCGCCCACGCAGACGATGCGCGAAAACGAGGTCAACATCAAGCTCAACCCCATCCGCTCCGTGGTCGAGGGCAAGCGCGTCGTGCTGATCGACGACTCCATCGTCCGCGGTACGACCTGCCGCCGCACGATCGACCTTCTGTGGAAGGCGGGCGCGAAGGAGATCCACATGCGCGTCAGCGCGCCGCCGTTTGTCTCCGAGTGCTACTACGGCACGGACATCGACGACAAGAACAACCTCATCGCCACGCACCACACGGTCGATGAGATCGCGAAGATCATCGGCGTCAACTCGCTCGGCTACTTAAGCCTTGAGGACGTCGTCAAGCTCGCCGACAACACCGAAAACGGCTTCTGCACGGCCTGCTTCGGCGGCGGCTATCCCACCTCTATCCCGAAAGACGGCGGCAAGGACCGCTTTGAGTGCAAAATCAGTGAAGGGGAGAAAAAGAAGAATGCGTAGTTTTTCCGAGAGCTACCGTGACGCCGGCGTGAATATCGAGGCCGGCTACGAGGGCGTCAAGCTGATGAAAAAGCACGTCCAGCGCACCATGATCCCGGGCGTTGTGTCCGATATCGGCGGCTTTGGCGGCCTGTTTGCGCCTGACCTGACCGGTATGAGCGAGCCCGTGCTCGTCTCGGGCACGGACGGCGTGGGCACGAAGCAGCGCATCGCGCAGCTGATGAACAAGCACGACTCCGTCGGCATCGACTGCGTTGCCATGTGCGTCAACGACATCATCTGCTGCGGCGCAAAGCCCATCTTCTTCCTCGACTATATTGCCATCGGCAAGAACGAGCCGGAGAAGGTCGCAACGCTTGTCTCCGGCGTGGCCGAGGGCTGCGTGCAGTCCGGCTGCGCGCTCATCGGCGGCGAGACCGCCGAGCACCCCGGCACCATGTCTGCCGACGACTATGACCTTGCGGGCTTCGCCGTCGGCATTGTCGACCGCGCGAAGATCATCGACCACGACCGCATGCGTCCGGGCGACGTTGTGATCGCGCTTACCTCAAGCGGTATCCACTCCAACGGCTATTCCCTCGTGCGCAAGGTCTTCAACGTTGAGCACGCGGATCTCGGCGCATATGTCGACGAGCTCGGCTGCACGCTGGGCGAAGAGCTGCTGCGCCCGACGAAGATCTACGTGAAGCCCGTTCTCGCCGCGATGGACGTGGCCGACGTCCACGGCATCATAAAAGGCGATCACATCCCCTTCTTCGATATCTTCAGGCGCCACATGTTCCACATAGACAAGGCTTCCCGTGGGGATGGCCGGTTCCATACTGCCGCTGACCACCGTATAAAGCGCATATCCCAGCATCCGCGGAACCGTCAGCGGTACACAGGCCGCAATCAGAAGCACCAACAGCAGCGTGCCCAGACTGCTGCACAAAACCGCCGGAACATTCCTTCCCGTTTTTTTTCTGTCCTTTTTCTTTTTGTTCACTGATTCCAGTCCCTTTCCATTTCCTGTCATACAAGAAAAACGGGGATAGACCCCGACCCGTCGGTTGCTATCCTCGTTTTCATCTTATCGCTATTTTGTTGTGAAATCAACCATCTGCACAAGATTCTTTATTCCGCAGAATGCGTCTTTTTACGAATCCACACGATGATGACGATCAGGGCTGCCAGCGCCGCAATGCCGATCCC
>OQWM01003768.1_pt1 | contig 10047 bp, 7 predicted proteins | sample 1691531 | NCBI WGS metagenome assembly OQWM01 (sample SAMN03418257, study PRJEB22391) | human gut metagenome | biome: human-gut; feature: organic feature; material: feces | host: Homo sapiens | place: Tanzania | collected 2013-01 | reverse complement strand
GGCCTACCGGCTGCTGCGGGCTGACCGGAATATACGGCACGCCCGCACGCAGACAGGCAACATATGCCAGAACCATGCTGTATTCTTTATGACCGTACACAATGACGCGCTTTGCGCCAGATGCAATGATATGCTTTGCCAGATTTTCCGATCTGCGGTACAGCTCTCCATAAGTAATCGAACCGGAAGAGGAAGTAACCGCTACAACGTCCTCCGGGTGCTTGTAAATTGCAGAAATATCCATTTGATTCCACTCCTGTCTTGCGTGTGAAACAGCGTAACACAAAATAACTATCACTACTAACCGGTCGGCCGCCGCAAGGCGATTGCATCGCAGGCGGACGCGGGCTTGATTTTGTGCGCCGTTGGCCGCGGCTTTGCGGGAGCGGGTTCGGCGCTGTCGCTGAACATTATGGCGGTATCCGATGAGGCGCCGGAGCAGGAAGTACAGCTGCCGGATGCATATGCGGAAGATCAGCTCGCCTATATCACCTTTACTTCCGGCAGTACGGGCAATCCGAAGGGCGTGCAGGCAACGCGCGGCAATTTGAACAATTACATTGACTGGATGGATAAAACCATTCCACTCAAGCCGGAGGAAGAGGGTACGATTCTCAATCTGGCAATGTTCTCGATTGATCTGTCTCTGACAGATATTTACTATGCGCTGACGCATGGACGCACGCTTGTGACGACCAATTCGGAAATTCAGCAGCATTTGACCATGCTGTATCCGCATCTGGAAAAATCCAATGCGGCGATGATGGTTCTTCCGCCGACGCTTGTGCATTTTATGATGCAGAGCAACCGATTCGGCAGAGAGATGATGCCGAATCTGCGGGTAGTCTATCTGTCCGGTGAGTCGCTGCATCCGGGCACGGTGCGCCATCTGCTCAAGTGCTTTGACGGTGATTTGACGGTCATCAACGGATATGGCCCGACGGAGGCAACCTGCAACGTCTGTGCGGCGCAAATTACGGATGATATGTGTGATGACAGACTTCCGGTGGGCATTGTAAAGGATGCCTGCACAACCATTCGCATTATGAAGGACAATGAGGATGTTCCGGTTGGCGAAGAAGGCGAAATTGTCTTGATCGGCAAGAGCGTGACAGGCGGATATACCAACGAAGAAGATGGCGGATTCTGTACGATTGACGGACAGCCTGCGTTCCGCACCGGTGATATTGGTCTGGTAACAGAGGACGGCAGACTGTATTGGAGCTATCGAAAGAATGGCATGATCAAGGTGCGCGGCGTGCGCATTGAGCCGGGCGACGTAGAAAATCATATGGTGCGCATTCACGGCGTCACCGGCTGCGGCGTTGTCGAACGCTATGGTCATCTGGTGGCATATGTCACCGTCAGCCATGAGATGACACCGGGACAGATTCGCGCGGCAGCGCGTCCGCATCTGCCGACACATATGATTCCAGGTATTGTTCGCATCGTGGACTCCCTCCCGATGACAGAGAACGGCAAACTGGATCGAGATCAGTTGGAGTGACAAGAAAAAATGGCCGGCGATTTCTATCGCCGGCTTTTTGCATTGTGCAAATAGTTCTCCATACCGAAAGATGGGTGTTATAATTTTGTAAAAGAATCAGAAAATGGCAGGAACAGCCGGCAGAAATGTTGACTATTTTTTTGAAAATGAGTAATATGATACTAATAGTTTTTAATTCGTGTGAGTCACATAGCTCTGCTGTGATGACAGAGCGAGAAGAAAAAAGGTTATTATATGAATGTGTATTTAGGTATTGATATCGGTTCAACAACCGTAAAACTCGTGGCGGCCGGCGTAAATGATGCGACTGGACGCCTTGAAATTTTGTATCGGAAATATGAGCGGCATTTCTCCAAGGTGCGTGAAAAAGCCTGTGAGATGCTGCGGGACGCCAAGCAGGTAATTGGTGATGCAAATATTTGCGTGGCAATTACCGGATCGGCAGGCCTCGGTGTGGCAAAGGCAAGTGGTGTAGACTTCGTACAGGAAGTTTTTGCGACGAGAAAATGCGTCGGAACCTTTGTGCCGAAGGCGGATGTGGTCATTGAGCTGGGCGGCGAGGATGCAAAAATTGTGTTCCTGACCGGACAGCTGGAGGAACGAATGAATGGCTCCTGTGCCGGCGGTACAGGCGCTTTTATTGACCAGATGGCTGTGCTGCTCGATGTGCAGCCGAATGAACTGGATGCACTCTCACTGAAGGCAGAGCGCATTTATACCATCGCATCGCGCTGCGGTGTCTTTGCAAAGAGTGATATACAGCCATTGCTCAACGAAGGCGCCCGCAAAGAAGATGTGGCGGCTTCTATTTTTCAGGCTGTTGTCAATCAGACGGTTGCCGGTCTGGCGCAGGGTCGTGAAATTGAAGGAGATGTTGTGTTCCTCGGCGGCCCGCTGTTTTTCTTTAAGGGCTTGCAGAAGCGGTTTCAGGAGACGCTGCAGCTGACCGATGAGCACGCGCATTTTCCGGAATTGGCTCCGTATGCCATTGCTGCCGGTGCGGCGGTTTATGCAAAGGACACGTCGGAAAAGACGTATACCTATCAGGAGCTGCTGGATACGCTGGAGAAAACCGCGAATATTCGCGTGAAAACAGCAACGCTGGAGCCGCTGTTCCAAGGGGAGGAAGCGTACATTGAGTTCCGCCGCCGTCACAATTCGCATGACATCATGCGCGAAAATGTGACGATGTACAGCGGCAAGGCATATCTTGGCATTGACTGCGGCTCGACGACAACAAAACTGGTGCTGATCGGTGAAAACCATCAGATTTTGTTTAACTATTACAGCCCGAACAAGGGCAATCCGGTTGATGTCGTCAGAGAACAGCTCATCAAGCTGTATGAGCTGTGCGGAGACCGCATTCGCATAGCCGGTTCTGCCGTCACGGGCTATGGTGAAGCGTTGATTCTCAATGCATTTGGCGTCGATCATGGTCTTGTTGAAACCATGGCGCACTTTAAGGCGGCGCGTCATTTTGAGCCGGATGTTGATTTTATCATTGATATTGGCGGACAGGACATCAAGTGCTTTAAAATTGCCAACAATTGTATCGACAATATTTCTCTGAATGAGGCATGCTCCTCCGGCTGCGGCTCGTTTATTGAGACCTTTGCGCGCTCGATGGGATACAGCATCGAAGAATTTTGCCGCTTGGGTCTGTTTGCGGAGCATCCGATTGACCTCGGCTCGCGCTGCACGGTATTTATGAACTCGTCTGTCAAGCAGGCGCAGAAGGACGGCGCAGGCATTGACGCCATCTCTGCCGGTCTGTCCGTCAGTGTTGTCAAGAATGCGCTGTATAAAGTTATTCGTGCGCATTCTCCGGACGATCTCGGCAAGCACATCGTTGTACAGGGCGGTACCTTCCTGAATGATGCGATTTTGCGCTCGTTTGAAATGGAAATTGGCAGAAATGTCACCCGTCCGGTAATTTCCGGCCTGATGGGCGCGTATGGTGCAGCTCTGCACGCAATGGCGAACGAGAAAGAGACCAGCTCGCTGATTTCTCTGGATGAGCTGAAAAACTTTACACATAAAACAACCTCCGTCAAGTGCGGCATGTGCACCAATCACTGTTCTCTGACGGTTTCCATGTTCCCGGGCGGCCGTAAATTCATCTCCGGCAATCGCTGTGAACGTCCGCTTGGCGGCGGAGATAAGCTCAAGCTGCCGAATTTGTATGAGTACAAGCTCAATCGCTTGCAGCAGTATCGCAAGAGCCAGCCGGGCAAGGCGAGAATCGGCATTCCGTTTGGACTCAATATGTTTGAACTGCTGCCGTTCTGGCACACGTTCCTGACGCATTTGGATTTTGAAGTGGTGCTGTCGGATGTTTCGACCCGCGCCATGTACGCACAGGGTCAAAACTCGATTCCGTCGGATACCGTCTGTTATCCGGCTAAGCTCATGCACGGTCACATAGAAAACCTGCTGAGCAAGGGCGTCGATGCAATTTTCTATCCGTGCATGACGTATAATTTGGATGAACACCGCACGGCAAACTGCTATAACTGTCCGGTTGTAGCGTACTATCCGGAGCTGCTCAAGGCGAATATGAGTCACTTGCAGGGTGTCGATTTTATGATGCCGTATATCGAGCTGGACAGAAAGAAGGATTTCCTCAAGACAGCATGTGCGCTGTTTGTCAAGAAATATCCGCATATCAATAAAAAGATGGTCAAGCAGGCAGCGGAAGCGGGCTATGCAGAGCTGGATCGCTATTATGCGGACATTGCCGCACAGGGCAAGGAGGCAATTGCCTATGCTGAGGAGCACGGCTTGGAAATTGCCGTGCTGGCGGGACGCCCGTATCATATTGATCCGGAAATCAACCACGGCATTGATCGCTTGATTCAGTCGTACAACATGGTCATTGTATCCGAGGACGCTGTCGCACCGCTGGCAGAGATGCCGACCGTCAATGTCCTGAACCAGTGGACGTATCATTCCCGTATGTACGCCGCTGCAAACTGGGCTGTACACAGACCGGATGCACAGCTCGTGCAGCTGGTATCCTTCGGCTGCGGCATTGACGCCGTTACAACCGACGAAATGCGCGCCATCACGGAAGAAGGCGGAAAAATTTATACACAGCTGAAGATTGATGAAATCAACAATCTGGGCGCTGCGAAGATTCGTATTCGCAGCATGCTCGCCGCAGTAGAGGAGGGAAAGCAGAATGCAGGAAACGCGTGAAATCCCGCATGTTCCGTTTACCGAGGACATGAAAAAAGACTATACCATTCTGGTTCCGAACATGCTGCCGGTGCAGCTCAAGCTGATTACTTCCATCATGAAGAACTACGGCTACAACATGGAGGTTCTGGAAACTGAAGGGCCGCAGATTGCAGAGTGCGGTCTGAAAAATGTACATAATGATACCTGTTATCCGGCTCTGCTCGTCATCGGTCAGTTTATTGATGCGCTGGAGTCCGGCAAGTATGACCTGCACAAGGTTGCGCTGATGATTACGCAGACGGGCGGCGGCTGCCGCGCGTCCAATTACATTCATCTGCTGCGCAAGGCACTCATCAAAAACGGCATGGGATATATTCCGGTCATCTCACTGAACTTCTCCGGCTTGGAGAAAAATGCAAATCCGGGCTTTAAACTGACGCGAAAGGCGTTTATTCAGGTCGCTTACGGCGTGCTGCTCGGTGACTTTATCATGCACATCTTTAACCAGTGCCGCCCATATGAGGTGCACAAGGGCGACTGCCAGAAGGCAGTGGATGAGCTGTTCAATAAAATCACAAAAGACTTCCGCGGAGATAAGTTGATTCGCTATAAGTATGTCCGCATGATGTATGTGCTCATCTGCAAGCGGTTTGCGCAGATTGAGATGGAGAATTTCGGCTCGAAAAAGAAAGTCGGCATTGTCGGAGAGATTTATGTCAAGTTCTCTCCGCTCGGCAACAACAATCTGGAACAGTTCCTGCTCGGCGAGGGCACGGAGCCGGTGCTGGCGGGACTGCTGGATTTCTGTCTGTATTGTATCTATAACGGTATTATTGACTTCCAGCTGTACGGACGCTCGATAAAAAGCGCGGCTGTTATGCAGGCGGTTTATCGTTTCCTGCTCAGCAAGCAGAAAGATATGATTGATGTCATCAAGCGTGATGGTCACTTCCGTCCGATGATGGAATTTGAGCGCGTGCGCAAGCTGTCGCATAAAATCATCAGCCCCGGCGTCAAGATGGGTGAAGGCTGGCTGCTTCCGGCAGAAATGGTGGAACTGATTGAGGAAAACGTGCCGAATATTGTTCTGACCCAGCCGTTCGGCTGTCTGCCGAACCACATTGCGGGCAAGGGTATGATTCGCAAAATTCGGGAGATCTATCCGGAGGCAAACATCGTCAGTGTAGACTACGATCCGGGTGCATCGCGCATCAATCAGGAAAATCGTATCAAGCTGATGCTTTCCAATGCAAAATAAATCAAACGGCGCGGGGATTCCTGCGCCGTTTTTTCATCAGGAGGAGAGAACTATGAAAATATGCATCGAACAAGGAGACATCACGACGTATGCGGTGGATGCCATTGTCAATGCGGCGAATTGTTCGCTGCTCGGCGGAGGCGGTGTGGACGGCGCGATTCATCGGGCGGCAGGAAAGCAGCTGCTCGCAGAGTGCCGCACGCTGCACGGCTGTGAGACCGGAGAAGCGAAAATCACAAAGGGCTATCAGCTGCCGGCGAAGTATGTTGTGCACACGCCGGGACCGATTTGGCGCGGCGGAAAGCATAACGAAGCACAGCTGCTCGCCAATAGCTATCGCAACAGTCTGACCGTTGCGTGGGAGCATGGCTGCCGTACCGTGGCATTTCCGTCCATCAGCACGGGCGTGTATCATTTTCCGTTGGAACAGGCGGCGGATATTGCCGTGCAGACCATCGCGCAGTTTTTGCAGACGCATCCGGACATGGAGCGCGTCACCATGGTTTGCTTTGACCGTGCAACGTATCAGGCGTATCAAACGGCGGCGGAACGGCTGTGAACCTTGCTTTTCTCGAAAAAATACGGTATGATAAATGCATTCGAACACATGGAGGGGTTAACTGATGGGTGTGACACTCAAGCAGATCGCGGATCTTGCCGGTGTGCATAAATCGACCGTAGACAAGGTTATTCACAATCGACCGGGCGTCAGCGATGCCAGAAGACAGCAGATTAAAAAGCTGCTGGAGGAATACGGATATGAATCCAATCCGTTGGCAAAGGCGCTGAATTATCAGAAGAAAAAAATGACAGTTGCCGTTGTCATGCCGACGGTTGACGCTATGCCGACACTCAGAAAGGGCATGGAGCTTGTACAGCAGGATTTTAACAGCTTTAATATTGAAGTTGTGTACTATAAGATTCCGTTTGAAGCGACGGAACAGGTGCCGTGTTTGGAAAAGCTGCCGAAGGAGGATATCGCCGGAGCTGTCGTTTTGCCGATTGAAGTACCCGAAGTTGCACGAGCAATGCAAAAACTCAAAGAGCAAAAGATTCCGGTTGTGGCAATTAACTCCGATTTGCAAACCGAGCCGTATATGTGCTATGTTGGACAGGATATGGTACAGGCGGGACAGGTTGCCGCGCGCATGATGGGGCTTCTGCTGCCGCACGGCGGGAAGCTCGCCATTATTTCCAGCAATAATATGCGCGCGGTCAAACAGCGTGAATATTCGTTCCGTGAGAGCGTGAGCGCGTTGTGTCCGCGTGTGGACGTCTGCGCTTCTATGGACATTGTGGAAAAGCCGGAACACGCCTATCAGCAGACGATTGCTTTTTTGCAGCAGCATCCGGATGTCCAAGCGCTGGTTATCACATGCGGCTGTGTGCCGGACATTTGCCGCGCGGTGCGGGAGACAGGCAGAGATTTGACGATTTTGTGTTATGAACGCTATGATGAGATTGCGCAACTGGTCAAGAAGGGCGAAATTGCCTGTACCATCAGCGGCGATCTGCGTGAGCAGGGGCGGCTGGCGATGCGGCTGTTGTTCGAAAAGCTGATCTATGAGCGAGAAAAGAGGAGCGTACAAAAAAACTACCTCCGAGAGGTTTGGATTTTCTCTCGACCCGCAAAAGCTTGTAGGCGAATAAAGCGCCGCCACACTTTTTTCGCTGATTTTTTTTGCAAAAAAGTATTGACAATTCATCTGCGCTTTGCTATACTTGCTTTTATAATCATTCACAAATGAATGATTATGCAAAAAACTGAATACTGAAATTGTTTTTGGCTATGCCATAAACAATGGTAGAGGCGCAAAGTTCATCAGTAGCGCGGGCATTTTGGGAAGCGGTTTCCCGTCCGAGCGAAAGGGTGCTTTGCCGAAGCGGTGCGGCTGCCGACCGGTCTGCATTGCTGGGGCGTGAGAGAATATCTTACGGACTGTCACTTCGGTGGAGAGCTATCATTGGTTTAAGCGAAGCGGCGTTTTACACCGCATTCGTAAAACATTTGCTTTGGAATGTTACCATGAATCTTCATCTGAAAGTATTCATGGTTTTTTTGTTGCAGAATAAAAACCTGAATTATTTTTAGAAAGAAGGAAATTTTAATGAGAAAAATTATTGCTTTTATCCTTGCAGCTGTTATGTGCCTTGGCTTTGCTTCATGCAGCAAGGCGGAAACCAACGACAATGTTCTGCGCGTTGCCATGGAGTGCTCCTACGCTCCCTACAACTGGAGCCAAGCCACCGACGCCAACGGCGCGGTTAAAATCTCCGGCAGCAACAGCTATGCCTACGGCTACGACGTTATGATGGCGAAGCTTATTGCCGAAAGCATGGGCAAGGAGCTTGAAATCGTCAAGCTTGACTGGGAATCCCTAGTGCTCGCCGTAAAATCCGGCGACGTTGACATGGCTATCGCCGGTCAGTCCATCACCGCGGAACGCCTTGAGCAGGTGGATTTCTCCATTCCGTACTACTACGCAACCATAGTCACCCTGACCAAAAAGGACAGCCCCTACGCTTCCGCCTCCGGCGTTTCCGGCCTTGCGGGCGGAACCTGCACCTCCCAGCTCAACACCATTTGGTACGACGTCTGCCTGCCGCAGATTAAAGACGCGAACGTGCTCACCGCACAGGAAACCGCGCCTGCCATGCTCGTTGCGCTTGAGTCCGGCGCAGTTGACTATGTAGTTACCGACAAGCCCACCGGAACCGCCGCTCTTATGGCCTACGACGACCTCGCAATGCTCGACTTCACCGGCAGCGATGACGACTTTGCCGTTTCCGACGAGGACATCAACATCGGTATTTCCATGAAGAAGGGCAACACCGCCCTGAAGGATGCCATCAACGAAGTGCTGGCAACCATGACCGCTGACGACTACAACACCATGATGGACGAAGCCATCAGCGTACAGCCCCTGAGCGAGTAATTTTTTGCACGCCCCTGCCCCTGCCGCTATTTTGACGGCAGGGGTTTCGGCGGTTTTCGACCCCTACGGTGCATGAAGAATAAAGGAGAATCCCCATGCAAGACTTTTTGACAAACTGCGCCAATGTGTTGCAGAAATACGGCTTTTCGTATCTGCGCGGCGCAGGCACTACCCTGCTGCTGGCACTGGTCGGCACGTTCTTCGGCTGCCTGATTGGCTTTGCGGTCGGCGCATTGCAGACCATCCCGGTGGATAAGCAGCGCGACCCGGTGTGGAAGCGCGTGCTCTTGAAAATTCTGCACATCTTCCTGCGCTGCTATGTTGAGCTGTTCCGCGGCACGCCCATGATCGTGCAGGCCGTGTTCATCTACTATGGCCTTTTGCAGGTATTCGGCATCAAGATGGGTATGTGGCAGGCTGGCTTCTTCATCGTGTCCATCAACACCGGCGCGTATATGGCCGAGACAGTCCGCGGCGGTATCGTGTCCATTGACCCGGGCCAAACCGAGGGCGCAAAGGCCATCGGCATGAACCACTGGCAAACGATGATCCACGTCATTCTGCCCCAGGCACTGCGCAACATCATCCCGCAGATCGGCAACAACTTCATCATCAACATCAAGGACACCTCGGTGCTGAGCGTTATCTCGATCACCGACCTGTTCTTTGTCCACAAGAGCGTCGTCGGCGCGCTGTACACCTATTTTGAGAGCGCGGCCATCGTCATGGTCGTCTACCTGACGATGACGCTGTTTGCCAGCTATCTGCTGCGCCTGTGGGAGAAAGCGTTGGACGGCCCGCAGAACTACGACCTGAACACTACCGACTCGCTGGCCTACACCAGCGGTATGTACAACGCCCCGGACCCGAACCACGAGTCCCAGAATCTGGATATGAAGGGAGGCGCAGCCCATGTCTGAGCCTGTTATCGAGGTGCGCCACCTCTCCAAGAGCTTCGGCACCCACGTTGTCCTGCGTGACGTTGACTTTACCGTCAACGCGGGTGACGTCACCTGCATCATCGGTGCGTCCGGCAGCGGCAAGTCGACGCTGCTGCGCTGCATCAACCTGCTTGAAACGCCGGATGAGGGGCGCATCCTCTACCATGGCGACGACATTCTCTCCGGAAGCCTCAACATGCCGCGCTATCATGCGAAGGTCGGCAT
>OQWM01003767.1_pt1 | contig 10048 bp, 10 predicted proteins | sample 1691531 | NCBI WGS metagenome assembly OQWM01 (sample SAMN03418257, study PRJEB22391) | human gut metagenome | biome: human-gut; feature: organic feature; material: feces | host: Homo sapiens | place: Tanzania | collected 2013-01 | reverse complement strand
ATGTCGAGCCGCGCGAGCTGCTCGCGGAAGAACGCACGCCGCTTTCCCGGCAGCGCCGGTGCGAAAAGGTGTCCGCCTGCTCTTGCATACGCGAGCGCCACGTTTTCCTCCAGCGTCAGATCGGGCGCTGTGCCGCGCATCGGGTCCTGAAAGATACGCGCGATGCGCTTTGCGCGCTTGTGTTCGGGCAGGTAAGTGATGTCCTCGCCGTCGAGCGCAATACGTCCCCTGTCCACGAAAAAGCTGCCGGAGACCGCGCCGAACAGCGTGGACTTGCCCGCGCCGTTCGAGCCGATGACCGTGACGAACTCGCCGTCCTGAAGTGTGAGGTCGATGCCGCACAGCGCATGATGTGCGCTCGCCGTGCCTGCGCCGAAGGTCTTTTCGAGCTGTTTGAGCGTCAGCATACGCGGTTCTCCTTTCTCTCGCGGCCTGTACGGACCGCTGCGGCCGCTGCCGGTACAGCGAGCGTCGCCGCAACGATGAGCGCCGAGAGCAGCTTGAGCGAGTTCGCGCTCATCAGATTGTAGCGCAGCGCGAGCGCGATGATGATGCGGTAGACGACCGAGCCGAGCACCGCGCTGACGATGCCGATCACGATGCCGCGTCTGCCGCAGATGACCTCGCCGATGATGACGGACGCGAGACCGATGACGATCATGCCGCTGCCTGCGCCGACGTCGCCGAAGCCCTGACACTGGGCGAGGATCGCGCCCGAGAGCGCGACCAACGCATTCGCCAGCGCGAGCGCCGCCCAGCGGACTGCCGTCGTGTTGATGGAGGAGGCGCGCACCATGTCCTCGTTCGAGCCTGCCGCGCGGATGCACAGGCCGCCGACCGTCTGGAAGAACAGCGTGACCAGCACGACGATCACCGCCGTTACCAGACCCACCGCAGGCGCTTTGCCGCCGAGCACCTCGAAGAACTTGGGCGCGTCGAGCAGCGATACGTTCGGGCCGCCCAGCACCGTGATGTTCACGGTGTACAGGCCGCTCATCGTCAGAATACCTGCGAGAATGGGATGGATTTTACAGTGCGTCTGCAAAAATCCGGTCACAACACCGGCGGCCGCGCCGGCCAGTGCACCGGCCAGCAGTCCGGCGAACGGATGCGCCGCCGCGCACAGCACGGTCGAGACCGCCATGCCGAACGTGAACGAGCCGTCGACCGTGAGGTCGGGCAGGTTCAGGATGCGGAACGTGATGTACACGCCGACCGCGAGCAGCGCGTATTCAAGACCGAGCAGCGCCGAGTCCAGAAAGAAGTTCATGGTTTATCTCTCCCCTTTTTTGCGGCGTCTCAGCCGCCGATCACCGTTACCGAGCCGTCCTCCGGCAGCGTGATGCTGAGTGCATCGGCTGCGGCCCTGCTGCAAACGTACTGGAAGTCGCTCATTGCCTCGGCCGGGACCTCGGAAACGTCCTTGCCGTTCAGAATATCATATGCCATCTCTGCGGAGCGCTCGCCGAGCTGCGTGTTGGAGACCGATACGCAGGCCAGCGCGCCGGACTTTACCATGACCGGGTCAGAGCCGTAAACCGGGATGCCCGCTGCGTTCGCCGCCTCGACGACCTGTGCCATCGCGGACTGCACGGTGGAGTCGATCGGGATGTAGATCGCGTCAACCTTGCCTGCGAGCGACTGCGCCGCCTGCTGCACCTCGTTCGAGGAGGCAACGGTGACTTCCTCATAGGTGTAATCCGTGGTATCGAGGTATGCCTTTGCCTTCTCGGCGGTCAGAACGGCGTTCTTCTCGCCCGAGCAGTACAGGATGCCGATGTTCTTGACGTCCGGGGTCAGCTTGCCCGCGAGCGTGAAGATCTCATCGACCGGAATGATGTTCGAGGTGCCGGTCGCGTTCTTATCCGGCTTTGCCATGTCGCCCATAATGCCTGCCGCCACCGGGTCGGTCACGGAGATGAAAACGACCGGCGCGGTCACGCCCGCATGTCCTCGACGACATGCCAAAGGAGAGATACCCCATGAAAAACAAGTTTTTAGCAGCACTTCTCGCAGGCGCAAGCCTTCTGACCATGACCGCCTGCGGCGGCAATACCTCTGCGGATACCGGCGCGGACGCAAATGCGGACACCGGCGCCGCGGCAGGCGACACCGCAAAGGTAGCGGTCGTTCAGCTGGTCGACAACGATGCGTTCACCGAGATGATCGACAGCTTCGAGAACAAGCTGACCGAGCTCAAGGACAGGCGATAAAATCATCCTGCGGTGCCACCTTGCTTCGCGCCGTGCGGCGCGCACTCATCGGAACGCTAACACGCTCCTTCTCCGTAACGGGGAGTTCCGTTGCACTATACTGGGTCCGAAGACCGTTCCCGTGCACCCTCTGCGGTCCATTTGTCCGATGCGCTGCTGCCGGGCTTCCACCGCCCCCGGCTCTCTGCAAACCCGCTTACCGGTTTTACTTCCGCTTCTTCGGTTTGTGATGGGTTTATTGTACCACGCACTTCAGCACGTTACAAGACTTTATTTTTATGAATTTTTGCTATATCATTAAAGCAGTGTTTGTACAGTTTTTATAATATGCCGCGCAAGCATTTCATATCCGATCAAAAAAGAAGGAATTGACCCATGATACGACATATTTTGTTCTGGAAGCTTCAGGAGGAGTACCGTGAGGGTGAAAAGCGCCGTGAAGCCGAGGCGCGCCTTGCGGCGTCCGTCGAGACGCTCGCCCCCATTCCCGGCCTGCACAACGCAAAGATCGGCCCGAACCTCGCCGGCGGCGAATACGATCTCGTGTTTTATGCCGACCTGGACGACAGGGACGCGCTCGCGGCCTTCCGCGACCATCCGCTTCACGTCGCGCACCGCGAGCGTTGCGCGTCGCTCGTCACCGGACGCCTCGCCGGAGATCTTGAGGTCTGAGACTGTCGAAAAACTTCGTTTTCCGACAATCTGTGTTCTGACGAGCGCAGAGCACGGACGTCCGAAAGTTCCCATGCGGAGACTTTCTCCCTCTTAAAGAATGAAAACCGAGGCACATGGCCTCGGTTTTATGAAATCGCTGCGCGATTTCTATTTCATGCGCGCTGCCGCGGGGCTGCCGTTCCGGCGTGAAAAGAAACTTGATCGACAAACTGAGCCGGGGCTATGCCCCGGCTTTCGTGTTTTTGGACGTTCCTGTCCGGCGTTCGGCTGTTACAGCATCCTGCCGCGCAGCAGGATGGTATGAATATTCAGCTCGTCGTCGAGCAGAACAACGTTTGCGAGCTTTCCGGCCTCGAGAGAACCGTAATCGTGCTCGATGCCGAGCGCACGGGCCGGATTTGTCGAGGCCGCCTGAACGGCCTGACCGAGCGGAATGCCCATGCGCACCGCGCTCCGGACGCAGTCCATCAGATTGGTGGCGGAACCGGCGATCGTGCCGTCGTGCAGCGTAGCGAGATTGCCGCGCACGGTGACAGCCTGTCCGCCGAGCGAGTATTCGCCGTCCTCGAGACCGGTCGCCATCATGCTGTCCGAAATGAGGATGACGCGGCCGCCAAACAGGGTAAAGACCGCGCGGACGACCGAAGGATGAATGTGCACACCGTCCGCGATCAGCTCGACCGCGACGTTTTCGCTGTCGAAGGCCGCGCCGATGACGCCCGGAGCGCGATGGGAGAACGGCGGCATGGCGTTGAACAGGTGCGTGACCTGCCGTGCGCCGCGGCGGAATGCCTCGCAGGCCGTGTCGTAATCCGCCTCAGTGTGGGCGAGCGAGATGCGGACCTCGCCGGACAGCTCCTCGATGGTCTGCATCGCACCGGGCAGCTCGGGCGCAAGGTCGCACAGCTTGAACAGACCGTTCGCCTGCGCCTGCACGCGGCGGAACATCGCGGCGTCCGGTGCGTGCAGATAGGCGCCGTTCTGCGCGCCCTTTTTCTTTTCCGAGATGAACGGCCCCTCCATATTGATGCCGACGAGCGCGGCCTCGTGCGGCTGTGCGCTCCATGCGGCGGCGGCCTGCGCGATCTGCGTCAGCTTTTCCTCGGGATAGGTCATGGTCGCCGGACAGATGGCGGCGACGCCGTTCTGCGCCTGATAGGCGGCAAGGGTCGAGATCGCTTCGGCCGTGCCGTCGCAGAAATCGCGTCCCATGCAGCCGTGGAAGTGCAGATCGACCAGGCCGGGGATGGCGTAGAGACCGTCCATGTCCACTGCATCGCCGGTCTCCCCGGCGGCAAGAATGCGGTCATCCGCGACCGCGAGACTGCCCGTACGGAACGTACCGTCGGGCTGATAGATTTTCAAATTGCTGAACTGCATGAAATCTCACCTCAGAGAAGATCGGTACAAAGAGAGAGCGCAGCCTCGTCCGCGACGATGGAAACGTCGGTATGAAGCTGAAGGATGGATGCCGGAACGCGCGGCGTTACCGGGCCGAAGAAGGCTTCGCGGACGGTTTTCGCCTTGTTTTCGCCCGAAACGACCAGAACGATGCGGCGCGCGAGCATGATGGTCTGCACGCCCATGGTGTACGCCTGACGCGGCACATCATCGGCCGAGGCGAAAAAGCGCTTGTTCGCCTCGATGGTGGACTCGGTGAGGTTGACGCAGTGCGTGCCCTTGGAGAAATACTCGTCCGGCTCATTGAAGCCGATGTGGCCGTTGAGGCCCATGCCGAGCAGCTGGAGGTCGATGCCGCCCGCCGCCCTGATGGCCGCGTCATAGCGGCGGCACTCCCGCTCGGCGTCAAGCTGTGCGCCGTCGGGCAGATTGATGCGCTCGTCCGGAATGTTCACCGCATCAAAAAAGTTCTTGTGCATGAAATAGTGGTAGCTCTGGTCGTGATCCGGGGTCAGACCGCGGTATTCGTCCAGATTGAAGGTCGTGCAGGCGCCGAAATCGACGTCGCCCTTGTGATACCACTTGATGAGCTGCTCGTAAATGCCGATGGGCGAGGAGCCGGTCGCGAGACCGAGCACGGACTCCGGCTTCAGGATGACCTGCGCGGAGATGATGTTCGCGGCCTTGCGGCTCATGTCGTTATAGTCTTTTGCGCGGATGATTTTCATAATGCATTACCTCTTTCGTTTTGTCAGAAAACAGAAGGGGCAGGCTTTCGCCCGCCCCTTCCATTGCGCGGAGCGCAATCTGGTGATATGCAAACAGATATGGTCAAATGGATTTTAGAGCATCTTTGCCATTTCGTCGGCTACGAACTGAACCTTGGTGCCAATGATGACCTGAATCGCAGTCTGAGACGGGCGCATTACGCCTGCAACGCCTGCTGCCTTGATCTTCTTCTCGTTGACCTGCGTGCCGTCCTTGACTTCGATGCGCAGACGGGTGATGCAGTTGTCGAGAGATTCGACGTTCTCCTTGCCGCCGAGGCCTTCGAGAACGGCCGCAGCGATCGCGGTGAAGTCGTTGTTCGCGAGAGTCGCGTTCTTGTCTGCCTCTGCGAAATCAGCCTCCTCATCCTCACGGCCCGGGGTCTTGAGGTTGAACTTGGTGATGGCAAAGTAGAATACCAGATAGAATACGACGAATGCCGCGATGCCGAGCGGGATGATCATCAGGGTGTTGTTCGCCGCCGGCAGGAAGGACGAGAATACGAGGTCGGTCGCGCCTGCGGAGAAGCAGAAGCCTGCGCGGAAGCCGACGTAGTAAGTGATGACGGTGAAGATGCCGTACAGAGCTGCATATACAATATACAGCGGGAAGCACAGGAACATGAAGCCGAACTCAAACGGCTCGGTAACGCCGCAGATGAATGCGCAGATCGCAGCGGACAGGACCAGACCGATAGCAGCCTTCTTGTTCTTCGCAGTCTTGATCATAGCCAGAGCCGCGCCGAATACGCCGAACATCATGCAGGGGAAGAAGCCGGACATATACATGCCGAGGCTCCAGGTAACGCCGTTCTGACCGCTAACGTCGCCGGCCCAGTAGTGCGACAGGTCGCCGAGGCCGATGGTATCGAACCAGAATACGTTGTTGAGTGCGTGGTGCAGACCGGTCGGGATGAGCAGGCGGTTGAGGAATGCGTAGATGCCTGCGCCGATGCCGCCCATGCCGATGATGGCTTCGCCGACAGAAACGAGCGCGCCGAAGATGATCGGCCAGACGAACAGCAGAACGACGGATACCACGATGGAAACCAGACCGGTTACGATCGCAACGCAGCGCTTGCCGCTGAAGAATGCCAGCCAGTCGGGAAGCTTCGCGTTCTTGAAGCGGTTGTAGCACGCAGAACCGATGATACCTGCGATGATCGCGATAAAGACGTTCTGGATCTTATCGAACGCGAGCGTCTTGACCGGATCGTCTGCGATGGCCGGCATGAGCGTGGTGACGACGCCGGTGCTCAGCAGGTTGGTCATCATCAGCCAGGAAACCAGACCGGCGAGAGCGGATGTACCGTCTCTGTCATCGGACAGACCGACCGCGACACCGATAACGAACAGCCAAGCCATGTTGTCGATCAGCGCGCCGCCCGCCTTGACGAGCAGGAAGCCGATGTTGTACAGCGCACCGCTGGTCGCCGCGCCCGGTACGCCCATAACGCCCGGAGCGATCGCATAGCCGAGGCCCATCAGAATACCGCAGATCGGGAGCGCTGCTACCGGCAGCATGAGTGCCTTACCTAATTTTTGCAGCTTTTTCATCATAATAGAGTCCCCTCCTCTTTGTAAATGCCGCATTTTTGCGGCGCCTTGTGAATGACGATGTATTCCATAACGAACTGCTTCGAGGAAAATACATCTGAACGCCGTTTTCCGAGAGCCGAACAGGGAAAACGGCTTATTTCATCGCCCGCAGGGCGAAATGAAACCGCGTTTACAGGTTATCCTGAAGGAATTTTTCGAGAGAAGCAGCAGCCTCCGCCTCGTCCGCGCCCTCGATGGTGAGCTTTACGGTGTCGCCCTTCTTTGCGCCCATGCTCATCACGCCCATGATGCGCTTGGCGTCGACCTCCTTCTTCGGAGAAGCGATCATGATCTTGGAGGCGAACTTGCTTGCCTCCTTGACGAGCATGCCGGCCGGACGGGCGTGGATGCCGAGTTCATCGGTAATGGTGTATTCGAATGTTTTCATGGTAAAATATCTCCTTTTTATTTCTTTTCCAGTGTCAGCAGGGTATCGCCTGCCTGAATTTCGCCCGCGCCCTCGGTCTTGACCGAGGCGAACACATCGGGGTTGCAGACGATGACCGGCGTTACGACCTCGTAGCCTGCCTCGCGGATGGCGTCGATGTCGAATTCGATCAGCGTATCGCCCTTGCGGACGGTGTCGCCCGATTTGCATTTTGCGGTGTAGTGCTGTCCCTTGAGGCTGACCGTGTCGATGCCGACATGGATGAGCAGCTCAGCGCCCTCCGACGTGGTCATGGAGACCGCGTGTCCGGTATCGAACATCATGTCGACCGTACCGTTCGCCGGGGCGACAATTCGTCCCTCGCTCGGCTGGACCGCGGCTCCGGGACCGAGGATGCCCTGCGCAAAGGTCGGATCGGGAACCTCCGTCAGCGGCACGACCGTTCCGGAGACCGGAGAGGCGATCGTGATGCCGGGCTGGGAAAACAGGTTTTTCAGCTTGCCAAACATGATACATTCACACTCTTTCTGCATTGGACTGTCGTCCACATAGTATGTCGGTTGAGCAGATAAAACATGCGAAAAAAATAAAAAAACCAAATTCCATCGCCTATATACCGTCTTATTGCAAAGACTGGTGCGAGAAATCTGGTTTTGCCCGCCGAAGCGGTAACAATCCATAAAAAGTCGAAGGGACGCTGCCCTTCTGGAAATGCCTGCTATCTACTTGTTGTTTTCATTGTAACAGAATAAAAATCCGTTTGCAAGCACAAATCGACGGTGTACCTGCCAAAAATCAGCGCCGTTTTTCTACACTTTGCACAAAAACAGCCGTCACCGCCTGCTTCCGGGCAGAGGCGAGGTCATTTCGCGCTGCATCCAGAACAGCAGCATGCCGACGATGTATTCCTGCTCGGCGGCGGTCAGCGCGCGCCCGGAGGGGATCTTATGCCATTTTTCCAGACAGCCGCGACAGCAGCAGGCGGTCGCGTGCTGCGCGATAAAGACCGGATGGCCGCGCATGGGCGTCTGTTTGCCGTCGTTCGGGATAAAGGCGGGCGCGAGCCGCTCTGCGACCAGCTCGGCGGCGTGGCGGCGCATGGTCTCCCATCCCCTGTCGCAGATATACTGGCGGTCCTTCAGGCCGAGACGGAAGCGGCTGCGGAAGCGCGAGCGCGAAAGTGCGGCGGAGATCTGCGCATAGCGCACGGTGTTTTCTGCAAAATTCATGGAAGCTCGTCTCCTTCTCTTTTCTATTGTAGAACATGACGAAGAAAGATGCAAGTGCCGCCGGCGAGATGGCTATTGTGCTGTGAAAGCCGCGGTTCATCCTGCCTTCATTTGGCAAAACGGCCGGAGAGTAGCGAAGAGCACAGTGCGTGCACGGGCACGCATACGCAAAGCGTTTTCGGAAATTTACACAAAAAACAGCTTGCGTATACGCTCTCAGTAGTGTATAATTACAAGCAGGGAAGCAATCCCGTCAACAAACGCCCGTGCGACAGGCAGGGGTAAGGGAGTGTATATCAATTATGGCCAATTATCCGGTAAACAAGATCCGTAACGTATGTCTCATGGGCCACGGCGGCGACGGCAAGACCTCGCTCGTCGAGAGCCTGCTTAATATCTCCGGTGCAACCGACCGCGTAGGCAAGATCGCCGACGGCAACACGGTATGCGACTTCGATCCCGAAGAAATCCGCCGCAAGTTCTCGATCTCGACCGCAGTAGCGCCCGTAGAATGGAACGACTGCAAGATCAACCTGCTCGATACCCCGGGCTTCTTTGATTTTGAAAGCGAAGTGCAGTGCGCGATGCGCGTTGCAGAGTCCGCTCTGATCGTCGCGACCGGCAAGTCCGGCCCGGGCGTCGGCACGGAAAAGGCGTGGGAGCGCTGCGAGGAGCAGGCAATGCCGCGCATGTTCTACATCTCGAAAATCGACGAGGAAAACTCGGATTACTATACCTCTCTGCACAAGCTGCAGAAGCAGTTCGGCGTATCGGTAGCGCCGATCGTTGTCCCGATCTTCGAAGGCAACCGCGACACCGTCGGCATCGTCGACTGCGTTATCCGCAAGGCCTACCGCATGGACGGCAACAAGCGCGTCGAGATTCCGATCCCCGAGGACATGAAGGACCGCATCGACCAGCACCGCGCGGCGCTGTGCGAGAACATCGCGGAGCTGAGCGAGGATCTGATGGAGCGCTATTTCGCAGGCGAGGAATTCTCGGATGAAGAGCTGATCGCCGGCATCCGTCAGGGCGTCAAGGATCTGGTCCTCGCGCCGGTATTCTGCGGCACGGCTGCGACCGGCATCGGCTCCTACGCGCTGCTCAAGGGCATCGCGGACTACATGCCGTCCCCGGACGAGAAGCCGGTAGAGCTGTGCGAGGACGAAAAGGGCGAGCTGATCGAGATCAACTGCACCCCGAACGGTTCGACCTGTGCATTTGTATTCAAGACGGTCGCTGACCAGTACGGCCGTTTCTCCTACTTCAAGGTCATGTCCGGCGAGGTCAAGCAGGATATGACGCTCGTCAACAAGCGCGCGGACGCAAACGAGAAGATGGGTCACATCTTCACCGTTTGCGGCAAAAAGACGTCCGAGGTCCCGGTCGTCGGCTGCGGCGACATCGGCGCGGTCTCCAAGCTGGTCACGACCAGGACGGGCGACACCCTGTCCATGAGCGTACGCAAGGTCGAGCTCGAGCCGGTCGAGTTCGCGCCTCCCTGCTACACGCAGGCGATCGCAGCCAAGGTCAAGGGCGCCGAGGAGAAGATCTCCACAGGTCTGTCCCGTCTGCATGACGAGGACCCGTCCTTCGAGACCGAATTCAACCCCGAGACCAAGCAGCACCTCATCTCCGGTGCCGGCGATATTCAGCTGGACGTTCTGTGCTCCAAGCTCAAGGACAAGTTCGGCGTAGAAGTCACGCTGTCCGCTCCGATCGTGCCGTACCGCGAGAAGATCCGCAAGCCGGTCGTCGTCGAAGGCAAGCACAAGA
>OQWM01003766.1_pt1 | contig 10048 bp, 5 predicted proteins | sample 1691531 | NCBI WGS metagenome assembly OQWM01 (sample SAMN03418257, study PRJEB22391) | human gut metagenome | biome: human-gut; feature: organic feature; material: feces | host: Homo sapiens | place: Tanzania | collected 2013-01 | reverse complement strand
TCAGCGACTTCACCATCTTATAGATGTTCTTGCCTTCGTTCTTTCCCGGCACCAGGATGCTGATGAGGGGATTCTCGCGGTAGAGATAGAACTTGGCAATCTCATTTTCCTTTTCTCTCTTGTTCCTGTCCATCAGTCGCCAGAAGATCACCAGGTATTCCAGGATGTAGTATCTAGGCATCTCGATGTAGAAGAGAAACCAGTAGGTGTTCACGATGCTCGACAGCGAGAGTGTCGATATCCAGTCCCAGAAGTGGTTCAAGTTTTCTGCAATGTTAAACATAGGCGTAGTTCCCTTTCTTCTGTTTACTTATCTCAGCACGGTGAGCGTCAGGATGGAAAGCAGTATCAGTACGCCGGCGATGAGGATGAGCACGGCTACCAGCTGCTTGTAGAGTTTCACGCGCTTCATGATCTTGTCGTCTTCCTTCGGAGTGAGGTCGAGTGTTTCCTGTTGTGGTTTCACTTCCTCTTCTTCCGATATTGGCGATTCTGCGTAGCCGCAGTAGTCATCCGGCGTCAGCTCTATGAAGCTCATCTGGTTGAAGAAGTCTTCATATTGTCCGCTGGTCAGTGCTCTCTTCGTGCTCAGCACGCAGCATGCTATCTGTTCCGGTTCTATGTCGGTAGCTATCTTGCGGATGGCCTTCGACATCTCCTGGCTCAGCTGTTGCTGTGCCGCTTCCACGCTCATGTCGTCGAACGCCATGAAGGTGACGTAGAAGATGTTGTTGTTGTAGGATACCTTGTGACTGTTGAAGAGGCGGCAGAACTGAGCCTGGATAGACTCCTTGATTCTCACTGTCTCCTGGTTCTTGTCGAGTATCCATATCTTGCCCACCATCACGGTCAGCTCGTCCTTGCGGTATGTCTCCAGCAACTGGCGGCGCAGGCGGCTGATCAGCAGCGAGTATTCCATATAGTTATCGTATGTGTTCGACATGTTGCTGAACATGAGTCCAGTTTTTGTCAGCATACGGATTCCTTCTTCCGTTATCTCATAGTCTACCACATCTCGCGGCACCAGTGCATTCACCGGATAGGTGCTCTGGCAGTAGCAGCAGGTGGCCTTGGTCAGTGGGGTGGTGAACGAATTCTCGCAGTCGTTGCAGGAGTAAATCACCGCCGGACGGTCGTAGTCCACACCAATGTGGCGCAGCTTCTTGTGACACTTCGGGCAGATGAGCATACCACCCACGTTGTAGGCACTCTCCGGAGCCACGTTGGCGCAGGAGAAGTGGTGGATGATGTTCTGAATCTTCAGGTTAGAACTGCCGCAGTTGGGGCAGCACTCCGTGTAGAGCAGATGGCTGTGGTTGCACTTAGGGCAGAGGTGCTCCTTGATGAGGTAGTGACTCTTGCGCAGTGCTCCGCATTCCACCATACTGTCCTTGAAGGTAAACATTTCGGCAAGATGGAAGAGGCTCATGCTGTGGTAGTGCTCGAAGATAGGGTTGATGTAACCCAATGACGATTTCTCCATCAGTCGGTGGCCCAGCACTCTCTGGTCTCTGGATAGCAGGTATCTCAGGATGTTGGCAAACAGCTGGTTGGGCTGCGTAGGTCGTGCTATCTCCTGCTTGATGCCATATTTCTCCTTGGCTTTCTTAATCTTGTCGATAATCTCGTACACCTTCTCGTTGCTCATGTCGCTCACGTAGGCATCCACGATGTAGTCGGTCATCTGTTCCTTTCCCGATACCGCCATGTTGGCGAATATCGGTTTATAGCTGCATTTATACGATAGGATAGGGCTGGCTCCAAACAGGATTGCATGGAACGCACGCTCACTCTTCGTATTGATGTATATACAATCGAAGTAGTCGGACTGGATATCTGGTGTTGAATCGACGTCTACGAAACTGTCGATGGTGAGCACCATGTCCCCACGTTTATTTCTTCTGAGTCCAATCATTTCTTCTCTGTGTTGTCTGTTTCTTTAACTTTTTCCGTAGAAATCAGCTTCGAGCTTCTCACTACGTTCTGGTTTCTTTCCACTGGGATGGTGTACATCGGCAGCGGTCTCGGGTCGAGCATGGCGCTCAACTTGTTGATTCTCACTCTCACTGGCAACCTGTTGCTCATCACCCATGCCGGAACTCTTTGGTTCGGTCGGAAGGTGAACATGGCAACCACGGCGTTGGCATCGTGTGAGAAGTTGCTCTGCAGGTGCTTCGGAATTTCCTCCACTCTCAGACCCACCATCTGCAGCTTCGCCTTCAGTTCCAGGTCGTTGTTGATGATGATGTCTGCATCGTCAGGACTCTCCATGTATTTCACCTTCGAGTTGGGCACGTAGGTAATTACACCCAGGTGGCAAGCCGCATAGTCGGTGTGCTGAATGCGCATCACTTCCTCGCTCTTGAACACCAGCGTCTTGTCGCTCACGTTAATCTTGGTGATGTAGGCATCGGCAGGGGCACAGCAGTAATGTATTAGTCCCTGGCTGTAGATGCTGGTTCTGGAGTAAGGCATCGAGGCATTCTCTCTGTTGGCACCTCTTCGGGCCATGAAGTTATAGGTGGTGTTCTTGGCGCGGGCGTAGATTCCCACCTTATTGGCCTGCTTTCTCAGCTGCTCTTCTACCTCGGCTATCTCCGCATCCAGTGCATTTCGCTTGCTGTTGTCGGTCAGTCCGTAGTAAATGTCTGATGTTTCAGAAGCCTTTTGCTTTCTCAGTTCGGCGAGTCGGGTGCGGAGCACCGGAATCTCCTGTTTAGCCAACTGTGCCTGCACCTCCATGTCGTGAGTTTCCTTCACGGCAGTAGGCAGGATGTTGGGGTCATACTGGTTCACGATGTTTCCCAGCAGTACGTATGAGTAGAGGGTGTCACCCTTGTGTACCACCTCGCCTATTTCCTTGTTCACCTTCAGAATGTAGATGTCGTCAACTGCCGAAATCGGGTTCTCATCGATTGTGATGTATCCGTCGTAGATGACCCATATCATTCTTGTGATGATATAGTATGCCGCCAGTACGATGACGAGCAGGAAGATCAGCGCGAAGATAATCTGCTGTCTTGCCAGTCGGTGGCTCTGCGACTTGAGCATGTCAGACATTGCCTGTTCCTGCGGCGTGCTATTAAATTGAAACTCATTCATAGTTCTATTTCCCTGAAGATAGTATTGTTGTCGTAGATGCTGACTGCCTTCTCGATATTGATGATGGCAAGTCCGCGGTTTAACATCAGCTTATACATTCTCTCCATGCTTTCGAGGAATCCCGTATATTCGTCCATTCTCATCAGGTAGTTGTACCCCTGCTTCTGGTTCTTGTAGGCAAATCTTCTCATATCGATGTATTTGCCGGTCTGCTCTATATGGAACGCCTCTGTGGCGATGGCGTGGTTCAAATTCTCTATTCTCTTCAGCAGGATGCCTACCGACTGCTTGATTTCCTTGACATCGGTGCTTCTGCTGCTTCTGATGATTTCCTTTTCTGTTTCGAGAGCCTTGCGCTTGCGTGGATTCTCGTTGTAGATCGGGATGGTGAACCGCACTCCGATATCACCGTTGTTGCTTATCTTGTTGTTGCTTTGCCAGTAGGATGACCATCTGGCGAAAGGCGTGATTCTTGTTGTCGATAAGTAATTAGCCAACTTGCTGTCGTTGTCGGCAATCTGTTCTTTTACCATCACGATTCTTGCGTCGATGCTTTCCTCGTCGATGTGGTGCCAGAGAGCTGTTGTATCTACTAGAATCCGGGTTGGCTTCATGCGGTAGATGGGCTTGTTGGAGATGTCGCGGTTGGAGCAGAGGATGGAGATATCGTATTCTGCTGCCAGTTTCTCGTTCATCACCTTCAGCATCTTGTCGTTGCTGATTCGGTCTTTCTCCAGCATGTATTGATATGCCTCGTTCATGATGTCGAGGTTGTCCAGTCGGTGAGCGATGATGGTACCGATGTAGAAGTTATATTGTTCGGTCAGCTCTTCAGCTGCCTTTTCATAGATGTCTGCAGTCATTCTCTTCTTGCTTTGCAGCCTGGAGAGTTCGTTAGCCAAAGCTACTTTGGCTTTCTTTTCCTTGCCCTGGTAGAACTTGCTGTTGATGATGTTCCATCCCAGTTCTGCCTGGGTCTTTACCTTATATTTTGATACCTGTTCGGCGTCGTCGTTGTCGGCATCGAAGTAGGCATCGGGTCTGGCATACACCTGTCCGGTTACTTCCAGTCCGTTGTGTCTTGCTATTGCCAGTTGCTCGTGGGCAGTCTTGGCCCAGTAGAGCGAGTCTGTGTTTCTGATGTCAGCTGTGTGCTGACTGTTGAGTCCCAGGTTGATGACCGGGGATTTTACCCAGATAGGGTGGTTGAGTAGGGTATCGAGTTGTGCGAAGCGATTCTTGAAGTGCTTGAGAACATTTTCATTTTTCAGATTTTCATATACGAGCATTTTAGGGCTAAAGCTCTTTTTGTTCAGCTTTTGCTGCTTTTGAGCCTGAGCCATAGCGCTTTGTCCTCCGATATACATCAGTAGGGTAGTCATCGTATATATAATCAAGTTATGCTTCATTTCTTTTTGATTTAAACACTATGAATGCAGCCGCAAGCTGTTGCAGCTGCATTCATCTAGTGTCTCTTGATTTTATAAAAATCTATATTGCTTTTTGAGCAATCATTCTTATTTACCGAGGTTCAACTTAAATACCTGCATGCGACTTCTACCGTATGCTACATAGATATAGCCGTTATATACAGTAACATAGTTGGCAGATTTTTCAACGATTCTATGTGCTACAACTTTGTGTGTATTCTTATCGATTACCACAATTCCGTAAGAGCCGTATGCCAGATAAACGTAGTTGTCGTCAACGAAGCATCCGTTGCAGAGAGCCTTCCACTTATCATCTTTATTCTTTGGATTTGGCATCTGATAGTGCCATTGCTCGTTGCCATTCATGTCATAAACATAGAGACCGGCAGCTCCAAGACAAGCATAGATCTTATTATCTTCAACGGCAATTACATTCTTACCATCATTAGGCTCGATGCTTACATTGGTAGGGAATGTCTTGGTATTTTCGAAATCCTCACTCTTCTTATTGATGATTTCGATGGTCGCAGGGATTCCCACTTGGGTATTTTTGTTTCTTTCATTCAGATAAAGACACACAATTTTTCCATTGCCCATAGCTACGTGCTTAGCCTTTCCTGGTTTGCTGTATGTATTCACCTCGTTCATGGTGGTTGCGTCATATACGGTATAACCCTCTGTTGTTGCAACAATCAGGTGGTTGGTATCGTCATTGTAAACCACGCAGTTCTCATCGTAACCCTTATGCTTATTCTCTTCTGTAGCTGGTTTCAGCTGTACATAGTTCAATGGTTGCTTGATGGTAACTTCATTTCCGTCATTGCTGGTTATTTCCATTGATTCGTCAGCTAGCATGTGGTCTTCTCTGATGTCCATATATGCCAGCATAGCACCTTTCTTGCTAGAGCTACCAGGAAGGAAGATCTTTCTTTCTTCACTTTTCAATTTGGTTGCCAGAATGTGGTTGAAATCGAGGGTTCTTTCCGAATCATAGATGTACTGTTTCAGTACTGCCTGATCATTTTCCACTGGTGCCATCACCTCAATACATCCTCCATGAGAATACGCTGTATTATCCTTCTGATTGGTATGATATGACATGTAGAGATATCCATTCAGTGGCATGATGCCTGTTGCAGAAATCTGATGTGTATGCTCTGGCTCCACTGAAGTAATCAGGTCCAAACCTGGTTTTGGATTAGGTGTTGGTTCTGGTTTTGGAGTTGGAGTAGGAGTTGGCTCTGGCTCCGGTTCTGGTGATGGCTTTGGATCTGGATTCTCCCATCCTGGATTATCGCAATCAGTGGTAGGGTTTATGACAACCTCGCTCTTGGTTACTTGGTTTGTTACAAACATGTTGGCATCTGTGAATCTTACATTAACTTTCTGCCCATTAACATAGAATGAACCATCTGCTACAATCTGTGGGTTGTTTTTGCCTGGCGTAGAGAACATCTTTACCTCATAGTAAGTCTCACCTTCATCATTTTTTTGTTGAGCACCATCGTTGAAGTAGAACTTATCTGCCTTTATAACCGCCTTGGCGCCATCGCCCTCCAGAATGCTGAAGTTAGTGTCGTTATTGTTTGATGCAAATTCACCAGAGCAATTGACGTAACTTTGGTCAGAAAGAATGAGTCTGGCTCCTGAATTCTGAGTGAATTTTGAACACTCCAGGTATTTGGCATGTAAAGCTGAACCATCGTTGAGGTTCACTTCGCCTGCAATTTTAGCACCACATCCAGAGTAGAGAACAGAGCTGTTGGTTAATTCCAGTCTTTTTGCTGTAATTTTACCATCAACATTCAACTTTGTTTTATTGTCGAGCTTAAATTCGCTTTCTCCCAGATTCAAATCACCTTTGATATTGATGATTCCGTTTCCTGGATAGAAATTCTTAGCTGTAACGTTACCGCCGATATAGGCTTTTCCTGCAATGGATACGTTTTTATCTTCAGCATTCAGATTTTGAGATGTTCTAAATGTATGGTTTATTTCTATTCTGTCTTGTTTGATTTCAATGCTTCCGTAAACGTCTGCATTACAACATTTACCAACGTTGCCGTATGTATCGATGACCTTTCCACCTGAAAGAACAATTACAGTAGGAATATTATTCTCATTAGCATTCCAAGTTAGTGTTGCTCCTGAACAAACGTATATTGTAGTTCCTGCTACATTCATTCCATCTGTTGACATATTACCAGATTTAAGAACATATACACCTCCACTATGCATTCCATTCCCTTTGTCTGTCAATGTGCCCAAATCTACCGCTTCAGCAGGAACCGCAGGTTCTGCAGGCATCTCAATTACGCCTTCAAAGATGCTAGAATTACTATCATCAATTGTTCTTGTAGCCTTAGTTGTACTTGCAGCTTTCTTTTTGTAATTGATTACCTGAGTAGCAAGTGTCTGTGCATCTGTAGTTGAAACAACGGTGCTACCAACGATTTTTGGATTCATGATTGATGATCCTTCTGTTCCATTATCGTTATTGCTATCACTACAAGAAGCGAGGAGCAATGCTGCAAAACTAAATGTTGCAAGTTTTATATTCAATGCTTTCATTTTAGCTTTCTGTTTCGTTGTTATTTATTGATAATTAGCGGATAACCTTAATGTTAGCTTTAGCTAGTTTGTTTCTGATTTGCTAGTTAAGCTTGGAATAAGGTTTGTTCTCCCTCACTCAAATGTGAGAGTGAGGGAAGAACAAAAGAGTTATTATTCTTTCGTTGTTGTCAGCTTGAATACCTGGATACGGCTCTTACCATATGCTACATAGATATTCTCACCATCAACAGCTACATAGTTGGCTGACTTTTTATTAGGAGCCTTACGGTGGCAGATTTCTTTGCCAGTACTCTTGTCTAATACAACGAGTCCATAGCTACCGCATGCCAAATATACATAGCTGTCATCAACTGCAATACCGTTGGCACAACCCTTTACCTCGCCTGGTCGCTTATTGTCAGCAGAGTTAGAGATTGTTGGGCACTTAAAGTACTCCTGATTTACAGTACTACCTGAAATCTTAGCTACACCGTTCTCACCCTTGCAGACGTAGATGTCGCCATTAGCCTTGTCAACAGCTACAACTGCTTTGTTGCCATTTGGCTCAACCGCACCAACTTCGTAAGTATTCTCTGCAGTTTCCATATTAGAACCGTTGTAAACGTTCAACTTTCCATCCTCTGTCAATGCATAGAGCTTGCTGTTTACTGTAACAACGTGTTTGCCAACAGAGGAACCGTAGTTGTCAAAGCTGCCATCTTTGTCGAATACTGTGAAACCTTTGGTTGTTGCTAATACATGGTCTGTGCCGAATGCTGCAACGCAGTTGGCATCTATCTTGCTGTTCTTCTTGTCAACAGCATTGAGTACCATGTTGTCGCTAATGCCTGAAGCAGTAAGTTCAATCTCACCCATGAAAGCACCCACAGCTGTTCCTTCTGCGGCGCCATTGCCCTGCTGGCTACCAGCGAGGTAAAGCTTGTTTCCATCAACAATCAGGTGGTTGTAGTCGATTCTGTCAGCCTTCTTGCTTTGCTCGATAGTTAACTTTTTGTTGCCTTCAGTCATACTGGCAACCTCGATGTTGCCACCTGCCGCATCGTTACCATTAGTATGGTATGAAACGTAGAGCTTGCCGTTCGCTGGCTGGATACATGTTGCAGACTGACCGTCACTAGGATCTTCTGAAGATGCAATCAAATCGAGCTTCTGGCTAGTGACTAACTTTGAAGCATCACCCTTCCACTCATAACCATAGTTCCTGTTGTTTTCATCCTTAAAATCAACTTTGTTCTCGGTAGTCTTGTCATAGTCGATATATGTTGCCTGGATAGCAAGATCCTCGAATGTATTCAACTCTGTAGAGCCATTGAAGCACTTTGTAAACTGGAACAGAAAACATGAGTTATTGCCACTGGTCTTGAATGAAAGGATTCTCTCATTGCCCTTGTTTTCGAACTTATCAGCCTTGATTACTGCTACAGCGTTGTCTTCTGCCAACTCAATCTGACCCTGGTTGCTGTTGTCTGTTACCAAGTTGTTGACGTTTATTACGTTCTTGTTGCTCAAATGAATGGTGCAATTGCCATTCAGGTTGAGGGTAGCGTTGCCTGCGACAATTTTTCCATCTTCTTTCTTCGTGTTGTTTGTAACATTGATGTAGTTGGCAGAAATATAAGCACCGTCATTTACGTTCATAGTACCCAATACCTTGATGGCTGAGTTTTTGCCAGCTTCCAAGTAACCATCTACGTTGAGGTTCTGAGCCTTCAGGAAGCCCTCTATGCCTAACTGACTTTTAATGTTTACAGTACCGTTGTTGAAGATATTAGATGTGGTGTAAATACTTGCACCATTCTCGATGTTCAACTCAGTGGCACGGATAGAACCCTTGATGTAAGCATTTGCATGAGCACCGAAAGTAATCTTCTGGGTAGGAGTGATACTCTTTGCCTTTTCTGCAGCAGTAGTTTCTTTGATAGCTCCAAGACCTGTTACCAAATCCTTGCCATCATTTGTAGTGCCTGTAAAATTAGCGTAAAGTTCACCATTGATGTTGATGTCATCAGTAGCAACAAACTTGTTCTTGGCATCTGTGCAGAATACGGTGTTGCCTTGTGCTATCATTTCGCCAGTGCCGGTATATTTCAAAGTAGCGCTACTCAGCAATACGATGGTAGTGTTGGTCATCTTTGTTGTATTATCGTACTCGAAAGTAGAGCCTCCGTGTACAAAGATAGTAGCACCATCGATAGTCTTACCAGCGAAGTTAAGGCTCTTATTGCCGGTAATTGCATAGTTCTTGTTTGTGAGGTCAGCTTCTTTATTGAGCTGCTTTGCGTTTTCCTCTTTAGGAGCATCTTTGAAAGCAGGAAAAATAGAGCTTCCTGCTCTTGTGTTAAGGAAGAACTTTCTTGCCTTAGCTGTTGAGTTCTTGTAGTTTACAACACGGCTGTTATCTACATTCTGTGATGCAAGCGTAATTGTAGTGCGGTCAACTACGTTCATGTTTGAACCACCAGTAGGATCGCTGTTGCTGTCGCTACATGATGCGAAAACAAATGCCGCCAAACCGATGGCAGCAAGCTTGGAATTGATTACCTTCATATCTATTAATAGTTTTAATTTTATTTTAGACTTTATTATCTTTACTTTTACTTCATTATTACCTTTACTTTTACTTATTTTTAAGTTCTGTTCGAATAATCGCTTTTTAAGTTCAGTTCGGACACTTATTTTTAAGTTCAGTTCGAATAATAAATGTTTTCTTAGCAGGTGGTTAGGGCAACTGCAAAGTAAGAATGCTATGCCATTACTCTTCTATCTGCAAATTCACGGTGCAAATATACTGTAATTATTGCAAATAGAGTAGATTTACGGGTTAAATATTCTTAAAACGGAAAACTTTTTAGTGCTGAGTACTATGGAGTTACCTTTTGTTGGCGGTAACGGAGCCAAAGGTCTTTGTGATGTTTCTGAGTTCGATTGCAACCTGTGTACTC
>OQWM01003765.1_pt1 | contig 10049 bp, 8 predicted proteins | sample 1691531 | NCBI WGS metagenome assembly OQWM01 (sample SAMN03418257, study PRJEB22391) | human gut metagenome | biome: human-gut; feature: organic feature; material: feces | host: Homo sapiens | place: Tanzania | collected 2013-01 | reverse complement strand
AAAGATGGATGAAGTCAAGGGTGAAGTGAATACGGCGCCGCGACGGCTATGTGCTCACTGCGTTGCGCGCATACGCCTTTTGCGCAGCCTATGTGCTCACTGCGTTGCGCGCATACGGCTGCGCCGCTTGGCATCAATCGATCCCAAGCTGATCGCGCGTAAAGTATTCGGGTTCCGATGTGTCGTATCGCAAATCTCGTTTGGGCACGAAATACACGAGCGGAGCTTCGAAAGCCTCGAGCTTGCCAAAATACTTCGTCAAACGACGCGATATCTCGACTAAGTGCGCAAAATCAACCGCATACGGCGTCTCGATAAATCCAAGGCGGAACGCCGTTTCGCGAACTTTCGCCAACGGCACGACTCCGATGATTTCGGCATCGTCGCAACTCAAAACGCCCATCGCAGCGAGTTCTCGGGCTATCCAAATGATTTCATAGGTCAAATGGAACCGACCGATGTGCTCCCAAAGACCCGTTACGACGTCGGCCATCTGCGGCTTCTCCAAGAGCGATTTCACTCCCGCTTCGCCGAGTTTGGCCAGCTCATGGCGAATCACGAGGAGATAATGGAGATTGCCCAAATCTTCGGCGCGTTGCGACATGCCACCATCTAATAACCCAATGACGATGTCGTCGACGGATTGCGTCGATCGAATTAAATTCGAATAAAATCCCATCTGTTTGAGCATTGCATACGATTGCCCGCCTTTCGTCGTATTTAATCGACCACCATAGCGGAATAATTGCATCGCCAATGCCGATAGGCAAAACAGCGCATAGACTGGATCTTCGTCGAAATCGGCTTTCGTAAAACCGTAATCGCTAGCCGAGAGCAAGCGTCCGCCGGGGCGCGTCCGCCACCAAGCCTGCACGGCATGCAAATTCTGCGCAACGAGCGATTCATCGGGGCGCAACTGCGCAATGCGCACCGTCGGCGCACTCCCAAATTCCCCTTCGTCGTCTTCGATTTCTTCGTCGTCGGCTGCCGCAAGCGCACCGCGAACGAGTTCGATCGGCATATCGTCGGCTTTGGGCACGATCGGTTGCACGACGACTTCGACATGCGTCGTCGAAATGGGCGCCACGGCCTCAACTCTGCCCTGCGGCACACGTGCCACACCTACTACCGCCTCGGCAATCGCCCCGCGGCGGCTCTCTGCGACCGCTTCGCAGCGGCTCTCTGCGACCGCTTCGCGGCGACTCTCTGCAACAGCCTCGCGGCGGCCTTCTGCAACATCGGGCGCACTATCCGCCGGTTTTTCGGCTACGATGGCTTCGCCATCGTCGTCATCATCGCCCGATTTGGCGTCGTCGTCATCGTCGCCCGATTTGTCATCGTCGTCGTCATCCGACTCGGGCATATCGTCGTCGTCATCGTAATCATCATCATCGTCGTCATCATCGTCATCGTCGCCCTCGCCTTCTTCTTCGAGCAACTCGTCCATGTCGATGAGCTTGAGCTCGCCTTCGCTCGCCTCTTTGCCCAAATCGCTCAATCCCCAACGTATCCCAACGACGCGAATGTGATCACTCGCATAGAGCCAATCGAGCCACGCCTTAAAATTGAGCAACGTGACGTACTTGCCCTGATAAATGTAGCTCGTCAAATAGCGATAAAGCTCGTTCGTCGAATAAAGACGCTCGGCTATCGCATCCATGATGAACTTCATCAAAATTGGGTTCTTGTCGAGTAAGTGCTTGAACAAATGACGCTGCCGGTCGACCGGATCGACGATCGTCAAAAGACCACGCAAAAAATCATCGCACTTGACGTGCTTCTCATCCTCGATGTCGATATTGAGAAAACTCAACAACGTCTCGAATTGCTCTTTGACGTAAAAGCCGTTTTCTTTAAAAAACTTCCGCAACGCCTTGAAATCGGGCTTCGATTTGACGACAAACGACGCCACAAGTCCGAGCTTGGGCAACAATTCCAGGGGCTTACAACCCGCCAATACGGCAAAATTGACTTCTTGCATAGTGACTAGCCTTTCCGAAAAGAAAATATCTGCATGGGCAGAACGAAACGCCCCGCATTTTATATGTTTCCACTCGCCTAACGCAAGAACAATAAATATTGTTGTAAATCGCTTCTGCACTGGGAGTAGGTGTTTGGGTTTAGTCGGTGTTTTTTGATGGCGATGGGGGGCACGGTCGGGGAATGGTAAAAAGCGTAGCCGTATGCGCGCAGTGAAACGAGCACATAGGCGGAGCCGGTGGCGTATTGCCAAAGGCAATAGCCACCGAAAAAAAGATAAAATAGATTGACTTTTTGTGTGAAATGCGCTAAGCGCGGCGCACCCTTTTAGCATGAGCATCGAGATTTCGAGCGCTAGAGGGGTGGCCTTTGTAGCCGTGGCAATTCTTTTTTCTTTTTTGTTGTTGGAGACCGTTATGGCCCAGGAAATGGAAAGTTTTGAGGCGCTTCTTGCCGAGTTCGAGCAAGCGCAAACATCTGTAGTACGTGAAGGTGAAATCGTCAGCGGTAAAGTTGTCGATTTCGTAGGCGACTTCGTCGTCGTCGATATTGGATATAAATCCGAGGGACAAGTGCCCAAAGATGAGTTCAAAGGCCCCGATGGGGAATTGACCGTGAAAGTTGGCGACACCGTCGATGTCTATGTCGAAGCGACGGAAAACGAAAACGGCCTTTGCGTATTGAGCAAGAAAGAAGCCGATAAACTCATGATCTGGGAAGAAATTGCCAAGATCGCCGAACGCGATGAAACGGTCGAAGGCACCATCATGAGCCGCGTCAAAGGTGGTCTCGCCGTCGATATCGGCGTGCGCGCCTTCTTGCCGGGTAGCCAAGTCGAACTCCGTCCGACGCGCAACCTCGACAAATTCATCAACCAAAAATATCGCTTCAAAATCATCAAGTTCAACAAGAAACGTGGCAACATCGTCTTGTCGCGTCGTGCGCTCTTGGAAAAAGAACGCGCCGTGCTCAAAGAGCAAACGCTTGAACGCCTCCACGAGGGCGCGATTTTGGATGGCGTCGTCAAGAACATCACTGAATACGGTGCGTTCGTCGACTTGGGCGGTATCGATGGTTTGCTCCACATCACCGATATGAGCTGGGGCCGCGTCACGCATCCCAACGAAGTCGTCCAAATCGGCGACGAAATCAAAGTCAAAGTCCTCAAGTTCACGCCCGAAAACGAACGCGTCAGCTTGGGCTACAAACAACTCGCGCCAGATCCCTGGGTTCACGCCGCCGAACGTTATCCGACAGGCGTCCGCGCTTTGGGTCGCGTCGTCAGCCTCATCGACTACGGTGCATTTGTCGAACTCGAAGAAGGCATCGAAGGCCTCATCCACATCAGCGAAATGAGCTGGACGCGTCGCGTCAAACACCCCAGCCGCGTCGTCAATGTCAACGATGTCATCGACGTCGTCGTCTTGAGCCTCGATACCGAAGCCAAGAAAATTAGCCTCGGCATGAAACAAACCGAACCGAATCCGTGGGAAATCCTCGAAGAAAAATACCCCGTCGGCACGATCATCAAGGGCAAAATCCGCAATATCACCGATTTCGGTCTCTTCATCGGCGTCGAAGATGGCATCGATGGTCTCGTCCACGTCTCCGATATCAGCTGGACGCAGAAAGTTCGCAACCCGAACGAAATCTACAAGAAAGGCGATGAAGTCGAAGCCGTCGTCCTCAACATCGACGTCGCCAACGAACGCTTCAGCCTCGGCATCAAACAACTCACGAGCGATCCTTGGGATAAACTCCAAGAACGCTATCCGCTCGGTTCGGTTGTCGATTGCAAAATTACGAAGATCACCGAATTTGGCGCATTTGCCAGCATCGAAGAGGGCGTCGAAGGCCTCATTCACATCAGCGAATTGAGCCGCGATCACGTCGAAGATCCTTCGCTCGTCGTCAAAATCGGCGAAACGCACAAAGCCGAAGTCATCAGCGTCGATTCCGCCGAACGCAAAATCGCGCTCTCCATTAAGCAGTTCGTCCGCAACAGCGAAAACGGTCGTTTGCGTCAATATTCCGATAACGACGCCTCGTCGACCGCTCACTTGGGCGACTTGCTCCAAGACAAATTGAGCGATTTCGAGAACAAGTAATCGTTTCAATGGCGGCTCTTGGGCCGCGCGATTTCTAGGCGATTGAGCCGTGTCGACGACGCGCACTCAGTCGCCTTTTTTATTGCGCATGGATTGCTCATATCGCCGTGGCGCAATCCTGCGATTTTAGTTTTGATGGTTATGGTCATTGTGGTGAGTCGATGGGGGCTTTGGTAGATTGGAAGTGAGCGGTCAAAGACGGTTGCTGCGCTTTTTTTTTGCCACTTTTAGCGAGTTTGTTCTATAACTCGGTGCTTGGCAAGGGTGGCTCGAATGCGCCACAAAGTGAGAAGGGAGAACGCCATGTTTGCGTGTGAAAAGTTTGCAAAAGTCGATATACGAACCGATATCCATGCGATCGACAACGAAGATCGCAGAGTTTTGCCCCTTCTCATACGTGCGGCGGCGTGTCTCAATCCCATCTATCTACGACAAGTTTCGAGTCTCAATCCACAATTCAAACAAGAAATCGAAGATACGCACTCGCAGAGGCTCATCGATTCGTTCAATATCATGGCCGGGCCGTGGGATCGCTTCGAAGGCGACAAGCCTTTCTATGGCACGATCGAGAAGCCGCTTGGCGCGGGGTTTTATCCCTCCGATATGACGCGCGATCAATTCGAAGCGTGGTGTGCGTCGCATCCCGACGACGAGGTCAAACTGCGGTCGTTTACGACTGTTATTCGACGCCAAGCCAATGGCGATTTGGTCGCCGTACCCTATAGCGAAGCCTACGCACTCGAATTGAAAAAGGCCGCCGATTTGTTGCACGAAGCGGCTCGCGAAACGCGCAATCCATCGCTTTCGAATTATCTCATGTTGCGCGCCAAAGCCCTGCTCTCGAACGACTACGCCGCGAGCGAAGCCGCTTGGATTGGGCTCGATTCGAATATCGAATTCGTGTTTGGGCCCTACGAAACATACGAAGACCAGCTCTTCGGCTATAAGGCGACTTATGAAGCGTTTGTCGCCTATAAAATCGCCGAAGAATCGGCGCGTTTGCGCCATATTGCCGACCTCGCCGAAGCCATGCAGCTGGCGCTCCCGATGAGCGACGAGATGCGCAAAACGCGCACGCCGCAAGTGCCATCGCCTTTCGTCGTTGCCGATTTGCTCTCGACAGCTGGCGAGGCTCGTTTTGGCATTCAAACATTGGCGTTTGTTTTGCCAAACGATCCCGAGGTGATTGGGCAATATGGCACGAAAAAAGTCATGCTCCGCAATATCCAGCACGCCAAATTCGATGCGATATTGCGCCCAATTGCCGCGCGTTTCTTGTCGCACAAGGCGATGAGCAAAATCGGATTCGACGCCTTTTTCAGGCATACGATTTTGCACGAAACGGGCCACAGCCTCGGCGTCAAAGCCGTTGCCCACACCGGCGATTCGATTATTCAAGCACTCGCCGATGTCTATGCCCCTATCGAAGAGTGCAAAGCCGATACGATATCGACCTTCTTGTCGTTCTGGTTTGCCGAACGCGGCGAATTGACGCGCGAAGCACTCGACGAAACGTGTGCCACGCTCTTGGCAGGCTTCTTCCGTTCGTTGCGATTTGGCTTGACACAAGCGCACGCGCGAGCCAATGCCATACAGCTCAACTACTACATGGCGCATGGCGCCGTTACCATCGACGGCGCTGGCCTGTTCGATTACGATATCGATGCCATTGGTTCGACGGCAAAAAAACTCATCGCCGAAGTCCTCGACATTCAATACGAAGGTTCGCGCCAACGCGCCAACGACTTCCTCGCCCAATATGCAATACTTAGCCCCGATATTTCTTCGCGCCTCGAAGCGCTCAACGATATCCCCATCGATATCGCTTGCCAATACGAAGCCGAACGCGATGGTTTTTTCGATGCCAGCTAAATTCTCGCGCCGATTCCCCATCTATCGCGCTTGGGCTCTGTGTATGATTTCGTGCAGCGGATGCAATATCCAAGCGAGCAATGTCGCCGATCACCTCGATATGATGGCGACGATTGCCATCCGAAACATGGGAAATTGCGAGACGATGTCGGACGCGCTCAACGCCTATCTCGATGAGCATGGCGACGCCATACAAAAATCGGCGCGTTCTATCGTATCGGCACATGTAGAAGATGTGCGAGGAATGTTTCAATCGACGACGCGCATCGATATGGCTATCGAACACTGCCCTCCGACGACGATGCACCGCTTCCGCTATCGGATGGCAGAAATTCTCTTTGAGGAACCCAAAAAACAATGAATTATCCCATTATCTACGATGCCATCGTCGTCGGCGGTGGTCATGCGGGATGCGAAGCCTCGTGCGCGTTGGCACGGATGGGGTTTCGCGTCTTGCTCATGACGCTCGACATCGACCGCATTGCGCAAATGAGCTGTAATCCGTCGATTGGCGGCATTGCAAAAGGTCATATCACCAAAGAAATCGATGCCCTCGGTGGCATTATGGGGCGCATCGCCGATGCCTCGGCGATGCAATATCGAACGCTCAACGCCAGCAAAGGCCCAGCCGTTCGGTCGTCGCGCGTCCAATGCGATACGGCGATATACCGTAGCGAAATGATCCGCTACCTTTCAACCGTTCCCAACCTCGACATTGCCCAAGCCAAAGTCGAAGACGTCATCCTCGACGATGCGCGTCAAGTGACTGGCGTTTTGGCAGCTGGCGGCGTTGTCTATCGCTGCCGCACCGTCGTGCTTTGCACGGGGACTTTTTTGCGCGGGCTCTGTCATATCGGCGATTACACGTTCGAAGCCGGACGCGCGGGCGATGGCACGAGCGAAACGCTCAGCGCACACTTGAGATCGTCGGGCGTCGCTTGGCGCCGCCTCAAAACGGGCACCCCACCGCGGATCTCGCGTCATAGCCTCGATATGTCGCGATTCGAAGTCCAAAAAGGCGACGAAGACATCACGCGCTTGAGCTTTTATGGCAACGCGCCTTTGCTCCCACAAGTCCCCTGCCATATTGCCTATACAAACGAGCGAACGCACGACATCATACGCAAAGCCCGCGAGCGATCGCCGCTCTTCAATGGCACGATCAAAGGCATCGGGCCGCGCTATTGCCCGAGCATCGAAGATAAAGTTTATCGATTTGCCGACAAAGACCGCCACCAAATCTTCATCGAACCGATGGGGCTCGACACCGACGAAATCTACCCAGCCGGCATTTCATCGTCGCTACCCTTCGACGTCCAACTCGATTTCATCCATAGCATCGAGGGCTTCGAACGCGCCCACGTCATCCGCCCAGCCTACGCCGTCGAATACGACGCACTCGAATCGGGTCAAATGACCCATGCGATGAATCTCCGCGCCATTCCATCGGTCTTCGTCGCAGGCCAAATCAACTGCACAAGCGGCTACGAAGAAGCCGCCGCGCAAGGTCTCATGGCTGGCATCAACGCCGCACTATGGCTCCAGAATCGCCCGCCTTTCATCTTGCGGCGCGACGAAGCCTACATCGGCGTCATGATCGACGACCTCGTCATGCGCGGCGTCGACGAGCCCTACCGCATGTTTACGAGCCGCGCCGAATTCCGCCTCTGCCTCCGCGAAGACAACGCCGACATCCGACTTTCGCCCTACGGACACCAACTCGGGCTCCTCTCCGATGCCGATTTCGCCGTTTTCGAAACGAAAAAATCGCAAATCGAACAGCTCAAACAATTCCTCGCCACGACTCGCATTGCCGACTTGGGCGATATCGACGACGCGCAATTGCCCTCGCACGGCAAACTCGCTCAAATTCTCAAAATGCCCGAAGTCACCATTGAGCGATTGGCAAACGTTTGCCCACAAATCGCGCATTTTCCTGCCTCCGTCCGTCAATCGGTCGAAATCGGTGCGAAATTCGACGGCTACATTGCTCGCGAAAACGCTCGCATCGCCGCCTTCGTCGAATTGGAGTCGAAACGCATCCCCGACGATTTCGATTTCGCCAAAGTCCACGGGCTCACCACCGAAGTGCTCCAAAAGCTCGAAAAATACCGCCCCCACAGCTTGGGCGAAGCGCAACGCATCCCCGGCGTCACGCCTGCCGCCGTCAATGCCATTTGGATTATGCTCAAATAAAAGTGTTTTTTTTGTCAAATACGTCGTGAATATATATGTGTGTGAAAGTGTCATGAATATATATATATGTGTGTGAATACGCACGCTCCTGACCTCACCCCCGGCCTATCGGCCACCCCCTCTCCATGAATGGCGAGGGGGAATAGATAGATTTATATGAATTGGTGACCTGTTTACCCTCGGCGTTGCCGGGGGCTACTCGCGGCAACCCCTAACGGGGTGTATATGTGATATATTATATATGTTACATGTGTATTATGTGTTATATACATGTTATAAACATTAGCATTATGACTTAATGCCGAAGTCGTATTGTGGAGAGCGAAGGCGATGTTGATGGCGTGATCGGAGCATCGTTCGAGGGCACTGGCGATATTGGTGAAGATGACGCTGGCATGCGGGTCGCATTGACGGTCGAAGAGTCGGGCGATGTGATTGTTGAGGAGTTTCTTTTCGAGTTCGTCGACGGCTTGTTCTTGTTTTTCGGCTTCGTCGAGTTTGTCGAAATCGTCGCTTTCGAAGATATCGATGCAGAAATCGACGGCAGATGTCACGGATTGAGAGAGTGTTTTGATTTCGCCCATGGCTTTGTCGCTGAGTGCCGTTTTCTTTTGTTTGAGTTGTAGCGCGTATTCGGCGATGTTGATGGCATGGTCGCTGATGCGTTCGAGGTCAGAGACGGCAAGGGTCATTTGCGTGATGCGGTTTCGCTCGTGCCCAGTCATATTGAAAGTTCGGACTTTGACGAGTTTTTGTGTAATGGCGTGGGTGAGATAATTGACGGTATCTTCGGTATCTTCGACTTGTCGATATTTAGCGTCGGTTGGATTGAAGAAGCATTCGACGGATGAATTGAGGTTTTCGCTGGCGATGCGTCCCATTCTCGTGATTTCGAGCTGTGCTTGTCGGAGGGCTACGGCGGGGGGCAGATTGCCTTGTTGAAAGCGGTGATTTGAGCCGTAATCGTCGTGCCGATGTTTGCGCCCATGATGACGCCGATCGCTTGCATGAGCGTCATGAGGCCTGAATTGACGAAGCCGATGACCATCATATCGGTCGCGGCGGATCTCTGAATGAGTATGGTGACGAGGACGCCCATGAAGACGGCGACGAATCGGTTGCTCGTCGTCATTTCGAGAATTTTTTGAGCTGATCGCCGGCGGCGTTTTTGAGCCCCGTCGACATCATCGACATGCCAAATAGGAATAGACCGACGCCGCCCAAAAGCGAGAAGAAATCGTAGAAGGACATGATAAATCGTTCGTAAAGGTTGGTGGATGCGCCATAGAAGTGGCGCATTTTGCTGTGCTCTTCTTATTAGGCAATGGCACGCTTGGCAATGTGGATTCGAAACGGCTAGAGAGACGAGAAACGCACGATAGATCGGCATATAATTCGCAGAAAACGCATAAAGATCTTGCAGTGGTATGGGGGTAAAGCTACTAAGCAAGCGGAATATGAGTAAGTCGACGATGCGTGTGTATTTCGTCGAGCCGGCATCGTCATCTTAGAGGGGCATGCAAAATCATGATTGTCATTCCCGATTATTTGATCATCGACGAAATACGCCGCCGTAGAGAGCAGTCGAAACGGCCCAATGGTATAGAATTGCCCATACCGTCTTATGATATCCCCGAGTGCGAGCCAGAGCCTGTTTTCGATCATTCGCCGAAACGCGATAAACAGCCGAAGCGGCAGAATGGGGCAATCATCATCGACCTGGGAACGTACCGACGTATTTAGCGGGCGCCCGTAGGGCGCGGTTGGGGTCGAGGGCGCCCTGAAGGGGCGCCAGAATACAGCCCGGGGTGTAGCGCAGCGCAACCCCGGGTAAAAAAGCGTAGGCGTATGCGCGCAGTGAAACGAGCACATAGCCGGAGCCAGAGCCCGTAT
>OQWM01003764.1_pt1 | contig 10050 bp, 9 predicted proteins | sample 1691531 | NCBI WGS metagenome assembly OQWM01 (sample SAMN03418257, study PRJEB22391) | human gut metagenome | biome: human-gut; feature: organic feature; material: feces | host: Homo sapiens | place: Tanzania | collected 2013-01 | reverse complement strand
GGGTGGATCACCAACGAAAATATGCCGTTCTTCGAAAGAAGAACGGCTTTTTTGTATTTGCGGATGCAAATATTTATGAAGGCAGACGCAGAATCTGAAAATTTTTTCCTTGCTAATCAATTCCTACAGTAGTAATATGTAAATGATAAGCAAAAAATTATAGACTTTTCGGAGGTGCTTTGATGAAAATAGTAGTTATGGAGCCGTTAGGCGTAAAAATGGAGCAGATTAATGCATTGGCAGCGCCGCTGCAGGCTGCAGGTCATGATTTTGTGTATTATACTGCAAAGGAAACAGACCAGGAGAAGCTGCTGGCGCGTGTGCAGCAGGCTGATATCATTATGCTGGCTAACCAGCCGCTGAGTGCAGATATTATCAACGCCTGCCCCAATTTGAAAATGCTTTCTGTAGCCTTTACCGGCGTAGATCATATTGCGCTGGCTGCCTGCCGTGAGCGCGGAGTGATGGTGTGCAATGCCGCAGGCTATTCTACCAATGCGGTTGCAGAGCTGACCTTCGGTCTGGCTATCAGCGTTATCCGCAACATCGTTCCCTGCGATGCACGCTGCCGTCAGGCAGGAACGAAGGATGGCCTGGTAGGCTTTGAGCTTTTCGGTAAAACCTTCGGCGTAGTGGGTACCGGTGCGATTGGCAGCAGAGTGGCGAAGATTGCCGCTGCCTTCGGCTGTAAGGTGCTGGCCTACAGCCGCACCCCGAAGGCAGAGCTGCAGGCGGCCGGTGTAAGCTTTGTCAGCTTGGATGAGCTTTTGGCTAATAGTGATTTCGTCAGTCTGCATGTGCCGCTGACGGACGCAACCCGCGGCTTGATTAACGCTGAGGCTATTGCGAAGATGAAGCCTTCTGCCGTACTGCTGAATACTGCGCGTGGTCCCGTTGTGGACAGCGAGGCATTGGCGCAGGCGCTGAACGAAGGAAGATTGGCAGGAGCTGGTATTGATGTGTTTGAGGGTGAACCGCCGATTGCGCCGGAGCATCCTCTGTGCCATGCGAAGAACACCGTACTGACACCGCACGTGGCTTTCGCCAGCGCTGAAGCGCTGGCTGCACGTGCTGATATCGTCTTTGCCAACATCGAACAATGGCTGGCAGGCACACCGCAGAACGTAATTAAGTAAAAATACCATGAAAAGGCTCAACAATTTATATTATTCCAAGAGAATAAAAGAGCTATTGGCTGAGCTGCAGACAGCGGGAACCACGCTGGTTGTTGCGCCCATGGGCTACGGCAAAACGCTGGCGGTGCAATACTTTTTGCAGGAGCAGGAGCGCTGCGGCAAAAAGGTGCTGCGCCAAAGCATTTACGGCGCCGGGGCCGAAGCCTTTTGGCAGGGAGTGTGCCACAGCTGGCAGGGAACGGAGCTGGGTGCGGCGTTGACGCAGCAGGCGCTGCCTGCCGATGCCAACGCCAGAACGCTGGTGCTGGAGCTGTTCAGGCAGCTGCTGCCGCAGGAGCCTGTCTATTGGTTCATTGACGACTTGCATCTGCTGGAAAGCAGTGAGGCGATTGATTTTCTTTATGCCTTGAGCAAGGCCGGCTTTGCTGATCTGCACCTGTTGCTGGTAAGCAGAGGACAGATTTTTGACAGCAGCCGTCTGCTGGAGCTGGGGCGCAGAGCTTTTTGCTTAGATAAGCATGACCTGGCTCTGCAGCGTGACGAGCTGGCGGAATACAGCAGCAGATGCGGCCTGCAGCTTACAACGCAGCAGCTGGATGCTTTGCATGAGGCCTGTGAAGGCTGGTTTTCCGTTACCTATCTTAACTTTTTGAACTATGACAGGTATCAGCGCTTTTGTCTTGATACAGGCAGTGTCTATGAAATGATTGCTGATGTACTGCTACAGCCGCTGCCTCCGGAGCAGCAGCGCCTGCTGCTGCTTATGGGGCAGCCGGAGGAGTTTACGCCGGAGCAGGTGGCCTTTGCCTACGGCACAAGCTGCAGAGAGTCTGTAAGCAGACTGCTGGAGTGCAATGCCTTCATTATCAGGCTGGCCAATGGCAGACTGCGCTGTCATCACATGCTGAAGCAGGCTACACGTCACGCCTTCGGCCTGCTGCCGGAGGCTGAGCAGCAAAGGTACTTCCGTCGCTTGGGACAATGGTACGCGCAGCAGAGGGAGTACGAGGAAGCGCTGGACTGGCTGTACCGCGGCCGTGATTTTGACGGTCTGCTGGCTGCAGTGCAGCGGCTGCGCGACTGGTCGATGCGCCAACAGCATAGGCAGCATCTTTTCGACTGGCTACGCGAATGTCCGCCGGAAATATTGTGGCAGTATCCGCAGGTGGTGCTGATTATTATGCGCCGCATGTTTTCGCTGAACATGGTGCCGGAAATGCTGCAGGTCAAGGAATGGTATGTAACGGCGTTGGAGCGCAACACTGCACTGAGCCAACGGGAGCGCGATAATTATTACGGCGAGCTGGAGGTTATTCTGAGCTTTTTGGCCTTCAACAGCATCACCGGGATGAGCGAGCATCATCGGCGTGCCTACAAGCTGTTGAGCGGCGCTCCGCAGACGCTAAGCAAGCAGGGCATCTGGACCTTCGGTGCGCCCAGTGTACTAGGCTTATACCTGCGCACGGGCTGCAGTTTGCGGCAGACGGTGGAGGATATGCAAGAATGCATGCCACCGTACTATCTGCTGAGCGGCTGGCACGGTGCCGGAGCCGCCGAGCTGACGGAGGCGGAAGCACTTTTGCTGCAGGGACGCATTGACGAAATGGATATGCCTCTGCAGAAGGCGTATTATCAGGCGGAAAAGCACGGTCAGGAGTGTATTACTATCTGCTGTGATTTTCTGGCGATGCAGCGTGACCTTTTCCGCGGTATTTACAGCAGTAAGGCGGAGGCCTATAGCCGACAGCAGTGGCAGCTGCAGCCCTGGAAGCAGAGCATGCTGCTGAATACTGCTGATATGTGCGCCGGCTTTTACTATGCATTGCTGGGCAAGCCGGAATATATCCCAAGCTGGCTGACGGACGGAAACGGACAGCAGCCTTCGGTGCTTTATCCTGCGCGTCCCTGCCGCAACTATATCAGCGCCCAGTGCCTGCTGGCACAAGGGCAGTATACGGAGCTTTTGGTGCGCTGGTCCGATTGGGAGCAGGAATGCCGCCCCTACAGTAATTTCTTGTGCCTGCTGTATTTGCAGGTGCAAAGAGCGGCAGCCTTTGCCGGCCGAGGCGATGTAACGAGCTGTCGCGCCTCGCTGAAGCAGGCGCTGGCAATGGCTGCACCGGATAAGCTGGTGCTGCCGTTGGCGCAGAACATAGTGCTGTTGCGTCCTTATCTGGAGCAGGAGGCGCAGGGCGAATACTCGGCAGCGGCGGTAGCGGCGCTGCACTTAGGACAGCAGCTGGAGGCGGGCCGGGGGCAGATTTTGTCCGCACGCTTTGCCGCAGCAGGCCTGCAGGAGCTTACGGAGCAGGAGCTGCAGATAGCGCAACTGGCGGCGGCACGCCATACAAACAGGGAGATTGCGCAAAGATTGTCGCTGTCGGAGGGGACGATTAAGCAATATCTCAACAAAATTTTTGCCAAGCTGCAGATTGATGCGGCGGCCAAAAATAAAAGATATCAGCTGGAGCGCTTTTTCCCCAACTCTTAACTAAAGGTTACTTATAGTTAATATTGACTCGGTATATACTGTAATTGAAGAAGTATATGCCGGGTCTTTTTATATCCGGCGGTTAGGAGGCGGAAAAATGAAACGGCTGAAGGTAGTGCTTGGGGCATGCCTGGCAATGCTCGTGGCCTTTACGGCATTGGCGTGGGCGGCGACACAGTACAAAACAACTATTAAGGTAAACGGTACCAAGCTTAATGTGCAGCGCTATGTAGAGGGCAAGGGGCCTATGAAGGATAAGGCGGTGCTGCTCAACAAGGATAATAAGGTTGTTGTGCGCTGGAAGCAACGCGAGCTGAAAAAATGGTACTATGACGGGGATAAATATTTCCGCTTTGTACCCTACAGCTATGATATGAAGAACCTGAAGCCCGGCAGATATCGCTTGGTAACGACCAGCAGCTTCGGCAAGGGCGGTGCGGTTAAAAAGACGGTCAACATCAGCTACAAGCCGCAGAGCAAAATGCAGTTCCGTGCGTCTAAGATTATCCGCAAGAGTAACGGCGATGTTTATCAGCGCCTGTATTTCAAAAAGAACAATTCTACGGGCAAGACCTGCTATGCCCAGATTTTCAATAAAAACAACAAGCTGGTCTATAGCACGAAATATAAGGCAAGAAACGCCAATCAGGATTTTGCCTTCAGCTGGAACGGCTGGGCAAGCGGCAACAGCGGCAAAAAATGTGCTAAGGGCGTATACACTGTGAAGTATTGGATGGATGGCGTTAATCCCAAAACTGCCAAGTTCCGTCTGAGCATTTGAGGAGGGGAGCATGATGAAGACAAGAATGATGCGTATTATCGTAACTGTTATGCTTACCCTGCTGCTGTGCAGCCTGACGCTGCTGGCAGGCGCCGCCTCCAAAAATGACTGGAAGAATACGGCAGGCTGCTATGTGTGGACCGAAAGCAGTCAGTATAATAACGGCGTGCTGAATATCAAGCCCTTGGGCGACGATAAATATCTTTACGAACTGAAGGTTATGCGTGGCAGTGAGGAAGAGGACAGTGCGGAGGATTTCGTTACTGCCGGCGTTTTTGAAATCAATGAGGACGGTGACGGTATTGCCGAGGTAGATTACCAGAATAATGATACGGTAGAGCTGCGCTTTGTGCTGAAGGACAAGAGCATTACCGCTTATCAGGACGGACCGCTGCCGCTTGATGTTCAGGGTGAATACAGATTTAACGAGGACAGCTTTGATGTATCCGAGGCTGCCGCCGCCGCGCTGCTTGCCGGCCTGCCGCCGAAGCAGACAGGTCTGCCGGAGGATGCTGATGATTACAAGCTGCTCTATGCGGAGGAGCCGGTGGACGGCTGGTTCTATCAGCTGACGGCGCTTGATGATGAGGGCAAGGTTATTGCCAAATTTTTGGTAGCTGCCGATTTGAGCGCAGTGTACCGCAATGATAAGGAGGATGAGGTAAGCCTTATTTACGGTGACCCGATCAATATGCTGGCTGCCAAAAGAGCACCGCTCGTAGAGGAGGATGAGCTTGAAGGCCCTGCAATCGAAAGCGGCGAGCTGGAGGGCGACGAGGATGCGCCCGATTTGCCTGCAACCGCAGCCTCCGAGCTTAGTCCGCTCGTGACGGTAGCTCCGGAGGAGGCCAGCCTGAAGGTGGGCGAGCGTACACGCATAGTTGCTTCGCTGCCGGGCTGCGTAGGCTATAATGTAACTGATTTGCGTTCTTCCGACAGTGATATAGTAAAGGTTGACGGCGATGTGCAGCTTTTGGCTGTGAAGCCGGGAACTGCGACGATTAGCGGCAAGCTGCTGCTGGAAAAGGGCGAAAAGGCCTTTATGACGCAGATTACTGCTTATGAGCCTAAGCTGGAGGCTCCAAATCTGCCGGCGCACTTGGGAATAGACGAGGCGCTGAAGCTGGAGGCCTACATTGTGGGTGAGGCTGACGGCGTAACACCGGAGTGGAGCGTAAGCGATGAAAAAATTGCTGTTATCGAAGATGGTAAGCTGATCGGTAAGGCAGATGGCGTGGTTACCGTTACGGCAGTCCACGGCGAGATGAAGAGCCAATGGCCGGTGGCTGTGGGCACGGCGGAGCTGCCCGCTGCCGAGGATGAGGAAGAAAATGAGGATGACGATGATGGCTTTGGCTGGCTGATGATTATCGGCGGCGTTATTATCGTCGGTGGCGCTGCCTTCTTCTTCCTGCGCAGAAAACGCAGCTGATGAGGTAAAGCTTTACGCTTACTTAAAAATAATATAAAGCGTCGGAGGCTGACATGCGTCAGCCTCCTTGGTGCGCCTGCGGCGATGATGTTGTTTGTGCCCGCAGGCGTATTTTTTTGTGTGCGGGTATATGCCGTTACGTCAGTTTTTGCCTGCCCAAGCGTCCTTACCGTTGCCTGCAGGTGCGGAAAATCACAGTTATTTTACACTCTGACAATGTTTCACAAAATCTCTGTAAAAAAAGTAACAAAAAGTTTTCAGTTGGACGTTACAAATGACGAAAAATCTAGTATAATAATATTAAAGTGTATTATACTTTACAAAATCTCTGAGATCTCAAACTGGCGCCAAATCAATCAAAGTAAAATGAGGTAGAATAGTAGAAATGTTTTTTGATTCTTACGAGACACCAGTCTTCAGACCTCCAAGTGAGGCACGCAGCTTTATTTTGCGCGTTACGCGCGGCTGCGCACATAATAAATGCACCTACTGCAACATGTACAGAGGTGTTCCCTTTCAGATTTTAAAGGATGAAGAAATTTCCCGTCAGATAGCGCTGGCGTCCCATTACGGCAAGAACAAGGTGCGCCGCGTATTTTTGGCGGATGGCGATGCTTTGGTGCTGCCTACAGCGAAGCTGCTAAAGATTCTGCAGGTACTGCGCGAGCAGTTTCCGCATCTGCAGCGCGTTGCCAGCTATGCTGCGCCCAAGGATATCCTGCGCAAGAGCGAGGAGGAGCTGCGCCAGCTGAAGGAAGCAGGCCTGAAGCTTTTGTATTACGGTATGGAAACAGGCGATGACGCTACGCTGAAGGCGGTCAACAAGGGTGTTGATGCCGAGCAGGCAATCGAAGCAGGTCGCAGGGTTACTGCCAGCGGCATGAAGCTTTCTATGATGATTATTCTGGGCCTGGCAGGTGCGGAGGGCAGCGAACGCCACGCACTGGCAACGGCCGAGGCGATTAACATTATCAAGCCGACGCACTTAAGCGCGCTCTGCCTGATGCTGTACCGCGGCAGCGAGCTGCTGGACCAGTACGAGGCAGGCAAATTCAATCCGCTTTCACCGGCAGGACTGATGCGCGAGCTGAAGCTGATAATAGAGAATATAGATTTACCTGCGGACAGGCACTGCCTCTTCCGCAGCAACCATGTATCGAACTACGTTCAGCTGGCAGCAACACTGCCACATGACAAGCAGCGTTTGCTGCGTGATATTGATTACAGCATTGCCCAGCTCAGCAAGCTGAAGAGCTGGGACGTATATAACTATAATTAATTTTTAATTTTGCATTTAAGCGGGGCTGATGAAGATGAAAAAGAAGCTTGCTTCTGTGCTGGCCGTAATCATGTTGGCCTGCAGCCTGCCATGGCAGGCGCAGGCAGCAGCGCCGATTGTCAGCAACAAACCGCATAAGGCACCGGTGGCAACGCCGCCGGTTGTAAGCGAGGCGCAGCCTGTGAAGGCGGTGCCGGAGATTGCTGCCGTCAAAGCTGATGGCGCAGCCAAGCCTGCTGCCGCAGTGAAGGCGCAAAGGCAGGCGAAGCCTGAGAAAAAGGTGAAGAAAGCTGCTGCTAAAAAGTCTAAAAAAACGAAGGAAAAGCAGTCTAAGGTGCAGGTGCAGCAAAGCAACTGGCGCCTGAAGGTGGCACAGCAAAAGCTGCAGGTGCTTGGCTTCAGTGACGAACGCCCCAGCGGACGTATGACGGAGGCTACCAGCACTGCGCTGAAGAGCTTCCAGAAGCAGCACAAGCTGAAGGCGGACGGTGAGCTGAATGATGCAACCTATCATAAGCTGACCTGGGAGGCCTTTGCCAAGGAGGGCATCCCAAAGGTTAAGGGTAAGGAAATCGTCAGCCGTGCAGCCAAATACAAGGGTATTCCCTATGTGTTCGGCGGAATCACGACCAAGGGCTTTGACTGCTCCGGTTACGTGCAGTATGTGTTTAAGGACTGCAAGGCCAAGCTGCCGCGACTGGCAGACGAGCAGGCGTTACAGGGGATTTTTGTAACGCAGAAGCAGCTGCGTCCGGGCGACCTGGTATTTTTTACCACCTACGCGCCGGGAGCATCGCATGTGGGCATATATGCCGGTGACGGAAAGTTTTGGAGCGCATCCTCTTCCAGGGGTGTAATCCTGTCATCGTTGAAGGAAGATTACTGGAAACAACGTTATTTTGGAGCACGCCGGGTGTTGATTACGAACGGCGAGGTTAATAAATAAAAAGTTCTGCTGACGGCAGCCTGCTGCCGGACAGACGGGGAGGGTATAAAATATGATTCGTGAGAGAAGAAATAAGGATAAGCTGGCTTCCTACTACAGAAAGTTTATGGAAGAGGGTATTGTTGATCCCAACGTGCATCCGTGGGTTGCTGAAAGCTGGCAGCGTTGCCGTGCTATGCACCTGCCGCATGAAACAATGCCTAAAATCAACAAGCTGAGCCGCGAGGAGATTATCGCGCACCAAAAGACGCATGAGTTCATTGTTAAATATGTTGATGGCCTGTATGAGCAAAGCAAGCAGCATTTCAACATCCATAACCTGAGCATGCTGCTGATTGATGAAAACGGTTATGTCATCAAAAACTATGCTATGCCGTTCTTCCAGCGCATTATCGAGGATATTCAGGGTATGCGCGTGCTGGAGGAGGATGTTGGTACCTCCAGCATCAGCGTTGCGCGTGAGCATAACGTACCGTTTCTGATGTTTGGTCCGGAAATGTGGATTAAGGACAGCCATTCCGGCGATGCCTGCAGTGCGCCTATCTGCGTTAACGGCAAAATCCGCTATATTATTTCCTTCTTCTCCCTGGACCAGAACGATTTGCCCTATGATCTGCTTTTGAGCCTGCTTTTGACAATGAAATATTCCATCGAGCAGCACTTGAACATGCTGGAGGCCTGGAGCATTAACCGCATTATGATGGAACAGCTGCCGGTAACCGTTTACTGGCTGGGCAAGGACGGCAGCGTAAAATATTGCAACGAAAACGGCCGCAAGCGTCTGGAAGGACACGAGCGTCTGGAGGACGTGTTCCTGAACTACGAGCATATCCCTATCAAAAAAGCGCTGCATGGCGTAGCAACGCAGCGTCGTGAAATCACCTGGATTACCCAGGACAGAACCTTTGAGGATATTACCACTGTTATGCCAATTAAGGTAGGCAGCGAGGTAGAAAGCGCTTTGGTGCTTTCTATGTCCATTGAGGATTTGAAGACAACTATCGCCCATGCGACAGGCTACAGCAGCCGCTACAGCCTGTACAGCATGGTTGGTGAAACAAGTGAATTTTTGGCGTTGCAGCATAAGGCAAGCCGCGTTGCCCGCACTGACCACAATATCCTGCTGCAGGGCGAACCCGGTACCGGCAAGCAACGTCTGGCACATGGCATTCATCAGGCCAGCCCTCGCGCTGCCGCTCCGCTGATTGCGGTAAAATGCCACAATGCATCGCTGGCAGAGCTGGAGGCTGAGGCCAAGGCGGCAGCAGAGGCAGAAAAGGCCAAAGCCAAGGCTGAGGCAGTTAAGCTGTCTGAGAGTGCCAAGACTGCTGGTCAATCTGCTGAGGCAAAGACAGAGAAAAAGGTTGAGAAAAACAATCCTTTTAAGGGCATGAGCGAGGCCAAGAGGACAGAAACCCTCCAGCGGACTGAGGCGGAGATTGCTATGGCAGAGGCGGAGCTGAAAATGCTGGAAATGGAAATGAACGATCCAGCTATTCAGGCTGATCCGGAGAAAAGCATGGAAATCGCTGAGGCCTATAGCGATAAGGAAGCAGAGATTCAGGCCAAGTACGAGAAATGGGAGCAGTTGTCTGATTTGTAGGAGAAGCCTTGGCAGGGGGCAGAGAAAGGAGGAGAGCATGGAAGAACTGGAAGCCATGACAGGTGTGGTGGAAAATATTATTTACAGCAGTCCTGATGGGGCTTTTAGCGTGTTTCGCTTTAAGCCAGAGGGACAGCATAGCACTGTTACTGTAACGGTGCAGACTACGGCTCCTTTGCAGGGACAGCAGCTAGAGCTAAAGGGACAGTGGATAGAGCATCCCCGCTTTGGCAGTCAGTTTAAGGCTCTCCATATGGTGATTAACGCTCCCACCAGTCCCCAGGGCATTGAAAGGTTTTTGGCCTCCGGGGTAATCGAAGGGGTAGGCAAGGCTATGGCGGCTAGAATCTAAACCGGCCACAGGGATCTATGCCCATACCCT
>OQWM01003760.1_pt1 | contig 10059 bp, 11 predicted proteins | sample 1691531 | NCBI WGS metagenome assembly OQWM01 (sample SAMN03418257, study PRJEB22391) | human gut metagenome | biome: human-gut; feature: organic feature; material: feces | host: Homo sapiens | place: Tanzania | collected 2013-01 | reverse complement strand
TAGGCCCTAAGGGGGCCTGTGCAAACCACCGGCACGGCCGGTGGTTATGATTTATAGATTTGACAGGGTTCCGTCGCCGATAATCACGGCGTTCGTGAGGCTCAGTCCGAGGACGAAGACTGTGACCTGAGAGCCGACGGCGGCACTTGCCATGCTGGAAACATAGGGAAGGGCGATTTCCTTATCAAAGGGGCGCTGGACGGTGATTTTTCCGTTTGCAGCGGCCTTTGTGACTTCTGCGCGGAAGAACCAGACATTAGACCGCGTGAGTTCTTCGATTTTCGGCTTAAAATAGTCCCACAAGCGATCTGCAAAGCGCTTCATTTCGGCATTCTCATCCATCGGTATTCCTCCTCGGTAAGTTCTACGGCGGGTTTTCCGTCGATTTCCCGAAGCTTTGCGGCCATGATATCGGATGGAAGTTTCAGCTTCGCGGATTCCAGGCTTTCTGCTTCGATAATGGTCATTTCGTTCGCCCGTTCGTCACGAAAGACGAGTTCAAAGGTGTATTTTTGTTTTACTACGTTTGATCTGAGATCCAGCGTCATTCTTTCCACACCCCCTGAACGCCGAAGGTGATGCGCAGGGTTTCTCCGGACGGCGCGGCGGAAATGCTGAAAGGCGGCGAGCAGATTTCAATTGAAATGAAAAACCTGAACAAAGTTACTTCAGAAACAAACACAAAAGTAAATTCGATTAACGAATCTGTTCAAAAAGTTACAGAAACTTTGGCGGATTCAAAAGAACACGTTCTGGAAAATTCTGCAAATGTAAAGTCATTAAGCGAAAAAATGTCGGACTTTAAATTTTAACTTTTGCTATTGACACTGCTCCCCTTTTCCGTGCATACTGAAAAAAGCAAAGGGGGAGTAGTTACTTCCTTAAGAATCAACAGCCGGCTCTTTTGAGTCTGGTTCTTAGGCTTCGGCTTGACCGGAGAAACAAGACCTTTTGCCTGATTATCCTGTTTGTTTCAGGGTGACCGGGCAAAGGGTCTTTTTTTTGCGGCGGCGGATTTTACAGACGGAGGTTTTGTAATGGAACGGATTTTGGATTATTTTTTAAGCGGAATCGGGGCGATGACCTGGCAGAATTTTGCGATGATTGCGATAGGCGCGCTGCTGATTTTTCTTGCGGTCTACAAAAAGTACGAGCCGATGCTGCTCTTGCCGATTGGTTTTGGCGCGATTCTGGTGAATCTTCCGCTGGCGGTTGTCCTTGGAACGGCTGAGCATCCTGGCGCGCTTCAGATTCTTTTTGACTGCGGAATTATGACGGAACTTTTTCCGCTGCTGATTTTTGTGGGCGTAGGTGCGATGATTGACTTTAAGCCGCTGCTTGAACGTCCGTGGCTTTTAGTTTTCGGGATTGTGGCGCATTTCGGGATTTTTATTGCGGCGGCGGTCGCGTACTGGGGATTCGGTTTCAGCATAAACGAAGCGCTGAGCATCGGCGTTATTGGCGCGGCGGACGGTCCGACTGCAATTGTTGTGGCAAGCCGTTTCGCAAAAAATCTTTTGGGACAGATTACGGTTGTCGCCTATTCGTACATGAGCCTTGTTCCTATTATAATGCCTCCTGTAATCAAGCTTCTTACAACAAAAAAGGAGCGCACGACTAGAATCCAGGCGAAAAACAAGAACATTCCGCATTGGGTGATGGTCGTTTTTCCGGTGGCGGTTACGGTTGCGGTAAGCATTCTGATTCCTGACGCGGCGGCTTTAATCGGTTTTCTGATGTTCGGAAATTTAATCCGCGAGTGCGGCGTTCTTGAAAAACTTTCGTCGGCGGCGCAGAACGAACTTTCAAACATTGTGACTTTGCTTCTGGGAATCAGCGTGGGAGCGAGCATGACGGCGCAGAATTTCCTTAATGTTCAGACGCTCCTGATTATGCTTTTGGGGCTGATTGCATTCGCAGGCGACACAGTCTGTGGAATCCTGTTCGCGAAATTCCTGAACCTGTTCCGCAAAAAAGGAAACAAGCTGAATCCGATGATCGGTGCGTGCGGAATCTCTGCGTTTCCTATGGCAAGCCGCGTGGTGCAGAAACTTGCCCTTGAGGAAGACAACCAGAACTTTATCCTCATGCACGCAGTTAGCGCGAACGTTTCCGGACAGATTGGCTCGCTTATAATCGGCGGAATAATAATGGGATTTTTGGGCGGAATGTAAGGAAAATTACAAGACAGAACATTGTCATTGTCGGACTTGCTCCGACAATCCAGTGAAAGTCAGGAGGACATTCAGAAGTCGCTGATGATTTACGGCTGGACGCATGGAATCGAGCCACTTTCCGAGCAGATTAAAACTGACGACGCGCACGAGGCTTTGCGCCAATATGCAAATCTCTTCTATAAATATGCGATTGAAAATCCCGGCGTTTTTGAGGCTATGCTCTGGTACAACAAATACGAAAGCCCGGAACTTGTTCAGGCGACCGAAAAACTTTACGACTTCTTTTTTACCCAGACCGACAAGCTTAAAATCATTCGGGAAGACGCGAACCATCTTTTGCGGACATACCGCGCATTTCTGGAAGGATTCTCACTTCTGGTGATTCACAATTCGTTCGGAAACCCCATTTCAATAGAAGAAAGTTTTAACCTTTCGATCGACGTGATGATAAAAGGCATGGAACAATTTGAAGGGAATGTACGTTAGGGATTGGAAGGGTGAGCGCATTTTGAAAAAATGTGCGAAAACAAACGCTTGCGTTTGGTCGGAGGCGAAAGCCGTAGCCCTGAAAAGCCCGACCCGAACGGTTGTTGAGCTTGCCGAAACAAAGTGAGGGTAACGCCCAGAAAAAAATCAAGGAGAATGTGAAAAAATGTGTTTTATTTGCGACAGAATCGAAATGATTAAAAATGGAAAGAATCCGTATTTTGTAAAGGAGCTTCAGACTGGCTATGTTGTGATTGGCGACAACCAGCATTTTTACGGATACACGCTTTTTCTGTATAAAGATCATGACAAGACGGAGCTTTTTCAGCTTGAAAAGGCAGAAAAGATGAAGTTTTTGGAAGAAATGGCGATTGTTGCAGAGGCGGTGGCAAGCGCTTTCGGCGCGGAAAAAATGAACTACGAGCTTTTGGGAATGGGCGACGCGCACTTGCACTGGCATTTGTTTCCGCGAAAAACCGGCGACATTGAAAATTACGGCAACGGCGGAAAAGGTCCGGTCTGGTGGTATCCGATGGAAAAAATGTACAGCGATGAAAACCGGCCTTCGGAAGATGAGCTGAAAACGATGAAAGAAAAATTGTTGCGTGAGCTGGAGAAGATTCTTTTGAAAAGGAAAATAATATGAAAAAATGTAAACTTCTTTTGTTTGATTTAGACGGAACATTGTTGCAGAGTGACAAAACCATATCAAAAAGAACACTTGCTGGCTTGAAAAGATGTAAAGAAAAAGGGATTCTGATTGGTGTTTCTACATCCAGAAGCGAACAGAATTCTTTGGTGTATTTAAGAGAATTGCTGCCCGACGTTTTAATATCAAGCGGTGGAGCATTAGTAAAATATAAGACAGAATATATTTATAAGGCGGAATTTTCTGTAGAAGAAACTAAATCTATGATTGATATGGCAAGAAAGATCTGTGGAAGTGACTGCGAAATTACTATGGACACAATAGATGCACATTATTGGAATTATAAAATAGATCCTAAGAAGTTAGATAAGAGTTGGGGAGATAGTATTTATACAGATTTTTCGGATTTTAACGAATGTTCATTGAAAATGTGTGTTGAGATATTTGAGCAAGATAAGGCAGATAAGTTGGCTCGAAGCCTCTCCGATTGTGATTGTATTCGTTTCTCTGACGGATTCTGGTACAAGTTTACGAAAAAGAATGTAACGAAAGAAAACGCAATTATGAAGATTGCAAAAGTATGCGAATTTAGTACAGATTCAATTATTGCATTTGGAGATGATTATGCGGATATAGGAATGTTAAAATTGTGTGGAACAGGTGTTGCAATGGGTAATGCGATTGATAAGGTTAAGGAGAAAGCGGATTTCGTAATTGGCTCAAATGATGAAGATGGTATTGCGGAGTTTATTGAGCAAGGAATATTATTACTTCATCAATAATATGAAAAACATAGAATTCATTATAAGTTATGTATAAGAGTACTTTTTATTAATTGATGACCTGCAGTAAGTTTTGAAATTGAGAACAAAGCTGGTATTAGGTCTTTCCTGAATTATCAGTGGTGTGGTGGGGGGGAAACTCGGCGTGAAATATAAATATCAAAGCTGTAGTAATAAAATATAGCTCAATGACATTTTAATAAGTTTAAATGATAGTAATTTAGGGATTCCAGCTAATAATCAACATAATGATAAATTTGAACGAGGAAATAAGATAAGGACATCTGAAAATGTTGTATGGTGTTGAAATTTGCGACAAAAGGGTCATATATTGATGAATAAAAAGAAGGATAAAGCAGATGAAAATTATTGATATTGTTGGTGATAATTATTTGGGCAAATGGAATAAAACCAGAACCGCCTGCAGAGGAATCGTAATTGAAAATTCAGAAATCCTGCTTTCATATGAAAGTGTAACCGGGCAATGGATGATTCCCGGAGGCGGATTAGAAGAAAACGAAAGCGAAGCGGACTGCTGCATTCGCGAAGTTGCGGAAGAAACCGGAATTTTGGTAAACACTTCTGAATGTCTGCTTGAAATAGATGAATATTACGAAAATTGGAAATTGATTAGCAAATATTTTATCTGCAAGGTGAAAGGAACTACAAACACAAAACTGACAGAAAGAGAGCGAAACGTCGGAATGGAAGCAAGATGGCTTTCTGTTGATAACGCTAAAAACATATTTTCAAAGCACGCTTCATATACTGAAACAGACGAAATGCGAAGAGGACTGTATTTAAGAGAGTACATGGCATTGTGTGAATTGGTTTGATTGCCCTGAACGTTGCGTTATTACCGGGATAATCCTTGTAAGACTTTTTATAAAAGGAGACAATAAATGGTTCGGGAAATTTTTGAAAACGAGTTAAATCAGCTTTTAGAATTGTATCTGCATCTGCACGAGGATTCTGTTCCGGCGATGTCGGAACATTTGAGCAAAACATGGCAAACCATTATTCAGGACAAAAACCATCACATCATCGTAAACATTGTGGACGGAAAAATCGTTTCTTCGTGCGTATGCGTCGTCATTCCGAATTTCACAAGGGCCGTTTGCTCCTACGATTTTATCAAAAACATCGTCACGCACAAAGATTACCGCGCAAAAGGCTATGCGACCGAATGTCTCGACTAACAAAACAAATCGCAAAAGCCGAAAACTGCTGCAAAATGATGCTCCTAACCGGTTCAAAAAAGGAATCCACAAAAAATTCTACGAACGCACCGGCTACAACAGCAGCGAAAAAAACGCATTCATCCAGTGGCTTGAGTAGTGAATTGTGAAACTTTCAGTACCTTGCGCATGATATATATTTTTAGCAATTATTACTTTGCGTACTGTATACATTTTTATCAAAAATCATTTTGCGTGTTGTATATATTTTCTTGACATCATAGTTTGTGTGTATCACATTGTATGTGATATATATTACAATTTTGGAGATTTGTATGGCAGCGCTTAGCATAAGAATGGATGACAAGACAAAAAACGCATTTGAAAAGTTTTGCGATTCGGTCGGGCTTACTGTTTCCGCCGCAGTGAATCTTTTTGCAAAAAAAGTTGTGAGCACGCACGAAATTCCGTTTAAAATCTGCGAACCAGACCCTTTTTGGAGCGAAGAGAATCAGGCTTTTCTGAAAAAAGCGGTTGCCGACATTAAAAATGGAGTGAATGTTTCAGAGCATGAGCTTATTGAGGTTGACTGATGAAAAAACGTTCGGCGGAGGACACAAAAATGACTGGACCGGATCCGAATAAAGTTTACCCTAACGAGAACATTCGTCAGGTTGTGTTTATAAAGAATGTAGTGAAGCGGGCGAACATCGTGGTAGGCGACTACACTTACTACGACGACCCGGACGGCGCGGAAAAGTTCGAGGAGCACGTGACGCACCATTACGATTTTCTGGGCGACAGGCTGGTTATCGGAAAGTTCTGCGCGATTGCGCGTGGAATCGAGTTCGTGATGAACGGTGCGAACCACAGGATGCGCAGCGTGACGACTTATCCGTTCAATATCATGGGCGGCGGCTGGGAAAAGTTCTCGCCAAAACTGAAGGTAGCATCAACCTCTACAAGAAAGATGATGTGAAGACTTATTTCAAGAGCCAAACTTTAGGTGGTGGACTGGGCTTCAAACTCTTCAACCCTAAGACTACCGCACAAGGGGTAGATCTTCGTCTCTCCGTAACCAATACTATCGGAAATGCCGATTGGAAATACACCTCCTATAATGCTGATCTCATCCTCTATCCGAACTGCAAGAAGAGTAGAAGTGTTCCCTATATCGGACTAGGTTTCAGACACATTAATTCTCACACCTCAGGATTATCCAATTGGAATGGCATCACTGGAACCATCGGTTTCAGATTCTAGAGATTACATCTTCAATATGATATAAAAGTTGGAGGTGGATTCTAATATGAAATCCACCTCCAACTTTTTTATCTTACTAGTTTATAGCATAATTGATGAGCAGGAAGATGCTCAGAATATAGAGCGTAAGATTCAGATCCTTGAACTTACCCACCATCATCTTGATAAGCACATAGCTCAGGATTCCGAGGCAGATGCCATCGGCGATGCTGTAGCAGAGCACCATCGTAATCATCGTGATGAAGGCTGGGAATGATTCTGAAATATCCTCCAACTCAATCTTCTTGAACGAATCAATCATCAATACACCCACCATTACCAGGGCACCACTGGTGGCTGCACTCGGAATCAGCAGGAAGATAGGAGCCAGGAAGATGCTCAGGATAAACATCAAGCCCGTGAAGAAAGAAGTCAAGCCCGAACGGCCACCCTCGGCAACTCCAGAAGCACTCTCCACATAAGTGGTAATGGTAGAGCTGCCCAGCAAGGCTCCCGCCGTGGTACCGATGGCATCACTCATCATCGCCTCTTTCACTCCCGGAATCTCACCCTTCTCATTCTCCTTGATACCCAACTTGGAAACCAGTCCCAACACCGTTCCGATGGTATCGAAGATGTTGACAAGCAACAGGGAGAATACCACCATGAACATCTTTGGGGTAAAGAAGCCCGAGAAATCAAACTGGCAGAAGATAGGAGCTATGCTGTGAGGGGTAGATACAGGCATCCAGTTGTCAGAAAACTGGGTAACTCCCATCGGAATACCTATCAATGTAGAGATGATGATAGCGATGAACAGGGAGCCCTTCACTCTTCTCGCCATCAGACAACCACAGAGCAGGATGCTGATGAGACCCAGGATGCTGACTGGTGTAAACTTACCGAGCTGCACGAAAGTATCAGCATTGGCAGTAATGATGCCCGCATTCTTCAAACCGATAAAGGCGATAAACATACCGATACCGGCCGAAATGGCGAATCGGAGATTCTTCGGGATACACTCCAATATCTTATCGCGGATATTGAGGAAGGTGATGGCTAGGAAGATGATACCCTCTACGAGCAATACTGCCAAAGCCTGCTGCCAGGTCAACCCCATCGCCTGACAAAGGGTGAAGGCGAAGAAGGCGTTCAGTCCCATACTAGGAGCCTGGGCAAAAGGCAGTTTCGCCATGAAAGCCAGCAGGAAGGTGGCGATGGCTGAAGCGATGGCTGTGGCAGTAAAGAGAGCTCCCTTGTCCATACCCGTAGTGGCGAGAATGGTAGGGTTCACTGCCAGGATGTAACACATGGTCAGGAAGGTAGTCATACCAGCTATCAACTCCGTCTTGACCGTAGTAGTCTTTGGGTCGAAACCCAATAAAGCTTTTAATTTGTTCATTTCTTATATTACGATTATTTTTCTCTATTTTTCAATATTATCTCTATATTCTCTTCCCCATTTCCACAACCCAGTCATATACCGGTCGTATCTTGATGTCAAGGCCTTTTTCTGTAACTTGGTTGTACTCATGGTCTGTGAGCAGCAGCAGGTCGGTGCATTGCGTCTTGCGATGAGCCAGAAGCAATCCCTCAATCTCCCGTTTGCGAGTCTTGGGTGAAGAAATGTCATACGATACCTGAATGGCTTGTTTCACCTGATTGTTTTTGCAAACCACGAAATCGCATTCTCCCGAGCGGTCGCTCAGGTAATAGATATCATACCCCTGCGGCTTATAAGTTCTAACCAGCTGCAGATAAACAATGGTTTCCAATCTCCATCCCAGGTTCTCTCCCACCAGCGCATTATCTCGCTGATCCATCAAAGCCACATCTATGGGATACACCTTCTCCTGGGTTATCCTCATCTTGCTCTTGGCAGAATACTTCTGAAGCCCCAGCAGCAGATAAGCCTGCTTCATATAGCCGATATAATTCTTGATGGTATGTTCCGATTTTACCCCCAGTGTAACCGACAGTTCCGAAGGAGACACGATGACCGGAGCCACATTGAGCAAATGATGAGCCAACTGCTCGAAGGTAGCCTGATAGGTTATCTTGAAACGCTGTTCGATATCTCTCTGCAGAATATTGCTTACCAGATTCTTCACATAATTCTGGTGTTCGCCGATAACGAGCAGCTCAGGAAATCCTCCCTGTTTCAGATAATGATCGAAGGCAGCTCTCCTGAACGCCTGTACCTTGGTAGTCATTCCTTCCGTATCCACCGCTTTCATCAGACAATACTCATAAAAGGAGAATGGAAACAAAGGTATCTCCTTGCAGCGCCCCGAGAGATGAGTAGCCAGGTCGCTGCTCAGAAGTTTGGCATTAGAACCTGTTATGATGACATGCATCCGCCTGCGAAGCATACGATTCACGAAAAGGTGCCAGCCCTCGATGTTCTGTATCTCGTCAAGAAACAGATAATTGAAATCACCATATATCTTATATAACACTTCCAGAACATCGTTCAAATCTTCTGCCTGGATGTTAGCCAACCGCTCATCGTCAAAATCTACATAAGCGTATTTCATACCTACTTTCTCCAATGCCTGGAAGCATAGAGTAGATTTGCCGCTACGGCGCACACCTATCACGACCTGAGCCTGCGTACTGCCCAAGTCTATCTGCGCCTCTTCTGGTCGATGACACAAAGTTTCGCCTCTACGTATCTCCAGTTCTTCCTGCTGATCAGAAAGAATCTGTTCTAAGTTTCTCTTATCCAGCATAATATCTCTTACTTTATCTGGATGCAAAGATAAGAAAAAATAATGAGGAATGCCTTATTTTACATGTTTTTAACTACACAGAACGCCTTATTTTACATATTTCAAGGTATCCAGAACGCCTTATTTTACACATTTCAGGGTATCCAGAACGCCTTATTTTACAAGTTTCGGCATTTTCTCCACATTTATTTCCTGCACAAAAAAGTTTTTTCGGGAAAAAGTATCAAAGTATCATTATTTAGTGCAAATAGCCTTCTAAATATCTGATATATTGCAATATACGCGAATGAGACTTTTCTGATTATTTTACAAGAAGTATCATCGAAGTATCATAAAATCGGGAGAAGTATCATTAAATACGGGTAAGCGGCTCCGCGTTTATACCATTGTAGTCTTCTCTTTTGTTCGTACCTTTGCACCATAATTTTAAAATCACATGAATTATGACAGCAAACGAACGTTTTGAGAAGGCTTGGGGTTCCTTCTTAGTCTATCTGAATCGAAACCCCAAGGCTCAACTTACTCCTTTCTTGAAGGAAAGACATATAAATCATCGCACCATGATGAACTGGATGTGCGAAAAAGGATATTCAGTTTTACGTGCCAAGCAGGAAATCCGCCAAGCCCAGGAGGCAGCCCGCAGAGAAAAAGCAGAAGCATCTACATCAAGTACAGGCATGATGTTCGTGCCTATGGAACCTCCTACCATAGATCTTCCTATGGAAGACCTCCTTTATGGCATAAACATAACCTTTCCAAATGGAACTTTGGTTTCCGTTAAAAAAGGATGTGCCAAGTCTGTTATGGCGTTGA
>OQWM01003759.1_pt1 | contig 10060 bp, 10 predicted proteins | sample 1691531 | NCBI WGS metagenome assembly OQWM01 (sample SAMN03418257, study PRJEB22391) | human gut metagenome | biome: human-gut; feature: organic feature; material: feces | host: Homo sapiens | place: Tanzania | collected 2013-01 | reverse complement strand
GTTGGGTCGGCATTATGTATGTCGACCCCGTTTTTATTTATAAAGCAGGGGGAATATCATCATGCTGACCAAAATAGATTTATGTTCAATGGCGTTACTGAAACTGGGGGAAAAGCCGATTCAGTCGTTGTTGGACGATACGCCCGCCGCGCAACTGGCGCGTACATTGTTTGAACCGATAACCGATGCGCTGATTGCGGTGCATCCGTGGCGATTTGCAACAAAAAAATTTGAATTGACCAAAACCGCAGATGGCGATTTTTTGATTCCACCGGAATGCCTGCGCGTGACGCATACTGGTGGCAACACCATTGTTGGTAATCGTATCACCGCCCAACCAGACCGCATAACGATTATCGGTCTGACCCGTGTTGCGCCCGATGCATATCCAGCATATTTTGCATCATTGGTTGCGACTAAATTAGCAATGGAATTTTGTGTGCCATTGACCGGTGACCAAACGATATTCAGAACACTGGCGGCGTTATATGATGCAGAATTACAATCTGCGAAATTTATAGACAGCACCACAACCAGCGTCGCGGGGATTGAAAACTTTTCACTGATAAATGCACGATTCTAGGATTACGGGGGAATATATGGGAAACTTTGTAAAAACAATCAATTCGTTTGCCAATGGCGATATTGCCCCAGAATTTTATACGCACGATAATTTGTCTGGCCTGGCCGCGTTGGTTAATATGGACGTTATTGCGGGTGGTGGACTGCGTCGTCGTGCGGGATTGGGGCGTGTCGCCGAATTGGGGGCGTCGGCGCGACTGATATCGTTTTCAGTCGGCCAAGATGACGAATACATTCTGGCGATAACGGCGGGACATATCTATGTGTATAACGGCGCAACGCGCGTGTGTGATATCATTGCACCGTGGACGGCATCGGATATTGCACAGATTCAATATGCCCAGCGTTTCGGTACAATGATTTTTGTGCACCCAGAATACCAGCCACGCATTTTGCGTAAAACGGCAACTGGCTTTGATTTGACGACATTTGAATTTGCGCGCAGTGATGATGATATGACGGTTCATATGCCGTTTATGCGATTTGATGACACGCGCGATATAAAAATCACCGTCACGGCAAACAGTGCCGGCAACAATTTCGCAACATTTACAACCAGTGCAGCATTCTGGAACACCGATTGTGTTGGCGGCACGTTTTTGTTGATGGCCAAACAGTGGACTGTGCATCAGGTCACCAGTCCAACTGTTGCGGTTATGCGTACAAACGGTGCATTTACATTGCCCACCGCACCCATTACCGATTGGCGCGAGGCCGCATTCAGCACCCGTCGTGGCTGGCCGGTCAGTATTACATTCCACCAAGACAGATTGGTGTTCGGTGGTGCGCGTGATTATCCCGCGGGCGTTTGGATGTCTGGGGTGGGGCGACATAATGATTTTGATGTGGGTACGGGTCTGGACGATCAGGCGATTTTTATCACATTGCTGTCCCGCCAACGCCAGCAAATCTGTACCGTGGTCAGCAGTGATAACTTGCAAATATTGACCACTGTCGGCGAATGGGCGATTGCGAACAAGCCACTGACCCCATCGTCAGTTGATATCAAACAGCATACATCGGTGGGCAGTATTGCATCACGATACCTGCCACCGCAACAGATAGAGGGCGCGACGATATTCATTTCCGCCAATGGGCGTGATATTCGCGAATTATGCTTGGACGAATTGGGGGAAAATTACAGTGCAACAGACCTGTGCGCATATGCCAAACATTTAATGACGTCGCCCACAGATATTGCGTATAACCAATCCACGCGGCAACTGTTCATCGTTATGGCGGACGGCAGTATGGCGGTGTTGAACCATAATGCAGCATTGAATATATCTGCGTGGGGTGTGTACCAAACCCGCGGCAGTTTCATATCTGTTGCGGTACTGGGTGATGAAACATATGTGGTTGTTCGCCGCGGTGATAAATACTGGTTGGAAAAATTTTCACCAGATGCCTTATCTGACGGTGATGCATTACCGTTTTCGGTATTGGCATCGGGCGTGCCGTTGCGCGCATCGGGGCACAATGCCGCACGTGCCCGCATTCGTCGCATAACAGCGCGCGTAATGGACACGCGTTCATTGTTTATAAACGATGTGCGCGCCGATATTCCAAATACGGCGCAAAATGCGTCTGGATACACCGGTGATGTGCATGTGTCGCAACTGGGGTGGACTCGTGATACCAGTGTCGCGCCATGGACAATCACCAGTGAAGACCAGTTGCCGATAACCATTCAGTCGGTAACAATTTATGGAAATTATACGATTTAACCACCAAATACAAAAAGGATAACCTTATGGGACAGTTAGTATCAGATGTTCAATCCGTTCTGGATTACAAGAAAAACAAACAAGAGGCCAAATCACAACGCCAAAAAATTCTGGCAGATATGGCGGCCGATGAACAGACCAAGGTCAATTTGGTAAAAAAAGCATTGGCAACCCAGCGCGCAAAATACGGTGCGTCGGGTATGTCAAACCGTGGCATGACCGAAGGGGCGGTTCTGCGCCGTCTGACGTCTGAAACGGCACAGCCATACGATGAAAAGCGTCGTAACGCGCTTGAAAAATTACGCAAAATCAAGACGACAAAACCAAACCTGTTGAAAACATTACTGGCCAGATTTGACGATTTGGTTGGATAACAGATGGGGGAATGTATGTATAAAATATCATATACTGGCGATGGCGTGACCACGGAATTTCCGTTCGCATTTTCATTTTTCCAAAATGCAGACGTTCATGTTGCAATTGATGAAGTATTGCAATCTGACGCATCGGGTATTTATTCGGTTGTGCCGAACGATGATTTTTCGGGTGGCACAATCGTATTTCAAACCGCGCCCGCGGCGCGCGCCACCATTGATATATTTCGTCGCATTGCGCTGGCCCGTGTGATTGATTACCAACCACCCCTGCCGATAGACGTTGCCGCACTGAATGCCGATTTCAATTTTTTATTAGAGGCATTTCGTGACCTGCGCACAGTTGATGTGGATTTGACCCAGTGGGCAAACACGTTTGATAATGTAAAATCTTTTTTGGACTATAACCTGCGTGTTATCCAAGATAAATTGTCGGGCGGTGGTGTAATGGGGCTGTACAATAATCTGGTGTCTGTATTGGACGGGGCGTTGCCAAAATTGATAAATGATTATGGGGCTATTACAGATGCTGCCCCAAACGAAAATCGCGATGACTACGGCGTTTTGTGATTTTATGGACGAATGGAACGCGGTACTGAATATGACGACCCCTGCGCATCATCGCCAGATAATGAATTTCTTGGTGGATGTTTTGATGCACGCGCCACATCGTGGATTGCTGATGGCATTTCGGCATTCAGGCAAATCAACGGTCGTGGGAATCTTTGCTGCATGCGTGCTGTGTATGCACCCCGAATATCGAATTTTGATTTTATCGGCGGAAAGTACACTGGCATCGCGCATGGTTGGACATATTCGTAATATATTGGAAAATCATCCACGTTGTGCAGATATGATTCCCACGGGGCGTCGTGCGTGGGCATGCGACAGAATAACAATCAATCGTCCCGTCGGCATTCGTGAACCATCGGTCATATGTGCAGGAATTGCAGGCAATATCACCGGCAGTCGTGCCGACCTGATAATTTGTGATGATGTAGAGGTTCCAAATACATGTAACACCGCCCAGAAACGCGAAAACCTGCGTGAACGCTTGCGGGAATTGGAATTTATTTTGTCGCCCACCGGCACAATGATTTACATTGGTACACCACACACAACCGACACAATATATCGTACCAGCGATGCGGACTAGATAGATGTTGGCGCGTCAGGTGCGTTGTCTGATGCAACGGGTTCGCGTACGCTGATGAATGCACGCAATTTGTGCAACAATTCATCGCCCGCATCGCCAAACATAGGCAGATATGTTTCGTATTCTGGCATATCGGCCTGTAATTGTGCGTGTGCACGTTCAGACAATGGCTGGTTCAAAATATCTGTTGCCACATGCCACAGATAGTACGCACGATATGTTTTGGTAATTACCGCCCATTTTTGCAACAGGTCAGGGTGCGATGCCAATGCCGCACGAATTGCAACAGTCCATTCGCCGCCAAAACGTTTGACAACGTTCAGGTTCTGGATGCGTTCCAAACCTGCGTCATCGGGTGTAAACGCGTTTATTCCAGATTCTAATTCTGACATTTCCGCTGCGGTCAATGAAATCGTCGCCACAGATCGGTCCATTGTGCCACCATACGGCATCAGTTCGCGCTCAATAGAATCCATAGGGGTTTTCCCGCTGCGCAGGTTTTCGATATGCTGAATCAACATCTTGCCTGTTGGCAATGCGCGCAATTCACGCATAACGTCATTGTCGGCCTCGGCAACGAATACTTGGTTCACCGCCGCCCAACCGCCAAATATAACATGCTCTTGGCGGTACAGGTTCAGTAATTTCTGGGCAACTGTGCTGGCTTTGGTTTTCATATCTCTCTCCGTTTGAAATGATCATTCCATAACAATCATAATAACCTTGTGCATGGTGTGGCCAATAATCTTTTCTTCGGGTGAAACAATTTGACCATAAACCTTGCCCTTGGAATCTTGGCGGACACTGACAATCTGGGCCGTGGCAACGGTGTCAGGTTCCAGTTTGTCAAAATCAGTATCAATGCATACCGCCAAATCGCCAACCACAGGCGTGGTTGTGGCATCGGCAAACACATATGCATGTTCTGGGATAAAACCGCCCAAGCGTTTGGAATTTGGAATCACGGCATAGATACCACTGCGACCCTCCAACGGCATGGGGGCAACAATCATAGTTTCATCGGATTTTTTGAATGTGATTGATTTGCCATCTGGCGTACCGAATACAGGAACCAGTTTTTTGCGTGCGCTGTCGTACAATTTTGCACCATACAACCCACCATGCATATCAATCCCAGATGCCGGATTGTCAGGAATCAATACGGATTTAACGCGTTCTTTGACCTTGCTGATTTGCTTGTTTAATTCGCCGGATTTGTACAGGGTGGCAATTTTATCGAACAGTTTTTCGGCACTCATTGCAAAAGATTTTGCCAACGGTTCAATTTCATTTTGATAAATTTCGCGCTGGCCAACCTCTATCTTGTGATATACGGACAATGTCATACCCGCGTCTGCGGCGGCCTGTGCGATTGTTTTGCCGGTTTGTTGACGAATCTTGCGCAGACCACTGCCAAAGATTTTCAGACCGCTGTCTTCGTTATCATTCAGACGGCGTTTAATTTCACTCTGCCATTGGTCGGCGACGGCATCGTCTTCCTTGATGAAAATGTCAGACAACTTGCAACCCAAAATATTACAGATATTCAATAACTGTTTTTGGTTCAGGCGACGGACACCCTTTTCAATCTTGGACACAGCGGACAAAGACAGGTGTGATTGACGCGCCAACTCGGTCATTTTCATACCGGTTGCCATACGAATATTTCTGATATTGTTTGGAAATATGATTTCTTCTTGGGCCATCGCAGAACTCCTGATTAAATATTTCTTGACAAAATATTAGTCAATTTTTGCGTCCGCCGCAAGGAAATAATTACAAATCGTCTGGAAATGCTGATGGGTCAATTTGCTCTGGCGCACCTGTGTCGTCGGCCATTGATTCCTGTGCAGGCGATGTGTTGGAATAATCATTTTCGCCGCGGGCCTCAACCTCGTCCAGATTGTCGAACAAACTGTAATCGCCAAAGAACGCCATACGTACGGTTTCAGGACGACCATGACGGTTTTTGCCGATGATAACGTCGGCCTTTCCGCGCGAGCGTTCCAAACGCTTTTGATACGATTCCTGAATATTGGCATTGGTGTTGCCCGAAATACGTTGTGACGGGTCGCGATTTTCCAAATAGTATTCTTCGCGGTACGTGAACATAACAATATCAGCGTCCTGTTCAATAGACCCTGATTCACGCAAGTCCGCCAACTGGGGGCGTTTGTCATCACGGTTTTCAACGCTACGCGACAACTGGGACAGGGCGATGACCGGAACATCTAATTCTTTGGCCAGCATTTTCAGCCCACGTGTGATTTCGGAAATTTCTTGGACACGGTTATCGTTTTTGCGACCGCCTGGGGACGTCATCAACTGCAGATAGTCAATGACAATCAACGCAATCCCGCCACACTTGCGTGCCAAACGACGTGCGCGGGTGCGAATCATTGGCACGGACATCCCAGGGGTGTCATCAATAAACAGTGGCACGCGACCGATTGCCTGTGCATACTGGGTCATTTTCAAAAATTCTTCGTCTGAAAAAGACCCCTCGCGCATGGCGGTTGCTGGAACCTTGGACTGGGACGACAGCACACGCGCCGCCAGTTGTTCTTGGGACATTTCCAAACTGAAAAACACAACCGCGCCCTTGTACTGTTCGTTGGCACGACCCGATAAAATAGCATTTGCGGCATTGAACGCAATGTTCATCGCCAGCGTTGTTTTACCCATTGCCGGACGACCCGCGATAATAATCAAATCACTGTGGTGCAAACCGCTGATGGATTTATCCAACGCGTTCAAACCCGTTGTCAGACCAGACAACTTACCATCGGCCTTGTATGCAACCTCGGCCTCTTTCAGTGCGCCAGCCAATGCGGTGGCAATAGGCGCAACCTCGCGCTTGGATTCGCCAGACGACGCCAAATTGAATAACTTTTGTTCGGCAACCTCTATCTGGGTTGAAACAGGATTGTCTAAATCCTCTACAAAAGCGTTGTCGGTAATTGATTGCCCCAATTCAATCAGTTCACGACGCAATGCATTGTCGTATACGATGCGTGCGTATTGTTCAACATTTACAACAGTTGCGCCGGCCCCCGCCAACTGGGTCAGGTAATCAACGCCACCAACAGATTCCAACGTCCCTTGTTGGTCCAGATAGTTTTTCGCCGTGATGATATCAAACGGAATGCCGGCGGCAAATTGACGTTCCGCCAACTTGTAAATTTCTTGGTGCGCAGGATGCGAAAAATGTTCTGGTTTCAAAAAATCAGAAATGCGTTCCAATGCGCGGTTATTCATCAGTACCGCGGCCAAGACGGCCTGTTCGGCCTCCAAATTCGTTGGTAAAGTTTTAGGGGTAAAATCCATGTCTGATATAGTATCTAAAAATTTTGGTTTTTCAACGCCTTTTTTACGTGGGTACAACGTATTGAAAATACCGATAATTGATGCGACGGGTGCGTCCGTGTGGCCTGAATTGTTCCCGCCTGCGCGCATCGCAGAATTGCGTGACGCCACCGGCCCGCGTCATTTTGCATCACAGATGTTATTGCAACCTGTCGCGCCAACGCGCGCGCGTCTGGACCCTGGGGCAATGCGATTATACGACGATGTGTTTGACGCGCGTACCGCACAAATTGGCGCGCATAAAATTACAGGCGCAGCGGCATATTGGGACCCATCGACGGGACGTCGTGGTCGCGATGGCAGTGTGTGCGTCGTCTTGTATCGCGATGATGCATCGCGATGTGTTTTTATTCACGACATTTTATATATGACGGTGTCCGATGGCGACGCGCATCCATTGGCACATCAGTGCGATTGTGTGCTGGGATTTCTGGGGCGATATGGTATGCGACGTATCACGATTGAAACAAATGGTATTGGAAATGCATTACCAGAAATAATGCGCGACGCGGCAATACGTGCCGGCACGCCAATCACAATCACGCGTATTACCAACAATCGGCCAAAGGTTGACCGAATCTTGGACGCGATTGAACCGACGTTGGCTGCGGGGCGATTGTACGCGCACCGCAAAATAACGCAAACACCATTTGTTGCCGAAATGATGGGGTGGTCACCAATTGGAACGGGACACGACGACGGTCTGGACGCGGTGGCGGGCGCAATTACAATTGCGCCGACACCCGTGCACCCCGCGGGTTATACAGGCCGCGCCTATACGGCAAACACGAAATTCAATGTTTAACAAAACAAAGGAGAAAACATGCAAAATAATTTAGAACAAATGTATCGGCGTGCGCTGGACGCGCGTGCGCCATGGTTGGCACGGTGGGATGCCGCAATGCGATACACTATGCCGACCAACGACACAGATGTCGCAACACTGTTTGATGCGACCGCGGCGGATGCTGTGGACAATCTGGCGGCATCAATATATTCGCTGATGACACCACCAGAATCACTGTGGCTGACATTGATTCCGGAAAGTGACGCATCGCCCGATGCAGACGCAGCCACGGCGGCATTGCGTGCGAATCTGAATGATTCGAATTTTTATACCACCATTCATCAGTGCTATCTGGATTTGGTAATTTTGGGTACTGCGTGCCTGTTTATGGCGGAAACGCCAATCGGTGCATCGTCGGCGTTTTCTTTTACGGCCGTGCCTATGCGCGACATTGCGATTTTGCCAAACGCAGTATTTCACACGGCAACAATGCCTGCATGCGAAGTATTGGAAAAATACCCAACGTGGACGATCGTGCCGACAAAGCCGACCGTGAGCATATAGTACCCGCAGGACTTGCTCACGCACCAGAACACAATGATGGCAGCGGCCATGAACACGAGCTCGCCTCCGCAGTTGGTGAGTGCGCCGAGCAGCGCGTCCAGAAACGGCGTGCGCAGCTCTGCCAGCGCATAAAGAAGCTGCATAGAGCGGTCTCCCCTCTGAAGATTTCTGCCGCCATTATAGCAAACTGCGCGCACGGATTCAACCGCAAAGCCGCAAAGGAAATTGACAGCGGCGGCGCGGAATGGTAGGATAAATCCAGACCCAATTCTATTTTATGGAGGCATGTCCCATGGACATTGAAACGACCATCCGCGCCCTGACCGGCCGCGGCTTTGCCGTGCAGCATTTTGCCACGGCTGCCGAGGCGGCGGACTATCTCGACGGCGCGATCGACGGCACGACCGTCGGCATCGGCGGCAGCAAGACCATCGACCAGCTCGGTCTGTATGACCGGCTCACCGGACACAACACCGTCTGGTGGCACTGGCGCACACCGGGCTTTGCCACGCTCGACAACGCGCTGACCGCGCCCGTGTATCTCAGCAGCGCCAACGCCATCACCGCCGACGGACAGATCCTCAACATCGACGGCCGCGGCAACCGCCTCGCCGCCATGGTCTACGGCATCGGCAAGACGGTGTACATCGTCGCGGGCACGAACAAGATCTGCCCCGACTTTGACAGCGCTCTGTCGCGCGCGCGCAACACCGCCGCCGTGCAGAACATGCAGCGCTTTGACGGCGATCAGCCGTGCCACGAGCTCGGGCGCTGTGTCGACTGCCGCAGCAAGAGCCGCGGCTGCAACGCGCTGCTCGTGCTCTGGGGACAGATGATGGACATGGCCAAGGTCGAGGTCGTGCTCATCGACGAGCCGCTCGGCCTGTAAGGAGGCATTCACGTGAAGATCTTTAAGCGCATCAAGTGGAGCTATGTCGTGCTCAGCGCGATGTTTTTGCTCCTCGGCATCTTTCTGGTCGCCAATCCCGAGACGTCGCTCATTATGATCTGCCGCATTCTCGGCGCTGCCATGGCCGTGTTCGGTGTGATGAAGATCGTACTCTACTTCATCCGCGAGGTCGAGGGCGTGGCCATCCGCTTTGACTTTGCCATCGGCCTGTTCTGCGTCGTCCTCGGCGCGCTCATGCTCTGGCGCGCCCCTGCACTGACGGACGTGCTCTCGGTCATGATCGGTCTGCTCGTGCTCGTCGACAGTGTCTTCAAGCTGCAGGTCGCCGTCGATTCGCGGCGCATGGGCGCACACTCGTGGTGGGTCACGCTCGTGTGCACGGTCGTGTGTCTCGTGCTCGGCATTCTGCTGGTCTTCAATCCCTTTGACGGCAAGCAGGTGCTCACGATCATGATGGGCGTGTCGCTCATCGTTGACGGTGTGCAGAACCTCTGCACCGTCGTGTATGCCGCCGTCTTTGTCAAGGACGTCAAGGCCGCCGTGCGCGAGTTCGCTTATGACAAGTGCGTGTGGGTGTTCGAAACCTTCGACCGT
>OQWM01003757.1_pt1 | contig 10063 bp, 10 predicted proteins | sample 1691531 | NCBI WGS metagenome assembly OQWM01 (sample SAMN03418257, study PRJEB22391) | human gut metagenome | biome: human-gut; feature: organic feature; material: feces | host: Homo sapiens | place: Tanzania | collected 2013-01 | reverse complement strand
GTGCTCTTCCGATCTGGCGGGCTGCACCCTGTTCCGGATCTCCGTCCGGGGCACCGGCTGCCACGGGGCCATGCCGGAGACCGGCGTGGACCCCATCAACATCGCCGCCCACATCTACCTCTCCCTGCAAGAGCTGACCGCACGGGAGATCTCCGCCAAGGAGCCTGCCGTGGTGACCATCGGGCATTTTCAGGGGGGACAGGCCCCCAACATCATCCCGGAGGAGGCGGTGCTGGAGGGCACCATCCGCACCTTTGACCGGGAGCTCAGCGCCCGGATCATGGAGCGCATCCGGGTCATCGCGGAGAACACGGCGGCGGCCTTCCGGGGCAGCGCCCATCTGGAGGAGATCGCCTCCGCGCCGCCGCTGGTAAACGATCCCGCCCTGATGGACCGGGTCGCAGGCTGGGCGGAGGAGCTGGCTGGCAAGGAGCGGGTGTACCGTCTGGATCAGGGCGGCATGGGCTCCGAGGACTTCGCCTCCTTCACCTATGAGCTGCCCTGCGCCTACCTGCTGCTGGGAGCCGGAACGCCGCAGGAGGATCCCCGCTACGGCAAGCCCATGCACAACGAGGCGGTGGTGTTCAACGAGGACGTTCTCCCCACCGGCGCGGCGCTCCACACCCTGTTCGCCCTGCGGATGCTGGCGCAGGAAACCTGAGCCGTCCCCTCCCCTTTTTGCGGCAAATTCAGACTTTGTTCACCAAAGGCAGCGCCGCCGGTGGTAGTCTATGGGCAGAAAAGAGGGGGAACATATATGGAAGAAAAAAAGAAAGGCGGCAAGCGGGTTGCGCCCAACCGCCGTGGCTGGCTGCTGGCGGCGCTGGTATTGGCGGGCCTTGGGATCTGGGGTATTCTGGAATGGTGGGCCCACACCGCGCCGGGGCCGGGCATCACCGTCAGTGAGGAAGCCCTGACCCGCAGCGAGCCGTTTTACCAATATAACGCTCCCGGTGTTACCGCCTATGCCGGGGTGGACGTTTCCAGCTATCAAGGTGTCGTGGACTGGCCCGCCGTAAAAGCCGCCGGAGCGGACTTCGCCATGCTGCGGGTGGGCTTCCGGGGCTACGGCACCGGGGCTTTGGTGGAGGATAACGCCTTCGCCCAGAACGCCGCCGACGCCGCCGAAGCGGGGCTGACGGTGGGCGTTTACTTCTACTCTCAGGCCGTCACGGAGGAGGAAGCCGCCGAGGAAGCCCGATTCGTGGTGGAGCGGCTCCGGGGGACGAACGTCAGCGGCCCCATCGCCTACGATCTGGAATTTTACACGGCGGACGAGGCCCGGACCGACGATCTCACCGGCGAACAGGCCACCCAGAACGCCCTCGCCTTCTGCGACGTGATCCGTCAGGCGGGCTACGAGCCGGTGGTCTACATGAACCTCCACTGGGCCGGAAGTATGTACGGCATGGAGGAGCTGGCGCACCTGCCGGTCTGGCTGGCCAGCTACGGCCCCGTCCCGGCGCTGGACCGGGGCGTGACCCTCTGGCAGTACAGCGAGAGCGGCGTGGTGGACGGCATCGAGGGTCCTGTGGATCTGGACCTGTGGTTCACCAAGGAATAGCGCCCCTCAACGCCCCGCGAAAAGAGACGATTTTCATGCGCCGCCCCGCGGCGGCCCCTAAAAAGATCAATGACCAAGGAGGTCCCCTATGCGGCTTTCTATCAAAACCTGCACACTGGATATGCCCTTTGCGGCCATGCTGGATTTCTGCGTGGCGCAGGGCGTTCAGGCCGTGGAGATCGGCACCGGCAACTGGTCCGGCGCGCCTCACATCGACTTGGACGAGTTGCTCAACTCCGAAACAGCCCGGCAGCGCTGGATGGACCAGCTTCGCCGCCGGGATATCGCCCTGTGCGCCCTGAACTGCTCCGGCAACCCCCTTGCCTTCCAGAAGGACTGGGAGGTGACGGAGAAAACCTTCCGTCTGGCGAAGCTGCTGGACGTGGAGAAGATCGTGATGATGAGCGGCCTGCCCGCCGGCTGTCCCGGCGACAAGACCCCCGTCTGGATCACCACCAGTTGGCCGCCGGAGACCCAGGACATTCTGGACTACCAGTGGAACGAGGTGGCCATCCCCAAGTGGAAGGAGCTGGTCCGTATGGCGGAGGACTGCGGCATCCGTCAGATTGCGCTGGAAAACCACGGGATGCAGCTGGTATACAACCCGGAAACCCTGTTCCGCCTGCGGGAAGCCGTTGGCCCTATGGTGGGCATGAATCTGGACCCCTCCCACCTGTTCTGGATGGGCGGCGACCCCATCGAGGCCGCCCGGGTGCTGGGGGAGCAGGGCGCTCTCTACCACGTCCACGGCAAGGACTCCCGCCCGGAGCGGCGGATGGCCGGGCCAAACGGTCTGCTGGACACGAAGCCCATCGACCAGTTCCGCGCGCGTTCGTGGAATTACGTGGCCGTGGGCTGCGGCCACGGCGCCCAGTGGTGGAAGGAGTTTTTCTCCACCGTGCGGATGGCCGGCTACGACGGCGACGTGTCTCTGGAAATGGAGGATTTAACCATGCCCATGCTGGAGGGCCACCTGACCTCCCTCCGGGTGTTAAAGGAAGCGCTGGTGCTGTAACACTCCTTGCTAAGGTTGACGCTCCCCACGGCTAAAGCCGTGGGGAGCGTTGGTTCGCTCAACGATATCCAATGTAATCCCCGGAAGCCTTTTTACGGGGGAACAAACCGCAACAAAAAGATACATCTGTTTACCTGTAAGAACTGCGGCTACAAGTCGAACGATGACCGTATCGGCGCAATGAATCTGTATCGCATGGGAATCAACTATCTCTATGATAGCCAAGTACCTGATACAGTTGCGGCAGAGTAAACTTTGCCGCAAAGGGTGCTGTCAACCACCCTGCGATGTAACGCCACTTGAGACAGCAATGCCTCTTGGGGTTAAAGGCCGGAGGCGCTATCCGTTACCACGACTGGGCAGTTACAAGCCCATGGCCTTTAGGCCGAGGGTTGTTGACAGTTGCTTTCAGAAGAAATTAGACAAGCGTGTCGTCCAACAGGAAGTCGATGACGCCGACATTGAGAATGCCGTTATCATCATACCAACGCTTGCGAATGTCGTGACGCACGATGATCTTCGGGAAAGAATCGCCGGTCAGCGCGAAGGGTTTATTTTCAGTGATTGCCTTTTCCTCTGTTTCCAATGCGTAGGCGGACTGAATGTAGGTCTTTTTGCCGCCGGAGGCTGCAATGAAGTCGATTTCCCGCGCAACCGGAGTGACCTTTCCTTTGGCATTTTTCTCATTGCCATAGACGATGCCGATGTCAACGGAGCATTCACGGATCATCAGCTCATTGAAAATGATGTTCTCCATGATGTGCGTCATTTCCTGCTGGCGGAAGCCGATACGGGCATTTCTCAGTCCAATGTCCTCACAGTAGTATTTGTTGGGATAGTCAAAATAGCTCTTGCCCTTCACATCCCAGCGTTTGCATTCGGTGAAGAGGAAGGAATCCGATAAGTGATCCATATAGGCTTTCACGGTGTTCAAGGCAACGACATTCTCACCGCTGCGCTTCTGCACGGTGTTGATGGTGGCTGCAACCTTCGTCGGATTGGTCAGAGAGCCGATAGACGAACACAGCAGATCAAGAATCGCGGACAGCACATCCTCACGCTTGATCTTCTTCCGCTCTACAATGTCCTTCAGATAGACCTCAGAAAACAGCGATTTCAGATAAGCCATTTTCGCGGCATCCGTGGGACGGGACAGGATCAGCGGCATACCGCCGTAGAAGGCATAGTCCTCAAAGGCATCCTGCTTATCACCGCCTACGGCTGAATAGTATTCGGCAAAGGAAAGCGGATGCACACGGATCTCATCGCTCCGTCCCCGGAACTCAGTCAGTATATCGGAGGACAGCATTTTGGAGTTGCTGCCGGTCACATAAATGTCCAAATTGGACAAGGACTTCAAATCGTTGAGCGCGTCGTAGAAGGTAACCTTCTTGCCATCTGGATTGTAGGGATTCGGAACCTCGTCGGACATCTGAATCTCGTCTACAAAAAGATAATATTGGTCTGCACTGTGTTCTACGATCTCACGGACATGAGCCGAAAGCTCCAGCGGATTGCGATAGCGAATATCACGGGTCAAGTCCAACTCAAAGGACAGAATATGATCTTCGGTAACACCCTCACCGAGAAGGTAACTCTTGAACAGATTGCGAAGCAGATAGGACTTGCCGCATCTGCGGATGCCAGTGATCACCTTCACCTGACCATCCCACATGAAGGAGATGATTTTTTTCAAATAGCGATCTCGTTTTATTTCCATAGCCCAACCTCCATTGAAAACTTGCTGGTATTATCATGCTACATTTCAATGGATAGTATACGGCACCGTGAGATAAAAATCAATAGCTCTGATGAAATGTTTGCAGATAAACCCGGTAACATTTCAGCGGGCGGTGATTCAAACCACCGTTCCTGTGAGGTAAAGAAGCCTGAAAGTTGACAAGAACTGCGACGCGGCTGACCTGCCACCCCTACGCCGGCGGCGGGCGGCAGCGGTTTGTGGTCTACTGTGAACGAACTGAAAATTAAGGAGAAATGCACAATGAAAAAAGCAATTTGTATCATTTTAGCTGCGGTAGCTGCCGTGGCAATTATTGTCTCCAGACGCCCCCGACCCCGTGGCCGCAGAGAAATTTGAAAATTTTTTCAAAAAGTGGCGCACTTTTGATTTCGTTTTACGGATAATGATAGTAGAGGGAATTTTATGGACAAGCGTTTTTACCGATTTTTACAGGCAACCTGCTGTAACTGGCGCAACAGCTTCTTCATTGATTGCCAGCGTTGTGACGGGTGCTCCGGTTTTCTTCTGTCTGTAAATCACAATGCCGTGCCGGCAATCATACCTGTGGCGGTATTCGAGGAACTGTCCGGTGAGACTGTGGATAGATATGATTGCGTCGGCATTATGACGCTGGAGGGATTCCAACGCTTCTACACCAGCTGGCTTGTCTGGAACGTAGAAGACCCGAAACGGTGCAGTCTATCCCAATTGTGGGAGAGCTGCCAACAATGAACGCACACAAGCCGAAAGAAGGAGGTGAACATTCTGAAAAGAGTCAATATCCATTGCCCCAACTGCGGAGCTAAGGCTACCTTGCATCCTGCCAGCTTTGTATATGGCAACAGTCGTAGTGCAGGAAGCTATCTGTATGTTTGTGACCGCTATCCTGCCTGCAACAGCTATGTGGCTGCCCATCGCGCCACACGACAGCCCATGGGCTCTCTGGCTGACGGGGAGCTTCGGCATAAGCGTATCCAGGCACACCGGGCTTTTGACCGCCTGTGGCGTTCCGGCTTGATGACCAAGAAAGAGGCGTATCAATGGATGCAGACAGAGTTCGGTCTGCACGAGGAACAGGCGCATATCGCACAATTCGGCGCGTACATGTGTGATCGGTTGATCTGCGCCTGCGAGAAGTTTCGTATCCACAGCGCAGAGGTCGCATAGAGAGCACGCCTAAAGCCACAGAGAAAGAGAGGTGAATCTGATGATGAAGAATACGGATATTGCCCTTACTGATGCCCAGCGCAGTATGGTAGAGGCGAATATGGACGTGGTACGCTGGGCCATCCGTACCAGCATTCAGGTCAATGAGCAGCGCTATGGTTTCGGTTATGACGATTTGTTTCAAGAGGGCTGCATTTGGCTTTGCAAGGCCGCAGTGACGTATGACCCGGACGGCGGCGCCAGCTTTTCTACCTATGCTCAGAGGGTCGTTGAGAACGGTCTGCGTACCTATTGCCGGCTGCAGCACAGCAAGGAGCGGCGCAGCTTTCCTGTATCGGGGATCTTTGACACGGAGGCTGACAATCACCGTGCCATGGCCTCCGGCATCCGCAGTCTTCAGGAGCAGTTGGCTGAGGTAGATGCGTTATCGCTTCTGGAAAGCGCGAAGCAGCAATACAACGGTGTCGCACGGCTGGGTATCGAGGCGATGCAGCTGAAATTTATCGGCCTGAGCAATACGGACATTGCTGCCTATTATGGGATCAAGGCCAACTATTTGGGCGCGGCCGTACATAGAGCCGCCGAGCGGCTGAGGAATAACGCGGAGTTTTTGAATAGCCTTGAATATGAGCCGTTGAAGAAAAGCTCCAAGGCTTCGTGAAAAATGTGAGGTGAAATTCATGCAGAAATACTATACGGCCGTCGGCCGATTCGAGCGCAAAGGCCGCATGGGCGATATGACCTGCCCTATGGTCATCATCAACAACCGGGAATATGCATTGGACATCCAGGAGATGATCCTTTGGGCAGCACTGAACTGGCAGATCATGGACGCCGGATCCCTTGAGAATGCTTATTCTGCCAAGCTGAAAGCCAGCGGCATCAGACCCCAGCGCAGTATCTCCGACTGTATGCGCCGACTGATGCAGCGCGGACTGGTGGTGGAGGGCTGCGGCGAAACCGATGAGGATGCACTGTATGCTCTGTTGTCAGGGCTTTACGTGGTGCCGATCTCAGACAGTCTGCTGCTGCGGCTGATCTCGTTTATCAAGCTGACGGTTTTCGGCCATGTCCCTTTTGCGGTTACCAGGAAGCTGTTTCGCAAGGACCGGCGCAGCGCAAACGAACGGCGGGTTTATCGTCTGTCCCGTCAGGCACTCTTATCCACGGCAGAACTGATCAAGTGTGTGGAGTATGACATCCATACGATTCACTCTGATTCGCAGCTGATGGACGCCCTGTATGCAGACGATACCACCACCAGCGACAATATCGCGGATATGGTCAGGCCCTTCGTCTGCTGCCGCCCCGTGCTGCAGGCTGTGGCAAACCTCTATCTGCGCCGTCAGATCATCTTTGAGAGGCTGTCATGATGGACAAGCTCAGGACAGCACCGCTGCCTCTGAGAAGAAAGCTGCTCCTCACCGCGTTGGCAGGGGCGGCTTTCTTCCTTGTAGGGCTGGCAGCCATTTTCTTTTCCCTCGATACCGTTACAGCTCTGCTCAGCGGCATCCTCGCCATAGGACTTGCTTTTAAAACGGCAGAAATCTACCGCCTAATTATCGCCGGGCACTACACGGACATTGATGGCATCTGCATTGCCATCACACAGACGCCGCTCCGCAAGTACCGCAATATCCGGATCATAGACGGTCAGGAGCGTGAAAGGACACTTGTACTGCCCAGGCAGGACAAGATAGAGGTTGGCCGCCGATATCGTTTCTATTTCAAATCTTCTGAGCGTATCCGGACCGGAAGTAGCCTTCTTGACACAGCCCTTCCGACCGATGGCTTTCTCGGGCTTGAGGGAATATCGGATTATTCTCTGTAACGTCGAACTGATTTTGCAGAGCAGGACCTTCCTCCCGCAGCGAACGCTATTCATTCGCAAAAGCTTCGCAGAAAATTTTGAATCACATTCAGCCGTCATTTTCACGATTCGCTTGAGATTGTCTTTCGCCAACTCCACCAGTATTACCTCGTAAATATGGACTTCCCATCCAACCGTAAGTAATGTGAGGAATTTAACAGAGAGAAATCAACCTTGGCAACAGGGATTTCCTCATTTTTATCCTTGCAAAAATCAGATATATCCGTAAAAAGATGTACTTTCTCCGTTGAAGGTGCAGCAAGAAATGTCACTGTTCTTGTCGAATTCAAAACGCATATACCATGTGCAAAAATTAGAATAGCGAATTTAATATTCGCTTTTTTTAATTTTTGTTGCTTTTTTGGAAAAAACGGTTATAATCGATCTTGGAGGTGTTATCCATGAATGAAGCCCCCGTTGTTCGGATACAGCGAGCAAGCATTAAAAATTTCCGAAATGTCGAATTCGGTGAAATTCGTTTTCCCTGTAACTATGGTGAAGATCCTCTTGCGCCGAAAGCAGATGTGCTAGGGATCTACGGTCAGAACGGTTCCGGTAAAACAACATTTATTGATGCATTGGAGATTTTGAAAGCATTGCTGTCCGGGAAAAAGATCGGAGTGGAATTATCCGACTGCATTTCCTATGGACAGGAGCAGGCCGAATTGCAATTTGAGTTTAGCATTCTCAAAATGACAGATGGCAATGTATCGTATCAGCGCAGATTGATTTATTGTGCTGTTTTGAGCAAAGATACGATAGATGAAGCGGTCAAATGCGTGACGCCACGCAGCGATTCCGAAAAAGCTGCTTATCTGAAACCCATCTTTGAATGCACACATCGGGCAGAGGATGATGTCTTTTCTCCAAAAGGCAAACTGAAAGTACTTTTTGGAGCAAAGCAGAGCGAGAAGATGAACGAACTGCGCGTCATGAAGCTATTGTGCCAAAAGGAACATCGTTCGTTTCTCTTTGCTCCGGAGTTCTTAAAACTACTCCGTGAAACAGCTCCGGAAGGCGATGATACCGTTGAGCCGTTGTTTGAGATCGCGCTATTTGCCAACACATCGCTCTTTGTCATTCTGAACCACAACAACGGTCTTATTTCTTTGGACGCTGCGCTTCCGCTTAATTTCAGAACGGAAAAAGCAGGCGGTGTATTTGCCTTGCCGATCGACCATCCTATTACCATTCCGAGCCGTATTTTAGACACAATCCAGCAGGTCATTTCGACCGTCAGCACCGTCCTTTGCAAAATCATTCCTGGCGTGAAACTGGTGCTTGTGGAACTTGGTACCGAGCTGATGGAGGATGGAAATCAAGGTACGAAAATTCAGTTGGCGCGGGAACTTTCCTGCCAAAATGGTGAGATGCACCTGCTGCCGTTGAGATACGAATCCGAAGGCATCAAAAAAATCACCTCGATCCTGCATCTGCTGATCGTCGCATACAACGATCCGTCGATCACGCTTGCCATCGACGAACTGGATGCCGGCATCTATGAGTATTTGCTGGGAGAACTGCTGCGTATCATGCAAAACTCTGGCAAGGGACAGTTGATCTTTACTTCCCACAATCTTTACCCGTTGGAAACACTGGAAAGCAACTCTATCTTGTTTACCACCACCAACCCCAGCGACCGCTATACACGCATCAAAAATGTGCGGGCAACAAATAATCTGCGTTCCATGTACCTGCGAGAAGTTATTCTCGGAAGTGATGAAGACGCGCCACTATATGAAGAAACCAATGTATCTGAAATTGCCCATGCAATGAGGGTCGTTGGCAAACGAATAGAGAACATTCCACCGATGGAGGACGCAGCCCCGGAGGTGTCGAATGGCTAAAAAGAAAGTCATGCTGTTCATCGTGGAAGGACCTACGGATGAAACCAGCCTTTCCACGGTGTTAAACCGCATCTTCAATTCATCAACAGTCAAGTTCCAAGTCGTACACGGCGATATCCTGACACGCGATTTTACTGTCTCAGATAAGATCGTGGCCGCTGTATGGGAGCAGGTCAAAGCGTTCATGGGCGATATTTATAAAAAGAGCGATATTTGCCGAATCGTTCACCTCGCCGACATAGATGGCGTCTATATCCCTGATACTGCCATTGTCCGTGATGCTTTGATGGAACCAAAGGCACCGCCGTTTTATACGGATACACAAATTCAGACGCCGAATGTTGACGGCATTCGGGATCGGAACCGACGCAAGCGGGATAACATCAACAGGTTGTCCGCCTGCCCAAAGATTTCCGGCGTCCCGTACAGTATGTACTACTTTTCTTTGAACTTAGACCATGTGCTCCACGGAAAAACAAATCTTTCCGATTGGAAAAAAATGCAGTGTGCCGAGGAATTCGACCTGAAATACGGAGATGATCCGAATGGATTTATCCTCTTTATGAAAAAGTCCTCATTCTCTGTATGTGATGACTATCGCAGGTCGTGGACATTTATCAAAAAAGAGTTGCATTCTTTGGAACGGTATAGTAATTTCGGCATAGAGCTACCGCCCGTAGATGCAACCCATTCTGCAACCGAAGAATGATTTGACACGATGGAGGACCGCAGCAAGGAGGCTGCGGTCTTTTCCACTTGTTTTAATATGGCAGAGATTGACAAGAGCTGGAAATCAGCGAAAGAAAGGGGCTGACTCACATCGGAAGAAGCTGGGACCAAGTTCTGAGAGCTCATCCTA
>OQWM01003755.1_pt1 | contig 10064 bp, 7 predicted proteins | sample 1691531 | NCBI WGS metagenome assembly OQWM01 (sample SAMN03418257, study PRJEB22391) | human gut metagenome | biome: human-gut; feature: organic feature; material: feces | host: Homo sapiens | place: Tanzania | collected 2013-01 | reverse complement strand
AACTACTGGGAAATCCAGACGGCATGCTTTTCTGCGGGAGAGCTGTGGGTCGTTCAGCCGTTCTACGAAGCGGACGGAAAGTATATTGCCGACGAGTTCGGTCCCGGTAGCTTTACGCTGAAGGCACAGGATGGCAACCTCAGGGCGAAAGGCGTGAGCGGGGCCGAGCTCGAGTCTGCGCAGGATAACTCCAACCAGATGACTCGTACGGATGACGCTCCGGTGCTGACGCTTGCTCTAGAGCAACCTGGTTCAATCGATCAGAACATCAACTATCAGCAGTATGACCGCGTTTCCTACGGTACCTCTCTGACCAGCGGTTGCTTTGAGAACGGCAAGGACTGGATCGTTAGCGGGGGTCAGCTCAACATCCAGGAGCTAATCAAGCACAACTCGGCCGAGGGCCGCTATACGGCGGTTGCCTATGACGATCTTGTCAAGTTTGACAACGCCTTCTTTGATATCGAGGGCGTGCAGACGGGCTCGAAGGCGGGCCTCGATCGCATGAGTCAAAAATTCCTCTACGGGGCGAAGCCTTGTGGCGGTGGCTGGGATCACGGTGACAGGGATCCGGGCGATGCGGGCTACGATGACGAAATGATGCGTGCGACCGCAGACGACCTGGTGTTCTTTGAGTCTTTGGATGAGCTGCGCTCGCAGGGACTCACCTGCGTCGCGGTCCTTTGGGAGGCACGTGGGCTTGCATCGGCGCAATCGACGAATTGTTACTTTGCGCTCAAGGGCAGCGTAGCCGCGAGTGCTCGGCCCGGCTGCGTCTACATGGTCACGCATAGTGCGCGCGCGTGGAACAAGGGCGATGTCGCCGAGCGGGCTGCCGAGGAACTTGGCGTGGATTCGCAAGAGCTGAGCGATAGTCAATACGAGCAGTATGCCAAAAGCGACGCTTTTCCTACGCGTGCAGGGTCGAAGGAGCTCAATTATGGTCTCGACTATCCGGAGGCGTTTTGGGTCAATGATTACGCGACGCGCGACGGGCTGAGAACCTACCTCAAATCGTGGTACGACGCGAACGGTTACGGGGGCGGTAGCGCTGGCATCTCATATGGCGATTCGTGCCTCGTTGTTGCCTACTCGACCTCGATCACCAAGGGCGTGGAACAGCAGACGAGCGCCGGCGGCGAAAAGCTTGCCTACGATATGGATGCGAACCAGCGGACTGCCGACTACATCCTTAAGCTCAAGATCCATCGTTCGGCGGGCGAATCGATAACCGAGGGCTCGTCATATACGACCAAGGTCTATGTCGAGGACACGCTTCCCGCAGGGCTTTCCTATGTTCCGGGATCTGCCTACTGGGGCGGTACCTATGCCCAGGCAGGGGAGGGGCGCCAAGGAAAGATTGAAGGCGGCCAGTCGCTGGAGCCCACGGTTAGCGCTAACGGTGATGGCACTACGACGCTTTTGTGGACGCTCGATGGCGTCAAGGTGGGCACCGATGCTGTTACATCGCTCGATCCGATTCACTACGCCTGCGCTATCGGAACCCCGGGAGACGAGAAGACCGATGTCATCAACAACCAGCAGCTTTTAAATGAGGCGAGGGTATGGGGCGCCGGGGAGCAAAAGCACGACTTTTCGCCCGAAAACGCCAACTTGGCAAGGCTCAGTATTCAGGTGAGCAAGAACAACGCGGTCAGCCTCTCCAAGATTTCCGAGAACCCGGTTGTCGAGATCGGCGACGCTATGGGTTTTCGGATTAACGTCGGCAACAACTCGGTCAATACGATCGACATGGTCGCGGTGGATAGCCTGCCCTTTGACGGTGACCAAGCCGGATCTAAGTTCCACGGAACCGTGCAGGTGCGTGAGGTGAGGGTAGATAACGCAGAGGCCTTACCGGGGGTGCGTTATTACTACACGTGCGATGAGTCGCTCAAGGGAAAAACGAGCATCGACCTCAAAACGGTTGACTTTGAATCCGACACTCGTTGGCATGGGCTTGACGTTGGCGCGGGTGGACTTCTTGAGATTCCTGACGCATTTGAGCCGGTGGCAATTGCCGCTGTTGGCGAGCTTCCCGCCGCGACGACGCTCAAGATGCATCTGACGCTGGTTGCTCCCAATGCGCAGCCGTCGGACCGCCTGGTCAACAGGTTGACGCGCGATGGTCTGGAAAGCGATGCCTCGTCGAGTGTGGTATCGCGCTCCCTTGAGGGCATCGTTTGGCACGACATGGACGAGGACGGCATTCGTGCCGATTCCGAGGTTGCGATAGATGGCGTTTCGGCGCATCTCATGGTGCTCAAGAGCGGGGGCGATCCCGCTTGCGAGTCCGACTACGAGCCGTATCTCGTCGATGGTAGGGAGGCTGTGGTCGAGACCGGTGAGCAGATGGATGTTCTGACGGGAGAGGCCGTTGCGTATGAAGGCGGTCGTTACCGTTTCTTCAACCTGCCTGCCGGGACCTTCGGCGTGCTCTTTGCCGACGGCAGCTTCTCGATGCTCGGATATAGCGCCTCGCCGGTCGATGCCGGCGATGACGATTCGGTCGATTCCGATGCGACCGTTGTTGCCGAGCGTGCCGTTGACGGGTCGCTGGAGCAGGCGTTTATCGGGGGCATCGATATGCCCGAGGCGTCTTTGATGTCGACGGTCCATTTTGATTCGCCCTATCACGACCTGGGCGTTTTCGAAGACGCGGTAGCGCCCGATACGGGTATTGGCGTGGGGCCTGCGGGACTTCTTGCTCTTGCCTTTGCCGCTGCAGCGGGCGTTGTCGCATACGTGTGCTGGAGGGTCCGATGAGAGCTGCTTTCCCATCCCGCGAGAAAACGGGCCTAAAGGGCGCGCTTATCGACCTGTTGTTCAAGCTGATTGGCCTTGCATTTGTGGCCGTCATCTTGTTTGGGTTGTTTTTTGGCGTCGTGCGCGTCGAGGGCGCGGGAATGGCCCCTGCTTTTAAGGACGGGGACCTGGTGCTGTTCTTTAGGCTCGACACCGAATATGCGGCAGGGGATGCCGTAGTGGTCGATGTCGGAGACGGCCCTTCCGTGCTGCGTGTAAGCGCGGGCCCTTTCGAGGATATCGATATTACCGAGCAGGGCGTGGTGATTGACGGCTTTGTCCAACAGGAGGACGACATCTACGAGAAGACGCTGCTCCCCTTGGACACGAGCGTGCAAATGCCGGTAAGGCTTACCGGCGACGAGTACTTTGTGCTTGGCGATGGGAGGGGACACGCGCGCGATAGCCGTGCGTTTGGTCCGGTCTCATCGAGGCAGATACAGGGACGGGCTATTGCGTTATTCAGGCTCAGAGGTCTGTAGCGAGGCGCTCCGTCAACGGATAGAGGACATGATAAAGAGAAAGGAAGTCCTTATGTTCAAAGCAATAAAGTCCAAGGCTATGCTGGCGGTTCTGCCTGCCGCGATGATCTGCGCAATCGCCGCTCCGGCGTCTGCCGAGACCGTTCCGACGGTTTTCACCGGCGAAGCTGGCTCCGCGGTTAACATCCCGATTGTAAAGGTGCTCCAGCTGCCCGAGGGCGCCTCGGTACCCACGGAGACCTTTACATTTACGTTGAGGGCGGTGACCACAGACGCGCCGGCTGCAACGGTGGCGATGCCTGGTTTTTCTGGCAACGATTCGTCGGTGGAGTCCGAAAACGGTATCTGCCTGGTGAAGAAGTCGGCGAATATTGGGTTCGATGGCGATTTTCCGCATGCGGGCATCTATGAGTATGAGGTGACCGAGGTTCAGGGCGCCACGGAGGGCATGACCTACTCTGCGGACAGCTACACGCTTCGCCTGTATGTTGCGAACGCCGCCGACGGTTCGCTTTACATCAAGAATGTTACGGCCGAGCATGATGGCGAGAAGGCCAAGGACGTCTCCTTCGTTAACACCTACACCAAGAACTCGAGCCTCGAAATTAGCAAGACGACGGTGGGCGACTATGCCGACAAGACGCGTAAGTTTGGGTTCTCCATTACGTTCGATCGCATCGGCATGGGAAATGAGGGCACCACGGTTACCGGCAGCCTTGCTAACGGCGATCAGCTGGCCTGCGAGGTAGGCAGGGCCATGACGTTTGAGCTTGCCGACGGCGAGAAGCTTGTGTTCGACAGTCTTCCGGTCGGTACGCGCTACACCGTGACCGAGACGGCGGCGGAGGATGGCTATGTCCCGAGCGTGCAGGTAGTTGAGAACGGCGTGGAGGGAGGCGTGCGCACGGCTGCCGACGCCGATGCACTAGCGAGCGCTGAGGACGGCGCCACCAATCTGGTGGGCGAGGGCACGAATAGCGTTGCCTTTACCAATACTCAGGATGATGTGCCCCTGACGGGCATCTTGCTCAAGAATGCCCCCTTTGTCGTGGCGATTGCCGCCGGCGCACTGCTGCTGATCGGCTTTGTCGTCCGCTCGGTTCGCCGTGGCGCCCGCCGTTAGGCGTTTTGCCGTCACCTCTGTGGAAGCTTTAGATCACGCGATTGATATCGCGATTGTGCTTGTGGCGCTCGTTGCGGTGGCGCTTGGCTCCTATGGGGTCTGGGACGCGACATTGTCGACGCAAGGGGGCGAGTCGGATGTCTGGGCGGAGTGGAAGCCCGCCCAGCAGGCTCCGTTGTCGTTTGAGGAGCTCTGCCAACGTAACCCCGATGTCGTGGGGTGGATTCAAATCCCCGGCACCTCAATTGACTATCCCGTAGTCCAGGGGTGCGACAACACCACTTATATCGATCGGGACGCCATGGGTGAGTTCTCGCTTGCGGGCAGCATCTTTTTGGATTATCGGAACAGCCGCGGTTTTTCCGATTCGGTCAGTATCGTTTACGGGCACCACATGGAGCGGGGCTTGATGTTTGGGGACCTTGAGCGGTTTTCGGATGCGTCGTTTTTTGACGGGCATGCCACAGCTCGGCTCTATGATGGCAGTCGATGGCACGATGTCGAGCTGATTGCATACGCTCGGTGTAACGCATATGACCGATCCGTATACCGGGCGGGCTCCGGTGCTCCTTTGGCAGATGCATACCTTGCGGCAATCGAGTGCCAGGCGCTGCATCGACGTGATGTGCCCGTTGCATGCACGGATCGGCTTTTGGTGTGTTCTACCTGCGCGTCCGGCGGAACCAACGATCGCCATGTGGTGATTGGCAAGATCTTGGAATAACAAGTCAGCGCCCGTTCCGCTGGCTGTTGCTACGGAATGGGCAGCATGATTCTGAGCGTATAGACACCGTCGTGCTCCGAGCATTCCATAGCGCCATCGTAGCGAGCGACGACTTCGGCCATGTTGGATACGCCGTAGCCGTGGCTATCGCGTTGCGGCTTTGTCGTTTGGGGCAGTCCGTTTATAAATACAGGACTGCTGTCCGTATAGTTGTCGATCTCCATAAACGCCAGTGAGCCGCTTGCTTTAAGCGAAAACGATATAAAGCGCCGATCGGGGTCGTCGATATGCTCGACGGCCTCGATTGCGTTATCCAGGGCGTTTCCAACCAGCACAAACAAGTCGAACGGGTCGATATGCGCAACGGCGGCTCCCTCGGCCATGCTAGTCCAGGCAATTTGCTTCGCTTCGCATTGCCCCCACGCTCGGTTGAGCACCGCATCGAGTTCGGCGCAACCGGTGTTTTGTGCCATATCGAGGGTTGCGATCGCCAGCTTGACGCTCGATAGGGCTTTAGAGCGGGACGCGCTGTCTCCAGCAACCTCGAGCGCGGAAATTAACAGTTTGAGGTCATGGCTTTTGCGCTTGATGGTGTCGGTCGCATCGATAAGGTTCTCAAACTGCCGACGCTGGCTGGCGGCAACAGCGCGTTCGGTCGCAAGGCGACGCTGCATGGCGGCTGTTGAGAAGATCAGCATTTGCGCTCCCGTGACGCTTGCGCTCAATAAGAGGTCGTAGAGGACGGAAATGCGAAACAGGCCCGCTGCGTGGGCGGAGTAGCTGATGGACATGATGGTGCCCAGGGCTTTGCTGATACCGAGGGTGGCCATCATGAGTGCTAGGGATAAAGGGCCCTCGGGCTTGCGCCCGCCGCCGACAAAGAGCTTGCGAGCGATGGGTCTAAAGACAAGTATGGTGAGTGCCAAGATTCCGAGCTCCACCGGCAGTGTCTGGGGTTGGAGCGGGCGTGTTCCACGATGCGAGGCCCAAGGCATAAGCAGGGTAAAAAGCGTATAGGCGACGTCTTGCGTAAGATATGCGATGGTGGAGCAATACAGCGCCTGCCCGAGCTTGACGTTAAAGCAGGCTAGGTACAGCCCCGCAAGCGAGACGATAAAAAGCGCAAGATGCATTATCGACGCCAATGCGAGCAGAGCGCACTGTAGCGCCTCGGAAGCCATGGGATGGCTAATGAGCCGCGCGAGAGTTGCCGCCTGATACGCATAGATGGGGGACGTCAACAGCAAGAGCATTCCAAGCGATAGGGCGAGACGCACGCCAAAGCGCTCTCTCCGCTCGAGCGGCCCCATGAGCCCCAAGGTTGCGATGAGGCAGCATTGCATCGTTCCGAGCTCGACGATATGTCCCAAAAATGCAGGCATGCCTTAGCCCTCCCAGCGGGTCAGGAGCGCTTTTAAAAAATCCGAACGAAACGATCGGCTGAGAGGCAAGCTGACTGATTCTGCTCCAGGGCGAGACAGGGTGATGGCGTCTTTTTGGTATCCGCCGACATAGCGAAGATTAACCAGATACTTTTTGTGGCAACGGGCAAACCCCTGCGGGGCCAGCTCATCTTGAACGGCGGCAAGCGTCGTGGTGGTTGTCGAGAGCGAGGTGCCGCAGGCCAGGTGAAATGTGAGGCGATGATCCTCGCTTGCGATGTAGAGCGCGTCCGAACAGGCGATGCGGTGCGATCCCGTTTGGTTGGTCACGGTTATCTGGGCATCGCGGTGCCAGTCGATTGCCTGGCAGACGCGATCGAGCTTAAGGGCGAACGGTGCATACGCTACGGGTTTTAGGATGTAGTCAAATGCCCGGACCTCGTAGCCTTCGATTGCAAAGCCGGCAAGCTGGGTTATAAAGACGATTTCGACTTTCTGGTCGTTGGCGCGGATGGCACGGGCGACATCCATTCCGTTGGTGCCCGGCATCTCGATGTCGAGCAATATTAGATCCCATACAGGCTTGTACGCCTTGATGGCGTCATCCCCCGTGGTGAAGATGGTGTACGAGATTGGGCGCTCGCGTTCTGAGGAAAAGCGGGAGAGGAAGGCTGCGGTGGTCTCTGCTTGCTGGGTATCGTCTTCTATGATGGCGACGCGCATCGATTCCTCCACGATTGATGGTTATACTGGGGCGGCGCGCTGTGATGGGCGTCTGCCGCATCGAGTTCGCGAATGACTATACCGCGTTTTGGCGCATCGACCGATAGGAGCGATGGTGAATCCTGAACTAGATTATATAACCGAGCAGCTCAAGGCGTTGACTTCTATTGCTTCGCCTACGGGCTATACCCGTGCGGCGACCGATTATCTGATGGAAACGCTGCGTGAGATGGGCTTTGGGCCCGAGCGTTCCAACAAGGGCAATGTTCTGGTGGAACTTGGTGGCGAGGGTGAGCCGCTGGTGCTTGCAAGCCATGTCGATACCCTGGGCGCGATGGTTCGCTCCATTAAGGACAACGGTCGTCTGCGTCCCACGACCCTTGGTGGACATCAGTGGTCTACGGCAGACGGCGAGAACTGCATGGTCTACACGCGCGATGGTAAGGTCTACACGGGCGTGGTCCTCAACACCGAGCCCTCGGCACACGTGGCCGACGAGCCGGTCAAGACCATCGAGAAGAACATGGAGATCCTGCTCGACGAGAACGTCGACAGCAAGGATGACGTGCTTGAGCTGGGCATTCAGACTGGTGACATCATCGCGATGGATCCGCGTACCACGGTGACGAAGAGCGGCTACATTAAGAGCCGCTTCTTGGATGACAAGCTGTCCGCGGCGATTTTGCTGGGCCTGGCGCGCGCCGTTGCCGCCGGCGAGGTAACGCTTTCGCGTAAGGTGTCGCTGCTCTTTACGGTGTACGAGGAGGTTGGCCACGGCGGTGCTTTTGTGCCGGCCGACACGCGCGAGATGATCAGCGTGGACATGGGCTGCGTGGGTGACGACCTGGGCTGCACCGAGCGCATGGTTTCGATCTGTGCCAAGGATTCGGGCGGTCCGTACAACTACGACCTGGTGACGACGCTGTCCAACATTGCGCGCGAGCTGGAGCTCGACTACGCCATCGATGTGTACCCGCATTATGGCTCCGACGTCGAGGCCACGCTTTCGGCCGGCTATGACATTCGCCATGGCCTGATCGGCCCCGGTGTGTACGCAAGCCACAACTACGAGCGCAGCCACATCGACGGCGTGCGCAATACCTTCGAACTCGTCCGCGCCTACGTCCAGCGCTAAGCGCGGCGGCAACGCCAAGTGCGCTGACAGTGCCAAACGTACTGACAGCGCAATCGAACCCGTCGCCCCGGCTGCCACAGCAATGCCAGCCGGGGCGTCCTCTAAAAGTTGCGGTGAAATAGGGACTGTTTAAGCGTTTTAAATCGCTAAACAGTCCCTATTTCACCGCAACTTAAGAGGGGAGGGGTTAACGCCGCACGTGTTGAAGTACTTCGACGGCGGCGCTCACCTCAATCATGCGGCGCTCTAGACCGCGACGGATGGCTTCGAGACGGTCCTCTGCCGTTGCCCATGCGCTTTGCGACAGAATTTCGATTGCTTCATCAACGAATCCGTCGAGTCGCGATGCGTTAAACCAATCGAGCGAGTCCGCAAGCGCCAGTTGGGCGGCGGGATCCGGACCAAACGGCTTGGCGGCAAATCCGAACTCCCCGGCCGCGATCGTGGCGATTGGCACGTTGTACCACAGGCAATTGCCGCTATCAAACAGTGGCGCGGGCTTTACCTCCAACGTGTCAACATTGCGGATGATGCCAAAGTTTCGCCAATGGCGGTCGCTGTTGGCCAATATGGCGTCGCAGACGATCATCTGCGACATGGATTTTCTCACAGCGGATTCGTCCGCCCCGTGTCGAGCGAGGAATCGACAATAGCGGTCGTATGTGGAACTTCCACGTTGGCTGCCGAGCGCGTCCTTGATATACACGGCTGGCACGTATTCTTCGCGTCCATTTAGAAAATCGTTGCACAGACACACGGGGCCATCGAACATGCGCTCAACCGTGTAAGAAACAAATTCTCCTTCAGATAAAAGACGGCGATGGAGGGCCGTCGCGACTGCTTCGTTAAACGGGCGCTGGTCATCCACGCCGCATCCTTTTGCCAAGACTCGAATGCCGTTGCGGATTATCCAAGATTTAGGGAGCTCGCCCTCGGACGTGTTATCGGGATTTTTAAGGCCTATACCCTCCAGCCAGTCCGAGCGCTCCTCGGGCGCCGACCGCTCAAAGTTGTTTTCAAAGTAATTGAGGTCTTGCCAATTGAGTTCGTCACAATCGGCAGGCCGCAGCCAATAGCAATCCGAAAGAGAGAGACCCAGGCTCCGAACCGGTGCTTCGATGCCGTTGACAATTCCCAGGTCGTGATAGCGGGCAGTAAGCCCGGGACGGACATCGGGAACCGACCGATGGCTCCACCACGTGTTGAGCGCTCGTTTGTTTATCGTCGGAGAGGAGCTTGAGCATGTGCCGAAGGGCATTCTTTGCGTGTCGAGTACCTCTGCGATTTCAAGGGAGAACTCGCGTGTCGAATCAAACGAGATGCGAGCGACCTCGTACTCGGCCGACATCAACGTAAATTTGCGTCCAACATCGGCTGCGGGACGGCGACCGCGCCTGCGAACTTTTTGATAGCCAATTGCGGAACTGTATTCGACCATCTTCCGCCCGCCGATGATGCCGCACGTAAGCGTTCCTGCTGCGGACAGCTGTGAAATGCGAGCTTTCGTGATACCCAGCAAGCGTGCGGCATCGCCCATGGATATGTAGTTAGCATCTGCCATAAACATGCATCACCTCGTTAAGTATTTATATCGTTAAGTTTAGCATTTAACGAGAACATAATACTTAACAAAGTTGCGGTGAAATAGGGACTGTTTAGCGGATTTAAACGCTTAAACAGTCCCTATTTA
>OQWM01003752.1_pt1 | contig 10068 bp, 13 predicted proteins | sample 1691531 | NCBI WGS metagenome assembly OQWM01 (sample SAMN03418257, study PRJEB22391) | human gut metagenome | biome: human-gut; feature: organic feature; material: feces | host: Homo sapiens | place: Tanzania | collected 2013-01 | reverse complement strand
TGCGGGACGCTGTGTACGCCCTCTCGACCACGCAGGACACCCTGTTTCTGAAAGACAGGCGGGGAGACCTGTGGCAGATCCGGGCGGGCGGGGCTATTTCCATGAGCACCATGGACGGCAGCCGGCAGCAGGTGCAGACGGTGACGCTGCCATGGGTGGAGATCGGCTCCGCAGACGGGGCGCGTATCCTGCTCACATCCAGCGACGCTTTGTTCGCATAAGAGGGAGGCGATGCGGAAATGACCCAAGCGGAACGGATGAACGATTACCGCAAGATGCTGCGCCGGCCTTTTACCAAGCTGTGCCGTCTGCGGTTTTTACAGCCGGACGGCTCCACGGCCTTCGCACTGGACAACAACCCCACGGGGCGCTTTGCCGGGGCGTTTATCGCGGACGGGAGCCTGTCCGTGAATCTGAACAACGGCCAGCGGCGGACGGCTTCGGTGACGCTGGCGAATCTGGACGGCACGTTTGACTACAACATCAACCGGGTGTGGTTCGGGAACCGGATCGCACTGGACGAGGGCCTTGTGCTCAGCGATGGCACGGATTTTTACATTCAACAGGGTGTCTTTCTGGTAAAGGACCCGGTGGAGACGCTGGAACCGGCCAAGCGGACGGCGCAATACGATCTGGTGGATAAATGGTCGGATCTGGACGGAACACTTTTTGGCTATCTGGAAAGCACCTACGAGGTGAAGGCGGGGACCAACGTCTTTGACCCCATCGCGGCCCTGCTGAAGCTGGACCGGGGGAACGGGGATCTGGTGGACAACGTGGCCCCGGTATTCACGGAATACTACAACGGCAAGACGCAACAGCTGGCGGACGGGTCTGTGGCCAAACTGACGGACGCGCCCTACACCCTGCGGGTGGACAGCGACAACGGCAGCTATGCGGACGTATGCCTCGGCCTTGCGGAAATGCTGGCGGCGTGGATCGGGTACGATGCGTCCGGCGCGCTGCGGATCGACCCCTCGCAGGACGACATTCTGGACAGCGACAAGCCGCTGGCGTGGCAGTTCTCCCAAAGCGAGGCGGAGCTGCTGGGAACGGAGTACACGGAGAAGAACACGGAGGTGTACAACGATTTCATCGTGATTGGGGAAGCCGTGAACAACAGCGCGCAGGTGGCGGCGCGAGCACAGAATCTGGACCCGGCCAGCAGCACGAATGTAAGTCGGATCGGGCGCAAAACCGTGCGCTACCGGGCGGCGGGATATTCCACGAAAAGACAGTGCGAGGACTTGGCTGTGTGGAAACTGAAACGGTCCGCGGCACTGCAAAAGTCCGTCTCGGTTTCGTGCAGCCAGATCATGCACCTGAACGAGAATGAACTCATTTCCATCGTGCGGAGCGACAAGGCGGGGTCTCCGGTGGAGCGGCATCTGGTGCAGGGGTTCACAAGGCCCCTGACGTGGAGCGGCCCCATGCAGATTTCCGCCGTGTCCGTACAGGATTTCCCCACGGCCACCGTGACGGGGTGGCCCACCTGAACAGTGAAGCAGCCCCAACAGGGCACCGGATCAAAAAGGAGGAACTTTTATGAAGAAGAATCGTTGCGGGAAAACGGCCGATAGTTTGGCCGGGAAGGAGCGTGGCTGATATGGCATACACACCGACGGTCTGGAAGAACGGAGAATTTCCTCCGATCGACGCGGAACACCTCAACAAGATCGAGCAGGGCATCGCCAATTCTGCCCCCGGCGGGTTTGGGCTGGGGGAACTAACTGGTCGGACGGCCAATAGTTTTTCGGATATAACGGGCTATGGATTCTATCGGATTCCATCTGAAAGCGGTTTTGCCCCGGACACATCATCGAACTGGGGGGCTGCCTTTATTGGGGCAAGTCTATCGTATGGCACCCTGCTGTATGCACGGAATAACGCATTGATGGCCGTAAGATCAATTTCCAATGGTGAAGTCGGCCCAATCGAATGGATCAATCCCCCAATGGATTTAGGCGTAGAGTATCGGACTACCGAGAGGTATTTAGGCAAACCGGTGTACGCGAAAGCGGTTGACTGCGGGAAAATAGCAGACGGAAAAGAAGTTGAGCATGGGATTGATAACATGCTCTATTGCATATTTGCACAAGGGCTTCGTGGAGGTATGCCCATGCCAGTAATTTTTAACCACAACTTGTCGGACCCGTGGAGTTGTTATATTTCCCATGTTACTTCTACTAAAGTCAGGTTTGAGTGTGGTACAAGCGCGGCAGGAGGCAACTGCGCAGTGCTTTTCAAATATATCAAGACCACCGACTGACCTATGGAATACTGTATTTGTTGCGGGGCTATCATCCCCGAAGGCCGTCAAGTGTGTCCGATTTGTGAGCGCCGTTGGCCTAAATTTTAAAAGACCGGAGGATTTTTCCTCCGGTCTTTTCTTCAAAACGCAGGCCATTTTCTTTCACAGATAGGGCATACTTGCAAACCCTCTGGAATAACGGCCCCGCAACAGATACAGTATTCCATATTTTCAGTCTACGAACTACCGCACTTATCTCAAAGCACTTTCCCATTTGCGCCGACCAGTAGGCCACCGTTTTTGTTGTTCCATGTAGAGCCGGGAGTGTCTGGCGTTTTCCCGGTTAAAAGGATGATACCGCCGTAGAATACCGATACGCCCGCATAGTTATCTTCAAACAGCGTGCCCTCCTGCAAGGTCAGAAGTTCGATATATCCGCCGTAGTAAGTCTGCGCACAGAATGACAGCGTTTTGAATACGCAGTCTGAGGCATACAATACGCCGAATCGTTGGGTGCTTGCTCCGCCGGGGTGTCGATCTCCATTATCTTTACTTCCGATCAATACGCAGTTGTCCAGAAAAACCTGAGCATTCAATACCGTAACGTAAGATTGTCCGGTTCCAAGTATCTCTACGGGATCCTGCCATTTGATCTTCTGCAATACGACTGGGATAGCACAATTTGTTACATTTACCCAGTGGTGGAACACACAGTCTCCGATCGCTGCCGCACGAAGGGTGATGCTTCCGCAACCATAGAAACCTTTTATCTCGATGGGCTGTGAATGCGTTCCGTTGAGTGTGATGTCATGGTTTTCAGTCAGCAGGCGGGGGAGGGAATCAAGGTATGCCTGCAATTCCGATGCGTTCAGGCTTTTGGACACGCTTCCCACCGAGTTTGCTTGTACCATAACATCAACGTCCGCGATCCCCTGTTCGATTTTATTCAGGTGTTCCGCGTCAATCGGAGGAAATTCTCCGTTCTTCCAGACCGTCGGTGTGTATGCCATATCAGTCACGCTCCTTCCCGGCCAAACTATCGGCCGATTGGACGCAACGACGGATGGAAAAAGTTTTCTGCCTGCCGCCGGATTTCACGCTTTTTTGACACGGAGGCTGTGGTACACTGACCGCAGAAAGGAGGGGACGACATGGAGCATCTGGACCCGGAATACCTCTGCCTGTTTCACGCCATTACGGAGACCATTGAAGAACTGGACCGCCTGAAAGCAGACCTGATGGATGCACAGCGCAGAGCGGAAGCCCTGTACGTGGAGCGCACGGATTGACCGTGCGTTCCTTTTTGCGTTGCGTCCAAACACCCGATAAATGGCAACGGCGAGGGCAGAGAGGGGCGCAGGAGAACGAGGGCGAGTCATGGGGTATACGGTTGATGGGAGAGCGGCGGAGGGCGTCTGGGGGCGTTTCCGGGCGAAATAGAGGGGGTTATCCCGCAACATTGGAAATGAAACCGGCGGCGTTGCGGGAAAAGGGACGTTTGATGTCCCGCGCATCGCAGAAGCGTTTCATGGTGGAGCGGTCCACATGGAACAGGCGGGCCAGCTCCGCATAGGAATTGTCCTGCTCGATCAGAATGCGGATGGTGGATTCATAGTCGGACAGTTTCGTGTGCTTGCCCAAGGCACCCTTGGGACGGCCAAGGGTGACGCCCTGACTGCGGCGGAGATCCAGCGCCTCCCGCGTCCGCTGGGAGATCATCTGACGCTCGATCTCGGCGGCAAGGGCAAAGGCGAAGGCAAGGACTTTGGATTGGAGATCGTCACTGAGGTCAAAGCCGTCCTTGATGGTGTGGACGCTGACGCGCTTGCTCATGCAGATGGAGAGGATGGACATGACCATAAACAGGCTGCGGCCAAGGCGGGAAATCTCGGAACAGAGGATGGTGTCTCCCGGCTGGACATGGCGGAGAAGCTGGCCCAGCTTTCGTTTGTCCGGGGCCTTGGTGCCGGAGATGGTTTCCTCGATCCAACCGTCTATATGAAGGCCGTTTACTTCACAGTAATTGAGAATGATATGGCGCTGATTTTCCAAGGTCTGCTTGTCGGTAGAGACGCGGATATAGCCGTAAATCATAGTAATTTGTCCTTTCTTTCGTAAAACGCACGATAAAAACACACGCCCATGCGTTCCTTCGCATGGGCGTGTGTTTTTGGGGTTTATGGTGAATGTTGGGGGATCAGGCGTAAAAGGCGGTGAGCTTGTCGGCACTGCGCTTGGCTTGCAAGTCCCGTTCGGCAAAAACCTTCTTGGCGCTTTTTCGCCCGGAGCGGTCCATGAGCCGCCCGGAATAACGCTGGGTGGTGATGGGGCTGGCATGGCCCAATTTGGCTTGCAGTTCGTTTTCAGGCATACCAGAGTTGAGGTCCAGGCGGGATCCGACGTGTCGGAGATCGTGGCTGCGGATGTCAGGGACGCCGGTGACGGAACGGACGTGACGCTCCACCAGCTCCGAAAGCCACTGTTTCGTGCCCGCCTTCCATTCCCCGGAACGGAGGGTGCCAAACAGGGGGGCGGTATCCGGGAGATCAGCGGGGCGGAGTCCGCAGGAGAGGTAACGGCGGAGGGCTACCACGGCAATGTCCGGCAGGTCCACCACCCGGAATTTATCGCCCTTGCCGTGCTCCACGCGGAGGGTTGCGTCCTCCAAGTCGATGTCCGCCGGGGTCAAGGCCCGCAGTTCGGCGTTTCGCAGTTCCGTGGTCAGGAGCAAGATCACGATGGCGTAATTCCGGGGCCAATTCTCCGGGTGGGTGGTGCGGACGGGGGAATCCCGCCAGAGCTTACAGACCTGTTCGTCGGTGAGCAGCACGTCATAGGGGCGTCGCTCGAGCTTGCGGAGGGAGGGCATCAGGTAGAGGGAAACAGGGTTTTGCGTGTAAAACCGTTCCTCGCCCAGTTCCGGGGAGCTGGCATAGGTGAAGAAGGAGCGGAGGACCACCAGATGATACCGGACGGTGACAGGGGAGAGGCCACGGTCAAAGAGGTGGTCCCGGTAGGCTTGCATGGTGGTGAAGGTGGGTTCCTCGGTGGAAAGGCCGCTTTCCACCAGAAAGGCGTAAAACGAATTGGTCACGTCCGCATAGGTGGAGACGGTGCGTTCCGTCGCGCCGCTGGCCTGCACGTTGCGGAGCCAGCTATCCAAAGCGGCCATGATCCGGCGTTCCTGTGCAGAGGTTCTTCCCATAAAATCAGTCCTTTCCAGTTAAACAGGCGGGTATCAGGGTGTGGGGGTCAGGCGGCGGAGCTTTTCCACGGCGCTGACGATCAGCGGGACGGCGCCCAGCACATCATCCTCGGTGACGGTATAGGGGAGGGTGAAACGGACGGCGGAGATCGCGCGGCTGGCGGGGTAGCCCATGGCCCGGAGGACATAGCTTCCGTCTGCCTCCCCGCTGGTGCAGGCGGAGCCGGAGGAAGCGTACACGCCCTCCGCAGACAGGGCCATGACAAGGGCCTGAGATTCCACGCCAAGGAAAGAGAGGTTGGCGTTGCCGGGGAGCCGGAGGGCCACGTCACCGGGGGTATAGGGGCCGTTGACATAGGTATCCGGGACGAGCCTAAACAGATTGGTAATGAGAAGGTCCCGGCAGAGGGCAATCTGCTTCATTCCGATGAGCATTTTGTTTGTCCGCTCATGGAGGGCCGCTGCCATGGCGCAGGCGAGGGCCACGCTTTCGGTGCCGCCGCGCTTGCCCCATTCCTGACCGCCGCCGCGGATCATGGAAAGCAGGGGCGTGTCTTTCTTGACGATCAGACAGCCGATGCCGGAGATCCCACCGAACTTGTGTGCGCCAAAGGCCAGATAGTCCACGCCAAGGGCCTTGAAGTCCACGGGGATCTGGCCGACCGCCGCCGTCGCGTCGCAGCCGAGCAGGGCGCTGGGGGCGTTTCTCCGCCTGGATAAGATGTCGTAAATCTCGCCGGTCTCATTGTTGGCCAGCATGTGGGTGAAGCCGGTACGGTCCGTGCGGTGGGGGTGGTCAACAGGGGGATATTCCAGAACAGCGTGGTGCTCGTAACGGCGGGGGAAGTCCAGCTTGCCGGTGTAGGCGCTCAGGCTTTGCATCATCCAGTTGCAGGCTTCCGTTGCTCCGCTGGTGAAGTAGACTTCCTCCGGGAGACAGTTCAGGTCCTGGGCGATGGAGGCACGGGCTTCCTCCAAGGCGATCTTAGCGGCAACGCCGCAGGCGTGAAGGGCGCTGGGGTTGCCAAGGGGCAGGGCGCGGGTGAACGCCTTGACTGCGGCAGGGGAGGGCGGTTCGTGGGCCGCCGCGTCAAAATAGTAACTCTTGAGCATTGGTGATTCCTCCTTGATCTTTTCAGTATTCTATCTTTATTGTACCAGCCGCCGGCAAGGGGCTTTTTGACAGAATACTTGACTTTTCACAAGGCCCGCGCCATAATGAATTTGGCGAGTCCCTGCGGATATTTGCCGTTTTCCTCATGCTGTCCGTCCGGCAAGATAGAGCAGCATGGGGAATTTTTATACCGGTTTGGCGGTCGCCAGCAGGTTGATCCCGCGCTCAATGGCTTCCGTTTTCGTGACGTTCTGTTCCCGGCAGTAGGTGTCTAAAATCTGCTGGCTGCGGTCATTGATGCGGATGCTGATTTTGTGAGGGCGGGGGTTGTCTGTGGGACGGCCCAGCTTTGCGGCAGACATGGGGATGATCACCTCCTATTTTGTCTGGCATAAGTATCATAGCATTTTGTCTGGCAAAAGTCAAGAGCAAAGGCAAAGAAAAGGCCGCCCGGAAGGGCGGTCTTTTTCAATCGTTATCCGATTATGGCGTTCCCGTTTTTGAAGCCTTTTTCGGTGGCGGTATAGGTGACAACAAAATCACTGCGGATCATGGCCCCATAGGAGTTTTCCGCATCCACCCAGCCTGTGACCATATATTCACCATTTCCCAAATGAGTCACGGTGGCGTCCGATAGCTTGCAGAATTTTGCGGTGGACGGCGCTTTCAGATAGTCCTCTACGATCAGTTTTGCGCAGTAAAAGGCGTCATCGTCGGAATGGCGGGCGGTATTGGTTGTGGAGGAACTGCCGGAGGATGAGGACGAAGATGAGGATGAGGACGGGGTATGCTTTGCGGCATGTCCGCTGGTCTGCGTGGTTGGGGTGGTGGGGCTTTTTGCGGGTGGCTTCTGCATTTTAGCCGCCACAAAAACGCCAATGATACAAAGCGTAACAAGACACATCGTAATAGCAAATCTGTGCTGAACGGCTTCTTCCTCTTTTGCCTGTTCCGCCGGGTTCACTGCGGGGGCCGATGCTTCCGGGCCGGGGGCCGGACGCTGTGCCGGTTCCTTCACCGGCGGTTTTTCCGGTGCTTTTTCGGATTCGCCAAGGATGATGGAAACAGGGCAGCCGCAATGAGGGCAGCGGTCCGCCTTGTCGCTGACCATGTTGCCGCATTCGGTGCATTTTATCAGTGCCATATCAAAAACCTCCCAAATTCCTGATAGTTTGACCATATCGCATTTTGCAGGAGAAGTCAAGCGCCCGTGAAAAAGCCGCCCACCACGGGCGGCTTTGCCTTTCAGCTTGCTTAAATCTTGCTTATATCTTGCTTAAAGATTCTGGAAAGTGGCGTCGAACATCACAACGCCGTTGGAGAGGTCGGAGTAGGGGATGCCCACCCAAACGGCCTGTCCGACGGTGAGACCGGAGAGGGACGAGGCGTAGGGCAGGTTTAGCACGGTATCGTCAAAGGGAAGCTGGACGGCCACGGTGCCGCTGCTGGGGGCTGTCTTTACGGTGGCCTTTTCCAGACGGAGACAGGCGCGCGTAGCGTCCGCCACTTTGGGCTGAAAGTAGTTGTTCCAGAGGCTATCGGCCAGCGCTTTCATTTCGGCGTTTGGATCACTCATGCAGAACACCTCACAATCGGTCAATCGTCATTGAGCCGGGTTTCCACCGGCTTCAGGCCGCGGGAGTCCAGATAGGACAGGAGCTGAAGGCGGGCGGCTTCCTCGCTTTCTGCCTCTACGGTGTGGGCGAAAAAGCGGATGGAGCCGTCCTTCCCCTCGGCGGTGACGCTGAAATGGAAGTCCCGGCGGGTGACGTTAGTTTTCAAGTTCATGTAGGATCGTCCTCCTTTATCCAGATGTCGCGGACGGTGAAGGTGAAGCAGATACCCCTGTCGGTCTTGTCTGTCTGCACGGTGTCGCACTGGCAGAACAGGAAGGACAATGCCTGACGGATGGTGGAATTGAGGACCACAAGGGGCGTGGGAAATTCCAGAGCCACGGAAGCGGTATCCCGGCTTTCGTGGGGCGGCTGCTCCATATAACAGGCGGGCGGGACGAGCCGCGCGATTTTCTTGGCGGCTTCCCGCAGGGCGGTGTATTGGTTCATGGCGGTGGGGCGGATCATTTTCATAGTTAACTCTCCTTCGTGTGTGTAGTTGCGTTCTTATGGGGGAATTATAGGGTATTCGCAAGAGAATGTCGAGATAAAAAAGGGAGGAACCTTTTCCAAAACGGAAACCGTTCCCCCTTTTTCGGTATGAGTATGTCTTTTATAAAATTTGCTGGGGGATGATCAGCCGTTCAGGGCGTCCTTCAGGGGCTTTGCAGGGCGGAACACCGCCACCGTCTTGGCGGGGAACTCCTTTTCCTCGCCGGTGCGGGGATCTTTCCCCACCCGTGCTTCCCGATGCTTCACGGCGAATTTGCCGAAGCCGGGAACCTTGACCTCGCTGCCGTTGAGCAGGGATTCCTCAATGACGGTAAACACGGTATCCGTCACCAAAGCGGCGTCATGCTTGGTGTGGCCGGAACGCTCCGCCACGGCAGCAATCAGTTCGGTCTTGTTCATGGGACATCCTCCTTTCCTAAAATTTCAATGGCAGGGATGGCTGGATTCGGACCAGCGCGTGAGGGAGTCAAAGTCCCTTGCCTTACCGCTTGGCTACACCCCTGTATTTTTTACACAGGCTCCGGCAATGCCGGAGACCGGCAGACGGATAAAAGGAAAGCCGGAAATGCACATCAGATGTCATTTCCGGCTTTTTCGGGGTCAGCGCAGCAGGTCGTCTAAAATGCGCTGCCATTGGGCGGCTTGCTCCGGCGGGACCGTGGGCAGGTCGGGCAGGGCATAGCGCAGTCCCAGCTCCGCCCATTTGTCGGCGCCGATGGCGTGGTAGGGCATGATCTCTACCTTCCGGATATTCGGATGGCTTTTGGCAATGGCCGCCGCCTGGGCAAAATGCGCTCCGGTATCATTGATGCCGGGAATAACGGGCAGACGGAGGATGACGGGGACATTCCGGGCGGTCAAGGCGGCCAGGGTATGCTCCCAGGCATCTCCCTTGGCGTTGGTCTGGGCAGTAAGCCCCTCCGTGTCGGTCAGCTTGAAATCCAGCAGAAACAGGTCTGCAGCAGGCAGCAGCGTTTCCAGGACCTGGGGCGCTATGTAGCCGTTGGTCTCCAGTGCCGTATGAATGCCCAGCGTTTTGGCTCCGGCCAGAAGTTCCCGGAGAAAATCACTTTGAAAAGTGGGTTCTCCGCCGGAAACGGTCAGGCCGCCGCCGGTGGCCTGGTAATAGGCCCTGTCCCGAAGGACAATATCCAGAATTTCCGGCACGGTCATTTCCCGGCCTACAATGGAAAGCGCATGACCGGGACAGCCGGCGGTACAGCGGCCGCAGGCGAGACATTTCAGAAAATCGACATGGTGTACCCCATCCGCCAGCGAATGAACGCCGTTGGGGCAGACTTCCAGGCACTTCCCGCAGCCGATGCAGAGGTTCTTCTCGACCCGCGAATGGTGTGGGTAAGGAATCTTTCCC
>OQWM01003751.1_pt1 | contig 10070 bp, 10 predicted proteins | sample 1691531 | NCBI WGS metagenome assembly OQWM01 (sample SAMN03418257, study PRJEB22391) | human gut metagenome | biome: human-gut; feature: organic feature; material: feces | host: Homo sapiens | place: Tanzania | collected 2013-01 | reverse complement strand
TTCTGTCCATAAAAAAACTCCTCTGCATGTATTTTTACCACGCAAAGGAGCCTGTATACATCATCATATTTATTTGAGGCGGTGCATGAACAGTCCGCTGCCGAGCTTCGGCTCGAACCACGTCGATTTAGGCGGCATAACCATATCGTTGTCGGACACCCTGAGAAGATCCGTCACGTCTACCGGATATACCGCAAATGCGACCTTCATATCGCTCTCTGCACGTCTTTTGAGTTCGCCAAGACCTCGTATGCCTCCGACGAAGTCTATCCTCTTGTCAGTTCTCGGATCGCTGATGCCGAGCACCGGTTCGAAGATATTGTTCTGCAGGATCGCAACGTCCAGCGAATCGATCACATGATCCGGTATGATACTGCTGTCGGCTGTCAGCCTGTACCATTTTCCGCCGAGGTACATCGAGAACACATGCTTTGCTTCAGGATAATACGTCTCTTCACCCATATCGTCGACCGCAAAGCCCGCAGCCTTTATCTTTTCGATAAACTCTTCTTCCCGTCCTTCTTTTCTTCCTTCTTCCCGTCCTTCTTTTCGCCCTTTTTTAAGTCCTTTTTCCATGCCATCGGCGACGGCACTGTTGTATAATTTCATCTGAATCGCGTCCATATTCTTCTTCCTTTGAATCGCTCCTCTAAAGTGTTTTGCCATGACGGGATCGCGCATTTGCGATGGATCGTTGCATGCGAAATCATGCATAAGTTTACCCAAAGGCGTATCGTCCTGCAATTGACCGTTTACGAAATAAATCTGAGTGCCGACATCGTAGATTTTTTGCGCGTCGTCGCGCATGAGAATGCGATTGACGGGGAGTCCTTCGCAATACATTCCGTCTTTGACGATAAAGATGACAAATGCTTTTGGCATCTTGAGATAATCGGCTTTTTTCTTGAGATGCTTCATTTTTATCGCAGCCCCGTAATAATCGGCTCGACGAAGCAGATTGGGCGAATTGGCATTCTGAATTTCGATATTGTAGAAATTGTTCTGAGAATCGGTTGCCAAAACGTCGAATCGCACGGAATGCCCAAATGGATTGTTTATCTCCTCTTGCACTTTGACTTGCGTTACAGAGAGATCGGGCATATTCAAAATGATCCGCAGAATGTGTGTCGTTATCTCTGGTTCGTCTTTGAAGAATACTTGCGACAAAACATCTGAATAAACGGTCATCTGCGAATAAGCTTCATCGAGTTGCTCACGCGTAAAGTTTTTCTTACTCCGACCCATACCCACCTCCCTATTAAATTGTCACTCGCATTGTCATGCGCATTATTGAGTGATGAGTATAGCGGGCATTTCGGAAAACCGTTCACCTTTTTTTACATTTTTTGATTTTTTTCATTCGTCATATACGCCTAGAGCGCACCGCAGGCGATAGAAGAAGTGCCCCAATCGATGCGGCCCGTAGAAAAAGGACTTCATGGCGCTTCGAACGGCGGGCAATGGGGCGTCTTGAGCGAGCATGAGGAGCGAGCGCAAGGCGAGCCCTGTCATGGCTTCGCATTTATCGTCGCGACCCGTGACGAGTTGAGCGGCGAATGAGCTGTCGCGTAGCCATAGATTGCACATATTTTTGTATAAAATTCGATAGATCAGTTTATTGAGCGGTTGATATTCGTTATTATTAAAACTATGATAATTGGAATTCGAGTATTTGCCGTTTGAACGATGAACATGCTGTTGGTCTATTTCGGCGTGTTGGAAGATAAACCGAGTGAAATCGAATGCGATGATGCTGAGTCGTTCGAGGCGATATTTTTTGGCGTGGGCGTGGAGGGCATGTTCTGCACGGCAATCGTCGTTGCTTCGAATGATATTCGAGCAAAAGGCGATGATGTCGAGTCGCGTTTTGAGCGCAAAGGAGTGTTCGATGGCATGGGTGAGTAGCAGAATCCACATATCGCATGTGGCTAGCGTATAGACGCCATTTGTCATGGCATTATCGCGGCGTGATCGCAAGTAAGCCTCGTCGAAATCGGGGGCGTCGAGGGATGGCAAAGCGAGTTGCCAATGGATTTCGATGGGCGCCAAGACGTCGTGATAGACGATTTCTTGGTTTGTTGCCCAAATATGGGGGCTTTCGAGTCGTCGATAACCGATTGTCGCGAGGAGTTGGCGTGTGCGCGATCGATAGGCACGCGGGATCCAGACGTCGATATCGGTCGTCGATCTCGCGCGTGTCGATCCGAAAATCGCCTGCCCCATTGGTGCGCCTTTGAGCAAGATAAATGGGATCTGTGCTTCGTCGAAAAGCGATCGCATTTGATGGATGGCAACTTCGATGAGTTTGAGCTTTGTGCAATATTCGATAAATTTACTTGGGTAATGCAGATGATTTAGTATATTGTCGCGATTTTCGTATAATGATTTGCAATAGTTGTAGAAGGTCGAATGATTTGAGGTGATAAAATGATGGAAGCGATCGTTAGAAAGATGAGCGTCGTAGCGGTTGGATGAGCCAGAGTCTATGGTCGAGGCATTGTCGGTAGATCGATCGATCGATTCCGATGTTTTATAAGCGTCGGATGGATTGGATAGATGGGGTAATCGAGCACCGGGGCATCGATTTTTTGTATCATCGATATAGGCGAACAGCGTCGGCTCGCAATCGTATCGCTTGGCGCGATTGTCGATATCGGTCCACGAGACGCCGAGCGCCGTGGCGCGCGCCAATGCGTCGTCGAAGTAGCGCGCCACGGCGCTCGGGAAATGATTTGTTTTTGGGATGGGCATCGGTTAGTCCCAGGGATTTCGGCGATTTGGAACGAGTTTTCCCATTTCTCTGTATTCTTGTAGCCCAGAGGCTTCGAGCAATTCCATATCGATGAGGGATTTGCGTTCGGCGGCTTTGTAAGCGGCTCTGAGAACGGAGTTTTTGATACATCCGCCCGAGAGTTCGAAGTCTTTTCCGAGGATTTCGAAATCGATATCGTCGGAGAGTGGCGCGGCGTCGGGCAAGAGTCGTTTCCAGATGCGTGCGCGGTCGCGCGCGTCGGGGAATGGGAAGTCGATTTTGTGGTTGAGTCGTCGCTCAAAGGCATCGTCGATGGCGGCGTCGAGGTTCGTCGTCAGCAAGACGACGCCATCGAATCGCTCGACTTCTTGGAGCAATAAGTTGACTTCCATGTTGGCATATCGGTCGTTTGAATCTTTGACATCGGTTCGTTTTGAAAAGATCGAATCGGCTTCGTCGAACAAGAGGATGGCGCCGCAAGCGGCGGCTTCGCGGAAGCATTTTTCGAGGTTTTTCTCGGTTTCGCCGACGTATTTCGAGACGATGGCGGGAATCCTGACGCGATAGAGCGCCATGCCGAGTTCGTTTGCGATGATTTCTGCCGAGAGCGTCTTTCCCGTTCCCGAATCGCCCCGAAATAGCGCGCATATCCCTCGCCCTTTTGTCATCTTCTCGCCAAAGCCCCAATCTTCGAAGATCGTGCGGCGATTGCGAACCGACGCGATGAGGCTACGAATTTTTTCTTTAATTTTCTTTGGCAAGACGAGGTCGTCGAGCGTGAGCGTCGTCATCGTCTTGTCGGCGATTTTCTTTATCTTGTTTCGAATTTGCGTACGTGCGGCTTCGTCGAGCGTCGCCATATCGAGCGATAAAGTTTGGTTGTGTGGTGCGTTATGCGGACAATCTTCGGCATTGTCGCTAGATGGTTGAATTTTATTCTCGAGATTTCCGAGAGCTCGATTCATGGCGACCGAAATGGTGTTTCGGATCATGCCACCAGGGAATTCGTATTTTTCGGCCAAGTGCGGGAGATCGACGTCTTGGGCCAATTCGACTTGTTTTGGGAGGTGTCGGCGCCAAATTTGCTCGCGCAATTTTGCGGGCAAGATGTCGAAATCGATTTGCATCGTCACGCGGCGATCGAGGGCAGGGTCGAGGACCGTGGGTAAGTTTGTCGTCATGATGACGAGGCCTTCGTAGGCGTCGAGTGCCGCCAAGAGCAATGGCAAATCACGATTCCCTTGTGTTCGCGCCGTAAAGATGAGTTCACAATCGTCGAAGAGTAAAACAGCACGTCGCAATCGCGATTCTCGCATGATCTTGTCGAGGTTGTCTTCGAGTCCGCGTCGGGCTTGTAGTTCATGAGCATCGACGAGTAGGAGAGGGCGATTGAGCGCGTGGGCAATGGCTTGCGCCATGAGTGTTTTGCCCGTGCCCGAGGGGCCGCAGAATAGCAAGATGATATTGCGGCCGCCACCGCCGATTTCTTCGAATCCCCATGTCTTTTTCATGGTCATGCATTGCTCGTAATTGTCGACGAGCGACATGATTTGTTGTCGTTTTTTTTCGGGTATGACGACGTCTTCGAGCTTCGTCTTTGGGTGTAGGATGCGGCTAAAGCCGTCGATTTCGGCATCGGCTTCTTGCCCCAAGATATGGGCGACGATGCGCGGCATCGGCGCGATGATCATCTCTTGGAGTTGGTTTTCGGCTCCGAGTTTTGGGACGATTTCGCACAAATGATGCAGGAGAAGCGGGGAATTTGGGGAGAAACTTCGTCGATTTTCGAGTTTTTTCGAAAAATCTTCGCTAAATAGGTCGAGTGCTGTGCCGACATCGATTTGCGATAGGGCAAAGTTTTGGCGCATACGCGCTAGAGTTTGTCGGAAGCTGGCATCGAGCGTCGGGGCGATCGACAAGAAGAGGGCATTGGCTTCGAAAGTGGAGAGCGAGAAATCGGCGACGATTTGCCGGAAAGGGATCGATTCTGGCGATTCATCGGCGGATTTATCGAGTGCATCGACATCGGCACAGTAGCGTTTGATAGCGGCTTCGCCGTCGCAGGCGAATTTATCGCATAGTGAGATGAGCGATTTGAGGCGATTTTCGAGATATTGTGCGTTGTTCATGAGACTCCCCCCCAGCTCATTGGATCTGGGAAAAGATTTGGAAATAGCGAGAGCCCCAGCCCATCTTGCCAACGGGTTCGATCCGATCGTGTGTGGAGTCGCGCTCACGCCTTTGGCGTGTGCGCCGCTGATCCGATATGAATAGCATTGCAACGCCTCAACGCTCTAATCTTCTTCTCCATACTTTTGCATCAGAGGTTGAACGACGCATGTAGGGACGTATGGCGAGATATCGCGGTGGCAACTGGCGATTTCTTTGACGACGGAGCTCGAGAGAAAGATCTTATCGGTCGAGGCGATGAGGAAGAAAGTTTCGATTTCAGGGGCTAAATTTTTATTGACGAGTCCGAGTTGGAATTCGAATTCGAAATCGCCGATGGCGCGGAGCCCACGGATGATGACGCGAGCCCCGATTGAGCGGCAGAAGTCGACGAGTAGGCCGTCGTAGGCTGCGACGGAGACGTTTGGAATGTTGTCTAGGGAGAGATTCAAAAAGCCCAATCGCTCTTGTGTAGAGAAGAGGGCTTTTTTGTTTGGGTTGACGCCGATGGCGACGACGACGCGATCGAAGTGTTGTGCGGCTCGCGAAATGAGATCGATATGCCCGAGTGTTGGCGGGTCGAAAGTGCCGCCATAGACGGCCGTTCTTGAATCCATGGTGTATTTATCGAGCAATCAAACGGATTGAGAGGCTTTTGCGCTTTCGAGCATGAGATCGAGTCCTTGGGCGAAATCGCCCGATTTGCATGCGCATTGGGCGTGGAGCAATCGCAATTTGGCGTTTTGTGGATCGAGTTTTCGCGCGGCGCGAATGTAGTACGAAGCGGCGCGGTAATCTTGTCGAATGAGGCAAATGGTGCCCAAGAGTTGTAGGACTTCGATCGATTGATCGTCGCGTAGAGGGACGAGTTTTCGTCCTTCTTCGAGGAGTTTGATGGCGTCGACGTATTTGTGTTGTCGGCTAAGGGCAATCGCCATGTGGGTCCGAGCGGGCAGGAAATTAGGGGCGATTTGTAGGGCGTCTTTGAAGTTGACGCATGCGTCGGGGAATTGCTCTTGATTGAGGAAATATAGCCCGCGTTCGAAGAAGCGGCGCACGCGAATCGTATCGGAAGCAGACATGGTATGGGCTCCTAATCGAGGTCGAGGCTTGCGAAGCGGTTAGACGGATTGATTTGTTTATCGCCCGCGGCGAGAGCCGGAGGAGCTGGTGGCGCGGCGGGGACTGGGGAGTCTTCGCGCGTAGCGGCCGTTTTTGCGAAGTCATTCGACGACGAATCAGCTTGGACTTGAGGGTCGTCGCCTGGGGCAGATTCGGCGATAGGCGGTGGCAATTCGTCGTCTTCTTCGGCACGTGTAGGCGGCTCGTCGAAGAGCGCGAAGCCGCGATCGCCTGGGCGATCGTTTGCAAAGAGGTCGGCCATGCTCGGGGTTTCGACTTGCGAGACGGGAGCTTTTTTGGGGGCTTGCGGGGCTCGACGCCATGGTTTGCTATCGAGATCCATGCGTTCAGCGGGGGTCATATCGTCGTCGTCGACGTCGTGCGGATCGGAATTATCTTCGGTGGTTTCGGCACCTTCGCGAGCTAAAGTCGGTGTTGGCCCGTTGATATCGAATTCTGCGTCGCCGATTGAGACATAAACCGTATAGGGCGTTACGCGGAATTTGGCGAGTTCGTCGAGTTCGAGGCTGTTTTGCAATAGGCTAATGACTTGAGCAAACGAGAGCCCCGATAAATCTTTCACCGATTCGGGTTTACTCGCTTGGGAATCGAGTTTGACGGGTTCGTTGAGCACGTATATGCGCAGGAGGTGTTCCATCAAATCGACGAGTTCTTCTTTGCTGTAGCGTTGCAGGGCGGATTTAATCTGTTCGTGTTGGGCGTTAGAAGCCATGGGTTTACCTCTTGAAAACGGTTTATATCGCGAATGCTTTGAAAACGTATGGGATTCAGACGAAATTAGTCGAAGATGGCGTCGTTACGGCTATCGGCGGTGATATCGCAGTCGATGAGTACGGCTCCTCGGAAATCGGCGCGAGCCAGGCATGTGCCGATGAGGTTGACGCGGATGAGAATGGCATCGGTAAAATTAGACGTCTGAAGGTTTGCGCCTTTGAACGACGAATCGATGATCATGGCGCGCGAGAAGTTGGTGCGCGAAAGCTCGGCATTGCCCATTTTTGGGTCGGAGAATTGGACTTGTGCGAGGAAGGCGTTTTCGAACGAAGCGCCATACATATTATTCGATTGGAACTGTGTTTTAACGATTTTTGAGCGATTGAAATTACAGTTGACCAAATCGGATTCGAAGAAGTTCCCGTTTTGTAGGAGAGTATCTTCGAAGCGGCATTCGATGGCGTGGCAGTTGAGCATATTCCATCCGTCGATATTGGCATCGCGCATGGAGCATCCGCGCAGATTACATGCCGTGCACTGAATGGCGTTGGCATCCATCGAATCCATGCGCAAACTAGGCATAGAAGTGCGGTGGATGAGGACGTTTTTGAGCATTCGATTTTCGAAAGACGTGCGGGAGAGGTTTGTGTCGCGAATGGCGTAGCCATCGAGCGAGCCACCGGCGAGAGCATCTTGGAGGTCCATTTCGCAAGAAATGACGTTTTGAAAATCGCTTAGTGCTTTAGTTTCAAGAGACATAGTTCATCCGGAGCGTCGAAAAATGTTAAAAAAACTACCTCGCGCATATTACCGCTTTGTTGGTTGGGATAAAATCGATATTTTCGACAAATCAAAAAAGCGCCGTATTGCCGATGTCGGCAATAGGCGCTTTAGTCGTGCGTATGCGCGCAAGGTGGCATTGCCACCGAGCACATAGCACGACGGGCGTCCCGTATTGGCCGCAGGCCAATAGGGCGCCTCAAAAGAGGGCATTGTGTGCGTGTTTTAGAAGTCGACGAAGTTGATGTAGAGGCTGATGCCGTTGCCGTCGACGCGGAAATCGACGGCGCTTGTGGCGATTTGTGCGACTTCGGTGTTGCCGTCTTCGGAGCCTTTTTCTGTGGGGACGGAGAATTGGTCGTAGTTGAACGAGAGAGTGGCTTGTTCGACGAGGTCTTGGAATGTTTTTGTGTTGGTGATGGCGTCGAGTCCGATTTTTGCGAGTGCGCCGATGCCTTTGGCTTTTCCTGCGCGGATGTTGCCGATGCCGAGTTCGAATTTGTCGGTCGAAGCGCCGAGTTTGAAGCCAGCGAGTAGGTCGAAGTAGCCGCATACGTCTTTTGTGCTCCACATGCGCAGTCCGACGGTGAAGTAGTCGCGCCATTCGTCGCCGCATGTCATGAGCGTTTGCATGGGGTATTCGGTCATGTCGGCCATGGTGACTTCGAATGCGCTGGGCGCGGCGCTGGAGGCGGAAGCGGTGTCGAGCGTGACGTCGCTGGCGATGAATTGTTCGTGGAACATGAGCGAGAGAATGCCGCGGATGAGGTCAGGATGGATGTGTAGGCCGACTTCGGCGTCTTTGGGGAATGATTCTTCCCAAGTGACGCGAGCGGTTTCGCCGAGTGATTCGTCGGGGATGCCGAGGTCGATGTTGGAGTACATGCCGAGGGTGAGCGTGCCTTCTTTTTCGTTGGTGACGGGGCCGCCGGCGAGGAGTTGTATGTTGCCGTTGCCCATTTTCCAGGCCGAGACGTCGAAGAGGAAGACGCGTTTGAGGTTGCCTTTGAGGAGCTCTTTGAGTGCGATTTCGACGGGTTCTTTGAGGAAACTGGGCAATTTATTGTTGTTAAACGCCACGTTGAGGATTTGGAATTGGGTGAGGTCGGCGAAGATCGAGGTTCGTAGGCCTTTTCCGTCGTTTTGGTCTTTGCCTTTGATGGCGGTCGTGATGGGGACGCCTAGTGTGACGTTGACGCCTTGGCCGCTGACTGTTGCGTTGAAGACGAGCGAGAGGCAATTATCGGAGGTGATTTGGGCTCCCGTAGAAGTGCCGCTGGAGCCCAAACGGCATCCGCCGACTTGGATCGTGGGGAGTCCGACTTCGACGCCACCAAAGTCCCAGTTTGCCGAGGCTTGGAATAGTTTATTGATCGACTTTTCGTTGAGGACGAGGGCCATGGAGAAATCTTTTGGATAGCGTTTCATGCGGGATTCGACGGTTTCGATCGAGAGGAGGGAGCCTTGTTTGGTGACCGTTTTGGTGTAGTCGGTTTTTGTTTGGCTGCAGTCGGCGCCCGTGGCGAGGTCGAAGATATCGGTGAGGGTATTCCCCCAGGAGCAAGTATCGCCGTTGGACGAGAGGCTGTCGAGGTCGCACGAGGAGAGCGAAGTGATCGAGAGGGCGGCGATGGTCGAGACGGCGAGCGATTTGAACGAGTGATTCATGATGGCGTATCCTTATGCTATAGGCCTGAGATATAAGCTGGAAACGATGGTCGCTTGGTGCGACTTGTGATTCATTTGTCGTGGCACATGAATGTCGAGAGACATCGATGCGATGAATTGGAGCTTAGTAATATGGTTATGTGTGAGAAGATTGTGTGCGTTGCTCGTTCGACGTCGAGGGAATCGGCAGTCGAGTGGGCGACGAAATGGCGATGCGGAGCGAGTGGCATCGCGATAGGGCGATGTCGGACGCCGCATGAACACGCAAAATCGGTGCCTATTATAGCAGAAAAGCAGAAGAAATTCGAGGCGTGAACGCTGAAAAAGTCGAATAGGCGGATGGTAACGAAAGAAAAGATTGATTTTATCGTCGAATATCCCTAATGTGGCGCGCCGAATGCGCGTGCGAATAAAATTCGCAGTGCGTTTGTCAGGATGTGTTTTCCGAGAGATTGAGCGCGCTTTAGCGCCGTGTAAGTCGGCGTTTGAGTGCATAATAATAGGGTTTTGTGCCGCTATGATGACATTAATTTACGTTTTGTTTTCGATCGTCTGTGTATTTTTGATCGTGACGGTGCTTTTGCAGCCCGGCAAGGCAGGCGGTTTGGGAGCGGCATTTGGTGGCGGTGGCAATACGGTATTTGGCGCCAGTGGTGGAACGCCAGTATTTCGCCGTATTACGACGGGTTGTGCCATTTGTTTTATGCTTTTGAGTTTGTTGTTGGCGTATTTGTCGCTCGACACGTCGGTGACGTCGCAAAGCAATGAGAAGCGGCGTGGGCTCGATTTTGGTAGCATAGAGACGGAAGCCGCGGAAATTATCAAAATCACAAAAAAACGCCCA
>OQWM01003748.1_pt1 | contig 10073 bp, 9 predicted proteins | sample 1691531 | NCBI WGS metagenome assembly OQWM01 (sample SAMN03418257, study PRJEB22391) | human gut metagenome | biome: human-gut; feature: organic feature; material: feces | host: Homo sapiens | place: Tanzania | collected 2013-01 | reverse complement strand
GATTAGGTCTTGGATTTCATGAACACAACCAGATAAACACACTCAACCCGGCATCGTACGCCTCTATCGACTCTCTGTCGTTCATTTTCGATGCAGGTATTTCTGGACAAATTACCAACTATAAGGAAGGCGGAAGAAAGATCAATGCCAAGAATGCCAACTTCGAGTATGTAGTGGCAGGATTCCGCTTGGCAAAGCATCTTGGACTTAGCTTCGGTATTCTTCCCTTCTCTAACATAGGATACAATTACTACAATACCGAGAAGGTTGGCAATTCTTCGAGCGAGACAAGCACTACGTCGTATGTCAACACATACAATGGCAGCGGCGGTCTTCATCAGGCTTACCTCGGTATGGGCTGGATGCCCATAAAGGGATTGGCATTTGGTTTCAACGCCTCTTATCTTTGGGGCAGCTACACACGCTCTATCGTCAATTCTTATACCGACAGCTATGTCAACACCCTTTCACGCTACTATACTGCCACCGTCAACAGCTACAAGCTCGACTTCGGCGTACAATACACCCATAAGATTTCAAAGAAGGACGAACTGACAATCGGTTTGGCTTACGGTCTTGGCCATAAGTTGGGTGCCAACCCTAAATGTCAGGTCATTTCCAATAATGCGCAGACTGGTGTAGCTGATACAGCTACCTATAGCAACAACGCCAAGAACAGTCTCGAACTGCCTACCACATATAGCGCAGGCATCATGTGGAACCACGCTGGCAGCTGGAAAATCGGAGCCGACTATCAGTTGCAGAAATGGTCGAAGACAGTTTATCCACAGCTGGTCAACCAGAACGGAACAACCGACTATGTTACAACCAAGGGTATGTTTGCCGACCGTCATAAGTTCACACTTGGTGGCGAGTATTGCCCGCAGGAGAACAGCCGCAAGTTCCTCAAGCGCGTACACTACCGCCTTGGAGCGTCATACGCCACAAACTATCTGAAGATAAACGGCGTAGACGGTCCGAAGGAATACAGCGTAAGCGCAGGCTTCGGAATACCCGTTGTCAATGGCTACAACAACCGTTCGCTGCTTAACATATCAGCACAATGGGTACGCCAGGACAGCAAGACAATGATTACAGAAAACTCTTTCCGCATCAACATCGGACTGACATTCAACGAGCGTTGGTTTGCTAAGTGGAAGATGGAATAATAGAACAAAAAGTAATATTGCGATAGAAACTCGGATGAAATACAGCAAAATCATAATATTGACACTTGTCATATCAGCCTTTTTAGGAGCATGTCAGGAGCAGAAAGAGCATACAGCAGCAGCTGTACGCGACCGTGACTCCGTGTCGATGATGATTAGCTATGGTGTCAACACACTCATATCCGACTCTGGCGTAATAAAATACCGCATTGTGACCGAACGGTGGGAAGTTAACACCGTGCGCAACCCGTCGCGCTGGATATTCGAGAAGGGACTTTTCTTTGAGCAATTCGACGAGAAGTTTCATGTTCAGTCGTACATCCAGTGCGACACAGCTTACTATTACGACCAGAAACGTCTGTGGGAACTACGCAGCCGTGTAAGCGTACTCACCAAAGACGGTGTAAGATTTACAAGTCAACAACTATTCTGGGACGAGACCAAACACGAGCTGTACTCCAACGTATACTCTAAACTCGTAACACCCGAACGAACCCTCGAAGGCGCTTACTTCAGAAGCGACGAACGCATGACCAAGTATTTTGTGTCAAATAGCCGTGGTTCGTTCGAGAAGACAGACATTGCAGGCAGTGGCGACACTATAACAACTGCACCCGATACGGTCAAGGCTAACATCCGACCGCAGGCTAAGCCTATACGCCGCATGCAGCCTGCCAAATAAAAATTATATAAAAACACAGTGGAAACAGACATTCCTTTATTAATAAGTATAGCGGTGACAATGGTGTTGTCAGCGTTTTTCTCGGGCATGGAGATAGCTTTCGTGTCAAGCAATCGTATGCTTGCCGAAATGGATCGCCAAGGCAACCATCTCACCAAAAAACTAATATCAAAATTCTACAGCCATCCCAACGGATTTGTCAGCACAATGCTCGTGGGCAACAATATTGTGCTCGTTGTGTATGGCATCCTGTTTGCAAGCCTGTTTGACAACACTCTGTTCAAGGGACTTGACGACGGAGCAAGAGTGACAGCTGACACAATTCTGTCTACTCTTGTAATATTGTTCACTGGCGAATTCTTGCCGAAAATACTCTTCAAGAACAATGCCAACCGACTGTTGGCGGTATTTGCCCTGCCAGCTTACTGCTTCTACGTACTTTTGTGGCCTATAAGCAAGTTTGCGACATTCCTATCCAAGATACTTCTGCGCATAGTAGGCATTCATATGGAGACCGAGAGCGACGACGAAGGATTCTCTAAGGTCGACCTCGACTACCTTGTACAATCAAGCATAGAGAATGCACAGAACGAAGACGAAATAAACGACGAAGTCAAGATATTCCAGAATGCACTCGACTTCTCCGACTGCAAAGTACGCGACTGCATGGTGCCACGTACAGAGATAAATGCCGTAGACGTGAACGACTGCTCTACCGAGAAACTCATGCAGAAATTCATAGAAAGCGGCAACTCCAAAATAATTGTCTACGAGGACGATATCGACCATATAGTAGGCTACATACACAGTTCGGAGATGTTCCACAACCGCGACAGATGGCGCGAATGCGTTTGCAACATGCCCTTCGTGCCTGAAACAATGGCTGCTCAGAAGCTTATGCATATATTCTTACAGCAGAAGAAGAGTCTGGGCGTGGTTGTCGACGAATTCGGAGGCACAAGTGGCATTGTGTCGCTTGAGGACATAGTAGAGGAGATATTCGGCGACATCGAGGACGAGCACGACAACGACAAGTATATTGCCAAGCAGATTGGCGACCATGAATACATCATGTCTGCACGACTTGAGATAGACAAGGTGAACGACCTCTTCGGCATCGGACTGCCCGAAAGCGACGAATACATGACTGTAGGCGGATATATATTGCACGAATACCAGAGTTTCCCAAAGCTCAACGAAGTAATCAATATTGGCCCGTTCGAATTCCGCATCATCAAGAGCACAATGACAAAAATAGAATTAGTAAGGCTAAAAGTACACGATAAAACCAATTTTTAGCCGCAAACGTGCCATAGTTTGCCAATAAATTAGTATTTTTGTACGCCTTTTGAAACACATGGCCCTTACGGGGCTTGTCATAGGCACATAAAAACCGGTCTATCATTAAAACGGAAATAAAAAAAATAAATAATAAACAATTAAAAATGGCAGCATTAGGAAAAATCAGAAGCAAGGGAGTCCTGCTGATATGTATTATCAGTTTGGGCCTTTTTGCATTTATTGCCGAGGAGGCATTCCGTTCTTGCGAGTCGACAAACAATGAACACCGACAGCAAGTAGGAGAAGTTTTAGGAGAGAAAATCAATGTTACTGATTTTCAGAAGATGGTTGACGAGTACACTGAGGTCATCAAGATGCAGCAGGGTCAGGACAACCTTAACGAGGACCAGCTCAATCAGGTTAAGGACATGGTTTGGAACACATACGTACAGACCAAGCTTGTTGAGAATGAAGCCAAGCGTTTAGGACTTGCTGTAACAGACAGCGAGTTGCAGAACGTGCTGACAGAGGGTACAAACCCAATGCTTGCTCAGACTCCTTTCTACAACCAGCAGACAGGACGTTTTGACGCAAACGCACTCAAGAAGTTCCTCGCCGAGTACAAGGCTCAGAGCCAAGCCAACCCTCAGATTGCAAAGCAGTATGAGAGCGTTTACAAGTACTGGACATTCATTGAGAAGACTCTGCGTCAGCAGCTTCTCGCTCAGAAGTTCCAGGGACTGTTCGCTCATTGCTTCCTCTCAAACAAGGTTGAGGCTCAGAAGGCATTCAACGAGCAGAACGAGGAGAGCCAGATTCAGCTTGCTTCTCTCGCCTACACAAGCATTGACGACAACAAGGTACAGCTTTCTGACGCCGACCTCAAGGCTAAGTACAACGAGATGAAGCCACGCTTCAAGCAGTTTGTTGAGAGCCGCGACATCAAGTATATCGACATTCAGGTTAAGGCTTCTGCATCTGACGTTGCTGCTCTTCAGAAGGAGTTTGCAGCTTACGACAAGGATCTTGCAGCTGCAGCCGACCCGTCGGACGTAGTACGCAAGAGCACATCATTGGTCAACTATCTTGGTGTACCTGTGACAAAGGAAGCTTTCCCGTACGACATCGCACAGCATCTTGACTCTATGGCTGTTGGTTCTACAAGCAAGGTTCTTGAGAACAAGGCCGACAACACACTCAACATCATCAAGCTCGTTGCCAAGCAGCAGTTGCCCGACTCTATCCAGTTCCGTCAGATTCAGGTTGTTGGTGCTACAACTGAGGAGGCTACAAAGCGTGCCGACTCTATCTACACAGCTCTGAAGGCTGGTGCCGACTTCGAGGCTCTCGCCAAGAAGTATGGTCAGACTGGCGAGAAGGCTTGGATGACAACACGTCAGTATCAGAGCGCTCCTTCGCTCGACAAGAATACAAAGGACTACATCATGGCTCTCAACACCATGTCGGTAGGCGAAATAAAGAACATGCCTCTCTCACAGGGCAACCTCATCGTTCAGGTGGCTGACCGTAAGGCTATGACTACAAAGTACACTGCTGCAGTTGTCAAGAAGAACATCACATTCTCTAAGGACACTTACTCAGCAGCTTACAACAAGTTCAGCTCATTCGTTAGCGCTAACCTCACAGCCGAGGACATTATCAAGAACGCAGCCAAGTCTGGCTACACCGTTCAGGAGCGTAAGGACGTAACTACAGCCGAGCACAATCTTGCTGGCGTACGCAGCACACGCGAGGCTATGCGTTGGTTGTTCGACGCCAAGAAGGGCAATGTATCGCCTCTCTACGAGTGCGGTGACAACGACCACCTGCTCATCGTAGTTCTTGACAACATCAATGAGGTAGGCTACCGTTCATTGGACGACGCTCAGGTTAAGGAGATTGTCAAGGCAGAGGCTATGAAGGACAAGAAGGCTGAGATGCTCATTGCCAAGCTTAATGGCGTTAACAGCATTGCTGCTGCTAAGGGCAAGGGTGCCAACGTTTCGGCTGTAAATCAGGTGACATTCGCTGCTCCTGTATTCGTTTCGGCTACTGGCGCAAGCGAGCCTGCATTGAGCGGTGCTGTTGCAGCTACAGCTAAGGGCAAGTTCTCTAAGGCTCCTGTCAAGGGCAACGCTGGTGTTTACGTATTCCAGGTTACTAACAAGACAAAGCGTCCTGGCAAGTTCGATGCTGCTACTGAGATGCAGAAGCTTCGTCAGAAGGAAATGCAGGCAGCCGGCAACTTCATGAACGAGCTTTACATCAAGGCTAACGTAGTAGACAACCGCTACCTCTTCTTCTAAAAAGAGAAACAATAAAACCAATAATTATTATATCTGAAAGGTCTGAAGGCTTTTGCTTTCAGACCTTTTTTATACAAAAGATATCATATATGTCATATATCACAAAATCACAAATACATAACTTGCCATATCTCCCCAATCTGTTTTTCACATTTTGTATGGCAATCATCATGATTGCCTGTGGCAACACCTGTCGTGCGCAGGAAAATGAACGATTCATACTGATAAAAAGTATGTCGGAAATCAAGGATGGGGATACTGTTATCATTGCAAATGATATGATGCGCGCCAATCAAGGATACCCAGCAATGGGTTCCGGATTAAATAAAAACAACCAAATCAACGTCTGTAAAATCGATATAGATGGAGAAATTGCAACTGTATCGTCATACGTAGATAGAATTAAATTGGAACAAGTAGAAAGCGGTAAGAATACTTTTTGGCGGTTATTTTCTATAAAAAATCAAAAATATATATGTAACGATAGCAATAGAAACACTTACGAAAATATAAAATATCGAGATAAAAACGATGATGATTTTAAAACGTCAGCAAAAGCAACAATAGAAATACACACAACGACAAATAATATATATACTAAAATTATATACCCTAGGAATGCACCTTTCCTAAAACGCATATTAATATATTCTAATAAAGATGATGATTTTATTGGCGGATTTGTTTGTTCGCTACATGACGATATGTATAATACCGATGGCAGACGAATCCAACTCTACAAGAAGCTCTCCTGCCTCTGCACCCTCAACGATACGGTAAACAACAGTAAATTACTTGAAGCGAACAACAATAAGTCCACACCTGTAATTCTCTCGCGTACGCTCTTGGCTGACACATGGAATACATTCTGTGTACCATTCGACATTGACTTAAAAGACGGCAAAATAAACGGCACGGAGGTGAATGTTATGGAGTATGACAGAACTACAGACCACACTATTAATTTTAAAAATGCTACAAAAATTGAAGCAGGCAAAGCTTATCTGATCAAGCCGAAGAAAGATATCAAAGACCCGGTATTCAGCGACGTTATAATCAAGAATGTCACTCCAATAGTTAGTGGCGACAAAGACGGATACAGCTTCGTAGGAATATACAGCCCTATAACCTTCAACGATAGCAACAAAGACCGCATCTTGATACTATCTAAAGAAGGAAAATTCTTGAGCGTCAGAAATGGAAACAGAATGAAGGGAATGAGAGCTTACTTCACCATTCCTCCCAAAACGAAAGCAGAGGCGGTACGATTGATGATAAACAACAAACCGACTGCCATCACCGAAATCACCACCACCCTATCATCGCCAGAAAAGATATTCTACACAGACGGCACTTATGCCGGTACAGACATAAAGAATGTAAAGAAAGGCATCGTCATAAAGGGCGGCAAGAAAATCCTGGTGAAATAAAAATAAGGCTTCTTAGCCTTCCTAAAGTTGTCCTTTGGGAAGGCTAAGAAGCCTTAATAGCATTTCTATTTAACTTTGTTATTATTCAACAATACCTGCCTCAACCCACTGATTAAGGATTGTTTGTGAGTCGGCAAGAGCAGTTGCTTCTTCTACGTCGTATTCGTCACAAAGCAGCGGCTTGAGCGTGTCTACGTCAAAGTCGGTGTCCTTAACTTTCTCCCAGAGAAAAGCAGCGCTCTCGTTCATGTTGATTATCTTTGTGAAATCAATATTTTCCTTACCTTCTGCAACTACTATTTTCTCACCGCATACATCTCTTAATACAAAACCTTTCTTTATTCTCATATTTATATTAGTTATGTTTTAATTTCAGAAACATTCTATAGCCAACCAGCAAATACCTACGCACAGGCAACAATGCAGTCCATACAGCGGAATATAATCGCCATTTCCTGCCAGTAGTATAGTCGGGACTTTTGCGTCCTTTACGATAAAAGCAATGGGCTATACCGAATACTTTGCTGATGTCGCATTGTTCGGTGGCAATGTTGCCATCGCCACGCATTACAACGCTATTGCCATCAATCTTAACTATACGATGCAACGCATAGCGTCGTGGCGCTACCTCTGCCAGTACAACATCGCCAACCTTTAAAGGGCTACATGGCTTGGTCAGTATAGCCTTGTCGCGTCCATCTTCCAGAAACGGACGCATACTCACGCCACGCAACTTCAGTGTCACACTATGCCCTTCGTCAAGAAGCTTTGCTATCTCGGGAATAATAACCTCATTGGCGAATTCCTTCTGCTTGAAAGCCAAGTTATTATTGGTCTGTTCCATTATCATTGGATTTATAAGCTATGGCTTCGTAGCATAATTTGGCTGCCTCCTCATTGGGAAGGCAACGCAGTTTATACACTGAAGTGAACGATTCAATCAGTTTTGTCACAACATCGCAGGTATGTCCGAATATATTACTGTCCCATTTCATCGACGAACAGGCTGGCACAAGATAAGTGAAGGCAACGACAGGCGAAACACGTTCGATACTATTCTTTCCCGCACGTTCTATCTTGACAATAGCACCCAACGCTACCTTGACGTTACGGTAGCAAGGTGTCTTGCCGCTCCACGGGCTGCCATAAACAAAAGCCTTGCCACCGATGATTCGGACAACCGGATTGTCGTCGTTAATAAGGTCGCATCCTTCGATGCTCTTAATCCAAAGACTTGTGTGTGTGCTCTTGCCTGTGCCGCTTTGAGCCGTAAATGCATAGGCATAGCCATTGTTACGCACAACCGATGCATGGATAAGGAGCGTATCATAATAACCTCCCCTAAAGGCATACATCATCATAATGGCTGTATTCAGACCGAACGAACGTACAGAAGGCGAACCTTTCAGCGCACAGTTTGCTACAGAGAAGTCGCTGTTGGTCTGCAACAGGCAACAATGGCAGCCATACATCCCCTTAACTAAAAACTGATAGCCGCCACCCTCTACACGATCTACGATAGTCTTGCCATTTCCCGTGTCAAAGATTCCGATACGCTCTCTTTGCTCTTTGCTGTATGGCTTGATACTGTCGTGAACATTTAATGAAAAAATACAACCGTCATCTGCCTCCTTTATCTCGAAAGGTTCAAATGACGGTGACAAAAATGTGTCATTAGCCGTTTCATCGACAAATGACACACTTATATTATGCTCTGCGATTCTAAAAAAACGCTTTCTCACTGTTTTGTTTCTTTGCTATACACTTGGCAATTATTTCTTTGCCTTTTTCTCCTTTTTTACCTTCTTCTCTTTCTTTTCCTTTTTGGAAAGTGTCGAGTTCTTTTCGCTTTCGTCTGGCTCTATCGGTTCGAACGAAAAGTCGTTGGCTGTAAGATATTGTACGTTATAACGACCATTGGCAGCATAACGCTTCTTCATGCTGGAGTACTTCTTCTCAACATCTTTTCTTGTCTTACCATAAACTGTGACACATGTAGGATTCTTCAAGCCACGGGCCTTAAGTGACTCGCGCAACTGGTAGGAATAGTTTTCACGGCTGTAGAGAAAACCTGTCTTGCTGTCTACCCATGTGCCGTCCATAAGCTGAATCTCTGTGAAATACACAGTTGAGTCGTTGAATGAAGTGGCAAAACCATAAACGAACAGTGGTGTCTTCTTCTGTGCTGCATTTGCCATCTTCGGCATAAGCATAGCAACTAAAACTATTATAAATGATTTTATAAACAGTCTACTTGTCTTCATCTTCTTGTTGAAAGTCTTTTTATATGTTTATTATTATCCTTTATACTTCAAGGTTTGCACTTTATCTGCCAAGATAGGCTTTCAGCATCTTGTTCTTTGTGTTCTGCTTAAGCTTGCGTATAGCCTTCTCGCGTATCTGGCGCACACGTTCGCGAGTAAGTCCATATTTATGTCCGATCTCTTCCATTGTGCACTCAGGCTGGTTTATGCCGTAATAAGCCTCTATCACGTTACGCTCACGCTCATTGAGCGCAGTAAGTGCGCTTGCTATCTCCTCACGCAGCGACTCCATAAGCAGCGTGTTGTCTGTTTCGGGTTCTGCATCACTCTGCATAAAGTCGATCATGCTTGTAGCATCACTGTCAGACACCGGTGCATCAACCGAAACCTGATGCGTATTCACCTTCAATACATCCTCTATCTTTTCGTGAGGGATGTCTGTCTTCTCAGCTATTTCGTCAATACTCGGACGACGCTCGTTCTCCTGCTCAAACTGGTTGAGGATGCGGTTAATCTTGTTAACACTGCCAACCTGATTTAATGGCAAACGTACCACACGGCTCTGCTCGGCTATAGCCTGAAGTATGCTCTGACGTATCCACCATACTGCATACGAAATGAACTTGAAGCCTCGTGTCTCATCAAATTTCTCGGCAGCCTTCAGCAGACCGATATTGCCTTCGTTAATAAGGTCAGGAAGACTCAATCCCTGATTCTGGTATTGCTTAGCAACAGAGACAACAAAACGTAAATTGGACTTTGTAAGCTTCTCCAAAGCCTTTCGGTCGCCCGTCTTTATACGGCGAGCCAATTCAGCCTCTTCCTCTACGGATATCAGCTCTTCATGTCCGATGTCATGAAGATACTTATCAAGCGAGGCATTCTCTCGATTTGTTATTGAGCTTGTGATTTTCAGTTGTCTCATTAAGTGCTGTTTTTTT
>OQWM01003746.1_pt1 | contig 10076 bp, 7 predicted proteins | sample 1691531 | NCBI WGS metagenome assembly OQWM01 (sample SAMN03418257, study PRJEB22391) | human gut metagenome | biome: human-gut; feature: organic feature; material: feces | host: Homo sapiens | place: Tanzania | collected 2013-01 | reverse complement strand
CTCTCGGCAACGGTGGCGCCCGCCCCCGGATTATGCACACATGGGACGGTGCGCGCCCGCGTTGATCGAGCGCGCGAAGTTTGGAGTTACGAGCGCTTGCGGCTGGTAAAGATGCCGGCGACGATGGCTGCCACGCCCGTGATGGCGGCAGCGACAGCGCCCATAGCGGAAGCGTCGCCTGTGGCCGCGAGCGCGTCCTTGGTGTCGACATGCTTGATGGTCGCAGCGGCGGTCGTTATCTTAGGCTTCGACTCAGGCTTTACCTGGGGTGTCTCCACCGGAACGATGACGGCGCGCTTGGCGATGGCGTCGCTATCCAGATCCGTGATGACGTCGTTTGCGGTGCCGATGGTCTGGCCGTGCTGATAAGGGGCATCGACGGGATCGGTGTCAAAGAAGCGCACGTCGCAAATGCGTCCACCGTTAGGCGTTTCGATAATACTGTCGACGATATTGATCGTTCCGGCAATGCTGCCGTCTGCACTATTCACCACGGCTAAGATGGCGGCGGTGTCGCCCTCTGCTGTTACGCGGCTGCGTGTGATGGAGATGGTTGCAGGCGTTAGGCCATCCTCGGTGAGAGCGAAGATGCCATACGTACGAGCGTTCACGTCTGGGTCAACTTCGACAAAGCCGCCATTGATGATGGGCGGCAGGGGCTGGTTGCCTCCATCGTAGTTGATGTAGTGTGCAATGGCTTCGACGGTCGAGTCGCTGATAAAGATGTGCCCGCCAGGTCCGCCGGCACCGTGGTTGTACGAGTAGATTCCTGAGGCGTTTTCGCCTTCGGCATAGGCGTGAACGAACGAACCGTTTTTAATGGTGATGTCGCCCTCGTCGGTGAAGATGGCGGTGGGGCTGTCTTCGCACGCTGGGTATGCATACGCTCGCACGGTCGCCGCATCAATGGTCAGGCCGTCGAAGGCATATATACCGCTACCGAATCCCTGAGCGGTGAGCGTGCTGTTGGATACCGTGAGGGTTTCTTTGGCGACGACGCCGCAGTCCCGCTCGGAGCATGCGTCGACCGTGCCGCCACCGGTTATGGTTATATCGCCATCGCTGCAGATACCCTCGCCACGAGCGCCCTTGGCGGTGACGGCTCCGCTTGTATTGATCGAAAGGTCATTTTGGGTATATATGCCGCTGACGTCGCCCGTGGCGTTAACGGTGCCTGTTCCGCTGATCGTCATATCGCCCTCGGAATACAAGGCGTTTCCTTCGGCGGTTGCCGTCAGAGTGCCCGTTCCGGAGATATTGAGCTCGGCGCCCTCGTTTTCGACAGAAATGCCGTTGCCGTATTCGTTGGCAACCGTATTGTTGCCCTCGTAGCTCACGTTGAGCTTACCGCCGGCAGCGATGTATCCGCCGTTATAACCATTGAGCGTCATGTCGTCGGCGCCGTCCCAGGCCCACGTGCTGCCGTCGCCAGCTGTGGCACCGGCGGTATAGTGGGCGCCGTCGACCTCGACCCACTCAGCTGCAAACGAGATGCTCGGCATAAGCAGCGAGCTCACGGTGAGCGCGCAGGTCAGGCCGCAAACGATGCGGCGGGTCACGCGACGCCAGCTGCCACAGGAAAGAACGGTGCGCTGGCGTACGGGGGACTCAACGTAATGAAGTCCTGCGGTGCGATCAGTATGGCGCGTGGGGGTCGTAAACGTGGTCATGGTCGCTCCTATCTCTCGCGTGGCCTTGTGCGGTCACCACTAAGCGTATGGGCGATAGGACAAAGCTACTAGTGCCATTTGGGCACGAAAATGGCTATTTCACTGGCGGATATGGGATAGTTTGGCTTGGCGGTCCGTTGGTGTGCATATAGAAGTTCCCTATATCAAACTGTTATAAACGTATATTTTACGATGGCCATATGAGCGCTCATACTCTGTCCCAGTAAAGCAACCAATGCAAAGGGAGAAACCTATGAGCACTTCAATTCAACCGAACGCGCCGTTTCGCGCTGATATCGTCGGCAGCTTTCTTCGTCCGCAGGCCGTAAAGGATGCCCGCGCTGCCTATGCGGCAGGCACGCTTGATGCCGAGGGGTTTAAGGCCGTCGAGGACGAGGCCATTCGCGACTTGGTGGCCAAGCAGAAGGCTGCCGGTCTGCAGGTAATTACCGACGGCGAGTTCCGTCGCAGCTATTGGCACCTCGACTTTATGTGGGGGCTCAACGGTATTGAACGCCGTACCTCGCGTACGGGCTATATGTTCCACGATGAGGAGACCACTGCCGACACCGCCGTGGTAACCGGTCCCATTAGCGGCGAGAATCATCCGTTCGTCGAGCACTTCAAATTTGTCAAGGCGCTCGAGGGGGAGGGCCAGGTCGCGCGGCAAACTATTCCGGCGCCGATCCAGACGTTCTCCGAAGTCACGCTCGACCGCTGCGATGGCCAGCAGGAGAGCCTGCGCGCTGTCTATAAGACCGACGAAGAGCTCGCCGACGCCATCGCGGCGGCATACCGCACCGTGATTGCCGACCTGTATGCCGCAGGCTGCCGCAACATTCAATTTGATGACTGCACCTGGGGCATCTACTGCGATGCCGATTTTGTCGCCAAAACCGGCATGAGCCCGGTCGACCTGCAAAAGGTAAGCGAGCTGGGCGTGGCGCTCAACAACGCCGCCATCGAGGGCAAGCCCGACGACCTGGTCATCAATACGCATGTATGCCGCGGCAACTACCACTCCACCTATGCTTTTGAGGGCGGCTACGACCCCATCGCGCCGTACCTGTTTGCGCATGAGGACGTCGATGCGTTCTATCTGGAGTTCGATACGCCGCGCGCCGGTGGCTTTGAGCCGCTCAAGTACGTTGCCCCCGGCAAGAAGGTCGTGTTGGGCCTAGTGACCACCAAGGCCGCTGAGCTTGAGGACGAGGATGCCATCGTCGAGCGTATTCACGAGGCTGCAAAGTATGTTCCGCTCGAGAACCTGTATCTGTCGCCTCAGTGCGGCTTTGCCAGCTGCGAGATTGGCAACAAGCTGACCGAGGACGAGCAATGGGCAAAGATCGCGCTGGTCAAGCGCATTGCCGAGCGCGTTTGGAAATAGCGGTAACGTTCGCAGGTGACGGCGCGTGCGAGGCATGGCGTATCGCGTACAATGTTTCGGATCGTATCGTTCGGGCAGGTTATCCGATATGCCCGACCGCCCTTCCATTCGAAAGGACATCCATGTCCCAGTCCTCGACGCCCGCCGTTACCGATGCCATCTACGATGCATCGTCGCTCGGCCGCCCGCGCATGTTCCTGCTCGGTCTGCAGCACCTGTTTGCCATGTTTGGCGCCACCGTGCTGGTGCCCGTGCTTACCGGTCTCTCGGTTTCGGCGACGCTTTTGTTTGCCGGCTTGGGAACGCTGCTGTTCCACTTCCTGTCACGCGGTAAGGTGCCGGCATTTTTGGGCTCATCGTTTGCCTTTATTGCCGGTTATGCCGCAATCGCGCCCAACGGCGAGACCGAGCTTTTGCCCTACGCCTGCCTGGGCGTAGCCTGCGCCGGCCTGCTCTATCCGGTGCTGGCGGCCCTGTTCCGCGCCTTTGGCGCCAAGCGTGTTATGCGCTTCTTCCCGCCGGTGGTGACTGGCCCCATCGTCATTTCCATCGGTCTGATCTTGGCAAGCTCCGCCATTGCCAACTGCCAGACCAATTGGCTTGTTGCCGTTGTCGCTGTGGCTGTAATCGTCATCTGCAACATTTGGGGCCGCGGCATGGTCAAGATCGTGCCGATTCTGCTGGGCGTCGTGGTGAGCTATGTCGTTTCGGCTGCGCTGGGCGAGGTCGACTTTTCTGGCGTCGCAGCCGCTCCCTGGGTTGGTTTGCCCATCGTGTGGGATAACACCGTGTTTGCGCTCTTTGGGCCGCGGTTCGATAGCGGTCTTGCTACGACGGCCATCATCACCATCATGCCGCTGGCCTTTGCGACCATGATCGAGCATATCGGTGATATCTCCGCTATCGGCTCCACTTGCGAGCGTAACTACATCGCCGACCCCGGCCTGCACCGCACGCTGCTCGGTGATGGTCTTGCCACGATTCTGGCTTCGCTCTTTGGCGCTCCGGCCAACACCACGTATGGCGAGAACACTGGCGTGCTCGCCCTGACGCGCGTGTTCGACCCGCGCGTGATCCGCATTGCCGCGTGTTGCGCCATCGTGCTTTCGTTCTGCCCCAAGTTTGCCGCGGTCATTGCGGCCATGCCGGCGTGTGTAATTGGCGGCGTGTCGCTCGTGCTCTATGGCATGATCAGTGCCGTGGGCGTCCGTAACCTCATCGAGAACCAGGTCGATTTCCAGAACAACCGCAACGTGCTGGTGGCAGCTCTGGTGCTCGTGCTCTCGCTCGGCATTGCGTACAGCACCGCCGGTGCCATCGTGCTGGAGTTGGGCGGCGTGACGATTTCGCTTTCGGGTCTTGCCGTGGGCTCGCTGGTGGGTATCGTGCTCAACGCCATCCTGCCGGGTAACGACTTTGAGTTCGACGTTTCTGAGCTTGAGGAGACTGTCGAGTAGTAGTTGTGTTCAGCTAAATCAAAAAAATGGCGCCCATGCGTACGCGCGGGCGCCTTTTTTAATGCGTCAATATCCAGTGGATGCCACGTGCCATGCGCAGGTCGGTCTGCGCAAAGTGGTTACCGGGATTGAGCTCAAGGGTCGTGGGGATGTTGCGACCGTTGAGCAGCTCCTCCATGGCGCGCGTGTCGTCGAGCACGTGTCGCATCATGCGGTTGGGCGTCTTGGTCTCTTTTTTGCCGAGCGACAGATAGACGGCTTGCGGGCTGCCGGCAAAAGGGGCCGTGCTGGCGCGATCGACAAAGTCGGGAAACCACAACGACCCCGATGCGCTTGCGGCGCGGCTGAAGGCGTCGGTTTTCCAGAGGGACCAGAGCGCGAAGAGGCCCGCGAGCGAGTAGCCGGCAATGCCGCGCCAGGTGGGCGGCTGAGGAAGCGACGACTCGGCCTCTGGGATTATCCAGTTTAACAGCTCATCGAGAAATCCGGATGCCTGACCGCCAAAGGGCTCGGCATCGCGCACGGTTCCGTCGCATCCCCAGGGGCTCAGCTCGCGATTCCAGTTGAGGTTGCCAATGGTGACGAGGGTGAATGGCGGACAGTCGAGCTCTCGGCAACACTCATAAACCTCGCTGCCGTCGCCCACGACCACAGGAAGGTAGATGACAGGCGCGCTTTCCGTATGGTTCGAATAAACGGTTATCTGCTTTTGATGTGCTTCCATGACGGGCTTCTCTCAGCGTTGTGATATCGACGGCCCCCATTGTCGCACGCCAGCGTATGCCGGTTGGACAGCATCAAGAACATTCGCGTGCGCCGCGCGGGCGCAAACAGGAAACGCCACCGCCGGAGGGGAGCTTGGCGGTGGCGTTGCTAAACGGTGTGCAGGCTAGCACTTCTGTGGGTGCCGTCCCGTGCGTTAAAGGTCAAAGCTGTCTATGAGCGCTTGCGGCTCACCACGGCGCCCGCAGCGATGGCGGCTGTTCCCGCAAGGGCGGCCGCCACGATGGCTGCGCTCGAGGCGTCGCCGGTTGCCGCGAGCACGCCGGTAGTCTTGGCTTTCGTGGTTGAAGCCGCAACGGCCTTGGTCGGCTTTGAGCCCTCAGGCTTGGGGTTCTGCTTGGACTCCGCGGGCTTGCTTTCTGCGGGCTTGGTCTCGTCGGGCTTGGGGTCTTCCGGCTTGGCTACCTCGGGAGGTGCGATGGTCGTGCTTTTGGCGACTGCTTTGATATAGAGGGAGTCGACCGTGGCGTCGCCCGTGCCGATGGCTTGGCCTGCCTCGTAGATGCCGTCACGGAGCTTGCGATAGCCAATGACCTTGCCGCCTTCGGGCGTCTGGATGGCGGCGTTCTCAATCTTGATGGTGCCGATTGTCTTGCCGTCAGCGCTCATGGCACGGGCAAAGATTGCCGCTGTATCTCCTTCGGCCGTTACCTTGCTGCGGATGATCGAGATGACTGCGGGTCTGACGCCCTCGCTGGTCTGGGCGATGATGCCGATGTTCTCGCCTTGGGGCTCGGGGCTCGTCTCGCCATCTTGCTTTTCGCTGTAGGGGGTGGGGCCGTCGCCGTTCTCGACATAGCGGGCTATGGCCTTGACAACGGAGTCGCTGATGTAGATGTGGCCACCCTTCTCGTTGGGTGGATCGTTTCTGGTGGAGAATGCAGCCGAAACCTCGCCTTCCGCAAACGCGTCCACGGTGGAGCCGTTCTTGACGACGATGTCGTCCTGGCAGGTGAAGAGGGCGATGGCGCCACCGTATCTGCCTTTACCTGCACGGACCGTCACGTTTGCATGATCGAGGGTGATGCCCTTGCGGCCATAGGCGCCATACTCAACACCGTTTACGTTGAGGGAGGCGTTTGTGGCTGCGAGGCTGCCCTCGGCCTCGACGGCAGCGTCTTTCTCGGAGCTTGCCTTGACCTGGCTGCCGTCCGAGATGTTGATATTGCCGCCGCTCCAAAGGGCCTCACCATCGGCTGAGCTTGCCTCGACCGTCCCGCCACCCTTGATGGTGAGGTTCTTGTCGGTTCCGATACCCTTGTCCTTGGTAGCCCTGGCGGTAACGGCTCCGCTGTCGTCAATCGTGATATTGCCGTTTGCCCTGATGCCATCCGATGCACCCGTGGCGTTGACGTTGCCCGAACCTTTGATGGCGAGATCACCCCCGGCATTGATGGCATCAAACCCAGTGCTCGTGGCGTTGACGGATCCGGCTCCGTCGATGTTGATATTACCCGTGGAGAGGATAGCGTCCTCAGTAGATGTCACGCTGAGCGTGCCGCCCTCGTCGCCTTGGATATTGAGCTCGGCATTCTCGTTAGTGCCATGAGAAACGTTGATGCTTTCGATCCATTCGGCAGTGACGATGTTGGTTCCCGAGTAATTCACGTTGAGCTTGCCTGCGGCCTGGATCTCGCCGCCGTTATAGTTGTTGAGCTTCAAGTCGTCGGCGCCGTCCCACGACCAGGTACCGGCCTCGTCGCTCGCCGCGGTGTTGTACTTGTTGCCGCCGACCTTGACCCATTCCGCTGCGAGCGAGACGCTCGGCATGAGAAGCGAGCTTACCGTGAGCGCGCATACGGCTCCCACGACGATGCGGCGCGTCGCGCGGCGCCAGCTGCCGTGCGCGAGTCCTATGCGACGGCGAACGTCGGGTTCGGCAACATGGGCTCCAGAGGTTTTGTCATTGCGCTTGGGGGTCGTGAACAAGGCTGCCATGGTTGCTCCCATCCTCATAGGGCCTATGCGATTTCATTCAGCCTACCTGCAGGATGCGGCGGGCGGTAGTGTCGTTTGGAGGGCAAAATGTCCAAAAATTCGGGAAGGCTCAAATCGCGTGCCTACGCGTTGCCTAGCTTAAAAAGAAAGGCGCGGAGCCGCTCGATGCGACTCCGCGCCTTGCTGTTTTACTTAAGCGTCCTTGCCGTTACGCCACGAAGAAGTAGACGAGGAAAGCAAGCGCGGCAATCCACATGAGCGGCTTGATCTTGGAGGCCTCGCCCTTAAAGAGCGCGACGATCACGTAGGCGATGAAGCCCAGGCCGATGCCGGCGGAGATGGAGTAGGTGAAGGGCACGCCGGCGACGATCATAAACGCCGGGAAGCCCTGCGAGACATCGGACCAGTCGATCTCGGAGGCCTCGCTCATCATGAGGTAGCCGACGTAGACCAGAGCGCCGCAGGTGGCAGCGCTGGAAACGATGGAGACGACGGGAGAGAAGAACGCGGCGAGGATGAACAGCACGCCGGTGGTGACGGAGGTGAGGCCCGTACGGCCACCGTCAGCAGCGCCAGAGGTGGACTCGACGAAGGTGGTGATGGAGGAGACGCCCATGAAACCGCCCACAGCGGCGGCGGCGGAGTCGACGATCAGGATCTCCTTGATATTCTCGACGTTGCCGTCGTCGGTGAGGAACTCGCCCTGCTTGGCCACGGCCATCGCGGTGCCCATGGTGTCGAAGAAGTCACTCATGAGCAGCGAGAACGAGATGACGAGGAGCGCGGGGTCGGTAAGGACCTTGACGATGGCGGGCACGCCGCCGGCGTCGGCGATGGGGCCACCGATGCTCGAGAAGTCGAGCGGGGCGATGATACCGGTCGGAGCCTGTGTCACACCTAGGGGGATACCGGCGATGACGGCGACGACGATGCCGATGAGCAGCGAGCCGGGGACGTTGCGGCAGGCGAGGGCGACTGTCACCAGGATGGAGATGATGCCGACGATGAAGGTGGGGGAGGTGATGTCGCCCAGACCGACGAGTGTACCGGCGCCAGCGGTGATAATGCCGGCATCGCACAGGCCAATCATGGCGATGAACAGGCCCAGACCCACCGAGATGGCGTGACGCAGGACAACCGGGATGGCGTCCATGATGGCCTCGCGCAGGCCACAAAGCACGAGCAGCAAGATGACGACGCCCTCAAGGAAGATGACGCTCATGGCCACGTGCCAGTCACCGCCGCAGACGGTGGTGGTGATTCCAGCGATCATCGCGTTGACGCCTAAGCCCGACGCGCAGGCGAGCGGGCGGTTGGCGAAGATGCCCATGCAGATGGTCATGATGCCAGCGCCCAGGCAGGTGGCGCAAGCGAGCGCTCCTGCATCGATGCCGGCGCCCGAGAGCACCGCGGGGTTGACGGCGATGATGTAGGCCATCGCCAGGAATGTTGTCAGTCCAGCGCGAAGTTCGGTCCCGATTGTGGACTTGCGCTCACTGACGTGAAAAAGTTCGTCCATGCATACCCTTTCCTTGTTCGGCCCCGAGTTTAGGCCGATTGACACGAACTCACCTACTATAGCCCCTTTACGACGCTCTTGTTCCTCGCATGTTGATGTTCGGCGCTTTGTAGCAGACGGACGGTATTTTTCGCATGAAAATGTGTGGGTACCGTATACTTAAGCGGTTACAACGACCCCTATGGAGGAACGTATGATTAAAGAGCTTTGCCACGACGAGGCTATCCTGTCCCAGCGTTGCGAGGTTGCGACTGTCGAGGACGAGTCGGTCGCACAGGACCTGATCGATACCATCAAGTCGCTCGAGGATGCCGGCTGCCTTGCCGCTAACCAGATTGGCGTTACCAAGAAGGTTTGCGTCTACCTGGACGATGCCGGCGAGCCCCACGTGCTCTACAACCCCCGTCTGGTGTTTGGCCTGGGCGCCAGCAAGATGGAGGAGAGCTGCCTGACGCACGAGGAGATCACCAAGTCCACGCGCTACATCAAGTGCAAGGTTGCCTTTGACGTGATCGTCGACGGCAAGATGCGCGAGCGCAAACAGGACTTCGTCGGTTTTGAAGCTCAAATGATCCAGCATATGATTGATCACTGTCTCGGCAAGCTTGTTTAAAGCGCCGATGCACCGCACCTTGGCGTTCAATCGTCGCTTTTGGCCCGGACATGACATTGTTGTCATGTCCGGGCTTTTTTGTTTAGCGCCTTTTTGTTTGGTGACAATGACCCTAGCAAGAACGTATAGCTAGGAGGCGCTATGTGCACGAGTATTCGATTTACCGATAATTCCGGCCACATGTATCTGGGCCGAAACTTGGACTGGAGCTTTGGCTACGGTCAGCAGGTTCGCGTGATGCCGCACGGATTCCACATCCCGTATTCCTTTATTGACGATGCGACGGCCGCACATGCAGTGATCGGCATGTGCATCGATTACAAGAACTACCCCATGTTCTTCGACTGCGGCAACGATGCGGGCCTCGCCGTGGCGGGTCTCAATTTCCCGGGGTATGCCGAGTACGCCGAGAACCCCGTTGACGGCAAGACCAATATCGCGGCCTATGAGTTCCCCCTATGGGTAGCGGCAACGTTTTCGACGGTCGATGAGGTCGAGACGGCACTGCGCGACACGGTGATTGTTGCCAAATCTGCCGGAGAGGGGCTGGGCGTGTCGCTGCTCCATTGGATTATTGGCGACAGTCAGCGTAGCATCGTGGTCGAGATGATGGCTGACGGTCTGCATATATACGATGATCCGGTCGATACCCTCGCCAACCAGCCGACCTTCCCGTGGCACATGGAAAACTTGCGTACCTATATCACCG